>Ga0102830_1000028_pt1 | contig 66836 bp, 56 predicted proteins | sample ColrivemetaGS703_FD_84511 | JGI IMG/M metagenome (GOLD analysis project Ga0102830, IMG submission 84511) | Estuarine microbial communities from the Columbia River estuary - Freshwater metaG S.703 | ecosystem: Environmental > Aquatic > Marine > Intertidal zone > Estuary | place: USA: Columbia...
ATCGATATTATCTTGGGGATCAAAACTAAACGCTACATCTGAACATACATCTTCCGTTGTGGTTACTCCAACAGGCTCCGGATCTACCGTTACCGTTACAGTAAACTCATCTCCTGCACAACCTGTTGTGTTCGCTGTAGGTATAACCGTGTATTCTATTACTGCCAACGTATTGCTTGTATTACTAACTGTTCCTGTAATGTTTCCGGTGCTTGCGTCATTTAAAGCTACTCCAGATATCGTACCGTTAATATTAGTTACTACCCAACTAAAAGAGCTTGACACACCATTACCTCCATTTGCAGTATCATCGATATTATTTTGTAGGTTGATATCAAAATTTTCATTTGAACAAACAGAAATATTCGAAAATGTTCCTACAGGTTCTGGATTTATTCTTATGACAAATGTTTCAGATGGACCCTCACATTCTATGCCGTAGTTACTATAAAAAGGAGTGACGGTTATGGTTGCGGTTATAGGTGCACTTGTGGTGTTGGTCCCTGTAAAACTTATATCGCTGGACCCGCTTGCTGCTAAGCCGACCGCTGTATTATCATTTGTCCATTCATAACGTGTAGTACCGGTAACTTCTGAAGTTGTAAATGCTTGTGTGATCACATCTCCACTACATGCTGTTATGTCATTGATCGCATCAACCTGACCTAATGGGTTTTCTATGATCATTAAGTTCTCTGCTTTCAAACAACCGTTGGCATCCTCTAATAACACCGCATAATTTCCTGCCCCTAGCCCTGTCTTCTTTACCTCTTGGCCAGCACTCACATTGGTAACAGGAGAATCGACAAGTAAGGTCATATCATTATTGTCAACCACAGGATTATCAGCATCATCAAAATGACCTGTATAGAAGTTGATGGCGTAATTGGGAGTACCTCCTGAAGGAGTAATGGCGATTTCACCATTGGTATCTCCCTGACAGACTGCAACAGTAGAAGTAAGGTTCAGCTCATAAGGGTCTGGTTCGGTGATGGTGAATGATTGACTTTTAGTGCAACTGTAAGAGTTTGAATCAAAATTGTACTGACTGAAAGGTCTTCGCGTATTATTTTCATTTATGCGATCGCTGTAAAGTATTTGATAATTTCCAGCTTGTAGATTTACAATATTATTAGTGGCCTCACTATTTGACCATTGTTGAACAAGGCCTCCATCACGATATAGCTCAAACATATATTTTCGAGGGTCCGTATCACCCTGAAAAATCTCAATCCAGCCACCAGAAAAATTCAATGACACCTCACCATCATTTCCTCCTGGGCAAGAAACATTTTGTATTACAATCAAATCAAGATTAATTGGATTGGGGCTCTCAATAGAGATAGTTTTCGTACCTGTACATCTATTTGCATCTGTCCAACCTAAAGTATATTCCCCTACACTTAACCCTTCAATCACCAAATAATTGGATCCACTGACAATCCCATTTAGAATCTCACTGGCGCCTTGTGATAAAACCCAATTGTAATCAGCAAAACCATTGATAAACTCTAGAAGTACCAATCCAGAATCCGGCTCATCTGAGCAAATTAATCCTTGAAAATCAATACGAGCATCTAAATCAACTGGCGGGGTTAGTTCTAAATCACTTTGTTGATATCTATTTCCATCCTGATCAGTTATGATAATTTCATAAAAACCAGGAGCAGCACCTTCAATCTTTCTTTCATTTACTTGGTTAGTTGCTAAATCATCCACTCCACTATATTGATAACCTTGGTCATCAACGTATATTTCATATTCACCATCAGCATTTTTTACTCTCCATTCATACACATAATTAGGATTTCCTACGGGAGTTCCCCCCGTTACAGAAACTTGAATTAGTCCTGGACAGGATAATAATTGAATATCTACCGAAAGTCCCTGAGCTATTTTAATCTGTTGGTTTGCGAAAATTATTGCAAATAATAAAGTAACAGACCATTTTAAATTTTTTCTTATTGTAGCGTTTATAAAAGATTTAAATTTAATTTTAGAAAAGAATATTTGCATACAATTAATTTTAAATTGAAAAAAGTAATGTTAACATAATAACTATAAAATTTAAAAAATATTATTTATGTGTTTTAAGACCCAAATATAAGTTATATTGGCATAACTCATTAAATTCTTTAAAAGGAAAACTACTTCATAGTCAATTTTAGTATAGTTACTTGTTGGGTATAATTCTTAAAAGTAAAATAATGTGACCAGGTGTTTTTCAAGATACTGAAAAACAGTATTTTGAAGTCTGCAAACAACCCAATATCTATGTCAATTATAGTAAAAAAAAATATTTATGTGTTTTAAAAGTTCTAAGTTCTTTTAATAGTGAAGTTGAGTTTAAATCTGGTATTGGTAAATCAAAAAACATCTGATTTAGTTATAGTTTCATAGAGTTTAACTACAGAATTTATGTCAATTGATAGCATGTCATTGGGAATATACAAATTTGCTCGTCATCACAGAATTAAAATTTATAACAAAGTTTGTTATTACAAAACAATTGGTTTTATGGCTATAAACTTAAAGGTGTTTGTCGGGCAAATGGTGTTTTTTATTCCTTTAATTAAACCCAATGAGTTGGATAATTATTTTTTTTAAAAGACGTTAAGTTTATATTTAGTAATAAATCTTATCAAAAATTTGGAAGAGAAACTTCTTAAAATTTAACCCTATTGCTAAAGTAGTTCCCGTTTTGTAATTTTGTGAGAAATTTAAAAGTGTTTTTACTTAATTTTCAACGATTTCATTATGGTGCTCACTCCTTTTTTTATTGTTATGCTGCTGATTACTTTTATATTAGTGTGGCTTTTTGTAAGAACGATTGATGAGCGCAAATGGCTCAATTTATTGGTTAGTTTTGTGCTGACACCTGTGGTGTATTTTTATATTTTTTATCCGTTGTTGAATGTGTTTAGCACCTTTCATCATGAGAAACATTTTGATGCCGTAGTTTGGAAAGCAAAACCTGCTTTGCGCTATGAAATGAGTACTGAAATTGTAAAAAACGATTTGTTTAAAGGAAAAACAAAACCCGAAGTAAAAGAGTTACTTGGCACTACTGAATGGTATGGTTGGGATGACCGCATCAAAGCAAATTCGCCCGATAAATGGAATTATAATTTAGGTTTTAAACCTGGCGCCTTTAACACACAACAAGAATGTTTGGAATTGATTTTTGAGAATGATGTGGTAGTAAAGAGTTGGCAATATCAAATGGACAAGAGTAAGTATTAGATTTTTGGAGTTCTAGATTTTTAGAGGTTAGAAATATAATAAAAAGGCTATGGGTGAACTTACTTTTTAGCCTTTTTTTGTGTTTTTTCTTTGTATAATTTCTACTGTTTCATAGACCATTTTTAATATTTGAAAAACAATTTAGAGTGTAATTTAAATTGATAATCATTATTAAAATTGATTGAAAAGCTGAAGAAAAAGTAATTTGTGAAAAATTAAGATCCAAATTGAACGAATTTCTCTAATAAATTCTTTTAAGAATATTTCATCAAAATAAATCCGTGAAAATATGTGAAATTCGAGTCTAAAAAAAACACGTTGCTTTTTGTAAAACAACGCGTTATTATTTATAAAATTGGAGTTATTAATTCCAAAAAGCTGCATATAATGCTACCAAAATAAGAATGATGGCAAACGAGCCAATATTGAATAACGGACTTGTTTTAAACAGCTCTTTGGTGATTTCAATTCCTTTTTTATCATCTGCACCTTTGTGTTGGAAGAAACTTACCAAACCAATTACAACCATGGTTAGTAATAAGGTATAACCCATTTGATCCATAAAAGGTACATCTACAAAAAATGCACTCGTTGACCATCCTTTAGGTGCTATTTTAAAATACATTGCAATAGGAATGGAAACTAAAGCTCCAATAATTGCTGCTTTGTTGGTAGTTTTTTTCCAGAATAATCCTAATAAAAATACGGCTAAAATACCTGGACTTACAACGCCTGTATATTCTTGAATAAATTGGAACGCTTGATCTAAATTTCCTAACAATGGCGCCATAATACAGGCAATAATCAAGGCAAAAAAACCAGAAATTCGACCCATATTTACAGTCGCTTTGTCTGAAGCTGTTTTATTGATGTATTGTTTGTAAATATCCATTGTAAAAATCGTTGATGTTGAATTTAACATCGAAGCTAAAGACGATACAATGGCTGCTGCCAAGGCTGCAAACGCCACTCCTTTTAATCCTGTTGGTAAAAATTGTAATAACCAAGGATAGGCTTTATCTGCTTGTGCTGCTGTTGGTAAGTTTTCCAATCCTGTTGCGCCTAAACGTGCCATAATTGCAGGATCGTTCACCATTACATAGGCTGCAATTCCAGGAATCACTACAATTAACGGAATTACCAATTTTAAACCTGCTGCAAATAAAATCCCTTTTTGCGCTTCTTTTAATGATTTTGCAGCCAAGGTTCTTTGGATGATGTATTGATTAAAACCCCAATAGTACAGGTTAGCAACCCACATTCCTCCCACCAATACTGCAATTCCGGGTAAGTTTTTATACTCAGGATTTGTTTCATCTAAAATCATCGCAAAACGTTCAGGAACTGCTTCATAAATAGTAGATAATCCTGAAAACATTCCTTGTCCGTCAGAAACGGTATTTAGGGCTAAATAGGTTGTTACCAAACCTCCTACAACTAAAAATACTACTTGAATTACATCCGTCCAAGCAACCGCTGAAAGTCCTCCGTATAGAGAATAGGCAGCTGCAAACAATGCCAAACCAACTACTCCATACATCATCGGAATTCCCATAATGGTTTCTAGGGCTAATGATCCTAAATACAAAACGGTGGTTAAATTTACAAATACGTATAAGGCAATCCAAAAAACAGCTAAAATGGTTTTTAAATTGGTAGAATATCTTTTTTCCACAAATTCAGGAATGGTGTACAAACCTTTTTCAATGAAAATAGGCAAGAAATACTTACCCACAATGATTAAGGTTATTGCTGCCATCCACTCATAAGAGGCGATTGCCAAACCTGAGGCAAAACCTGAGCCTGACATCCCAATGAATTGTTCTGCAGAAATATTTGCTGCAATTAAGGAAGCGCCAATGGCCCACCAAGGCAAGGATTTACTGGCTAAAAAGTAGTCTTCTGCGTTTTTTTGATGTCCTTTTTTGTCTCTAGAAACCCATAATCCTACGCCTAAAATTAATATAGCATACGCTATAAAAATGGCGTAATCTAACATTTCAAAACTCGCTGTCATAGTATAAAAATTAGTTTAGTTTGATTGATTGATCATTAATTGATTGCCTGCAATATCCACATTTTTGATTAAAAATCAATTAATAAATATTTAAACGAACAAATTTAGATTTATTTCATTAAAACAAAGGGGAGGTATTGTTCAAAATAGGGTTCGTAATTGTCCATTTTTGATGAAAATTCCTGTAAAACATACTATTTAAAACAATTCTTTATTGCTGATATTTAAATAATTTCGTTTTACAAAAGCAAGAATACTCTCTAAAATATCACCCATATTTTCACATTCGCTAAATTTAGGATCATTGGTATAATCCTCTACTTGTTTTTTAAGTGTTTTGATATTTTCTGGATATGAAATAACATCATTTTTCATACAATTTAACAAACTATCAATTCTGTTTGGATACATAATCATTCGCTTTGCCATGAAAGAACGCTCTTCAATTTTGTACTGAATGATAGAACTGGTTTTTAATTTATCATTTATCATTTCAATCATTTCTCGATTTTCTCTCATAAACTGTAAATCATACACTTTTAAGTTTCCCTCAAATGATTGTTGATCAAAATCAATCGCTCTTATTTTATATACAATTTGGTCAAAATCGTGTGTTGGAGCAATGACGTAATTGTATGAACGCATGTCGCCCAATAAACGCACTAAACAACGCTCTTTAAACTTCACAAACTCTTTAGCAATTTGCGATTTTTCAGATTCAGAACACTTTGGTAAAAAATCTCTAATAAAAACATCACCAGCAATTCCTGCAATGTGCTCTTCAATCAACGTGTCTTTATAAATTAAAAAATTAATGCTGTGTGGAGATAAAATATGTTCTAATTCCAATCCATAAACACGAGAAGCATCTGCTTTTTTTACATAAAAATAGGTGTAATTGTCATTGAGAATATTTCTGATTTTGATTCTAAATGGTTTTGAATTCCCGAAAGTGCAATAATCTATGGCATCAACATTTAAAAAAGGAATGGTCTCTTCATTTCCGTCAGAATGAAGTAATGTATATATTTTTTTTAAACACAAATCAATTTCTTTTCTTTCAAATTCCGAAAAATACGTTCTTACCCAAAGTGTGTCGTCATCATTTTTATCATACACAACCACACAACCATGAAAACGCAACAAATCATCATAAAAAATAGGGATTTTGATACTCCTATTGTGTTCTGTTAAATAGTCATTTAACAAAGTACTGACAGGAAATGTTGGTTTTTTTTTTGATATTAATTTTTCGTCAAAAGACATGATTGTTTTTTTAAATTGGTTCAAAAATAAGGATTATTATACAAGTTCAAATATCTTTCCTGGCAAAGGTTTTGTAATTCCTTTGAGTTCCATTTGCAATAAAACCGATGATAATTGATACATAGGAATGTTACAATCCAACGAAATTTGATCTAACATTTGTTTTCCTTTCTCTTTTAAATGATTGTAAATGGTTTGTTCTTGATCTGTTAAAGTGATAAAAAGTTCTTGCTGAATGACTTTTTTAGGTGTTGAAATCACATCCCAATTCAGCATTTTTACAATATCGCCGCTTGATGTTAGCAGTACTGCTTGATTATTTTTAATCAAGTTATTACAGCCTTTGCTATACAAATCCGAAGTTCTTCCAGGTAATGCAAACAATTCTCTATTATACGAATTAGCAATATCTGCTGTAACTAACGAACCGCCTTTCTCTGCGCTTTCTATAATGATAGTCGCTTCAGAAATTCCTGCTACAATACGGTTTCTCTTTAAAAAATTTTCTCTTAGTGGATTCTCTTTAAACCCAAATTCCGTGTAAAATCCGCCATTTTCCATTACTTGACACATATACTTTTTATGCAATTTTGGGTAAATTTGTTCAAATCCGTGAGCCAATACTGCAATGGTTTGCAACCCATTTTTTATGGCAGCTTTGTGTGCACATATGTCAACACCATAAGCAAAACCACTTACAATTATCGGATTGTAAACCGCTAATTCTTCAATCATCTGTTCGCAAAAATCCTTTCCATACCTGGTCATATTTCTTGTACCTACAACAGATAGTATTTTATTGTTTTGTAAATTAATGTTACCGTCTTTAAATAATAAAATAGGACTATCAATACATTGATGCAGATTTTGAGGATATGCATCATCTAAAAAATAAATGGCTTCATAATTATTTTGCTCTATAAAAACCAACTCTTGCTCAGCCAATTTACTATTTTCTTTATCAAACAAATGTTGTATTGCAAAACTTCCAATTCCATGAATTTTTTCAAGTCTTGAGGGTTTTTCTTTAAAAAGTTGCTCAACATCACCAACTGCGATAATTAATTTTTTGGCTAAAATATCGCCAATAGCCTTACTTTTTTGTAGCCGTAAAACGGCTAATAATTTTTCTTTTTCCAATGTATTTTTTTTTGAACCAACAATATATTGAATTTTGTTGATAAATTTTTATAAAATTTCTTCCATAAAAAATCAAAAAAACTATATTTGTTTTATGAATTTAGCAACCTACATCAAAGATTTGTTATACAGATACGATTGTGTGATTGTACCTGACTTTGGCGGTTTTGTGACCAAAAGAATTAGCGCAAAAATTAGTGAAAATACGCATCAGTTTTTCCCACCTTCAAAACAACTTTCTTTCAATAGAAATTTAAATAATAATGATGGATTATTGGCAAACTATATCGCCTCTATTGAAAATATTTCCTTTGAGAAAGCATCCAATGCAATTGCTTTATCTGTGATTAAATGGCAAAATGAAATTCAAATAAAACCTATTGACTTAAAAGGTATTGGTATTTTAGAATTGAATGAAAATAGTCAAATAACTTTTGAACCTACAGTTCAAGTGAATTTTTTAACTGACGCTTTCGGTTTGAATTCTTTTGAAGCATTGACTATAGAAAGACCACAAAAAGAAGTTAAAAATTTCACTCCACAAATAACTACAAAAGATAAAAAAGGCATTCAATCCTTTGTAAAATATGCTGCTTCTGCTGCAATTTTGGTAGCTCTAGGAGTTTCTTTGTATTCAAACTACGAAGCTTCCCTTCAGAAAGAAGTATTTGCAAAACAACAAAAAGCCATAGAAAAGAAAATTCAAACAGCTACTTTTGTAATTTCGAATCCATTACCAACTATTGATTTGAATGTTGCTAAAGAACTTCCAAAACCATTTCATGTAGTGGCAGGCGCATTTCAAATTCATGAAAATGCCGAAAAAAAAGTGGCTCAATTAAAAGCAGAGGGTTACGACGCATCTATCATAGGGGTGAACAAATGGGGATTAACTCAAGTTGTTTTTGCGAGTTTTTCTGACAAAAATAAAGCAACAAATTACTTATATAAAATTCAAAAATATACTTCAAAAGACGCTTGGCTACTAATTAAAAACTAGTTTTTTAACTAGTTGATACATATCTTTGCAGAAATTTTTTTAATGGACGCAAAAAAAGCAAACGATTCTTTGACCATCCTTACGGATTTAGTATTACCCGGAGAAACCAATTATTTAGACAACCTTTTTGGAGGTGAATTATTGGCACGAATGGATAGAGCTTGTAGTATTGCAGCAAGACGTCATTCGAGAAGAATTGTAGTTACTGCCTCTGTAAATCATGTGGCTTTTAACAAATCTGTTCCTGTAGGAAGTGTGGTAATTTTAGAGGCAAAAGTTTCTAGAGCTTTTAATACTTCGATGGAAATCTATGTAGATGTTTGGATTGAAGATCGTCAATCAGGACAAAAAACAAAAGTAAACGAGGGAATTTATACGTTTGTTGCAGTTGACGAAACAGGAAAGCCTGTGCAAATACCTCAAATTATTCCAGAAACAGATCTAGAAAAAGAACGATTTGATAGCGCTTTGAGAAGAAAGCAACTCAGCTTAATTTTAGCCGGAAAATTAAAACCTAGTGAAGCAACTGAACTTAAGGCATTGTTCTTATAAGAAATTTAAAAAAATATTTAAATAACTAAATGGCTTTTAAAAAAAGTTACTTGTAAGAATAAAGTACAAAATTAAATTTTATCCAATGAAAGAAGTCCAAGATTTTTTTTTGAATTTTAGAACTATTGAATCGATTATTGTGATTGCTTTAGGAACATTATTGCGAATTTTAGCTACAAAATCGCTTACAAAAGTTCAAAAAAAATTTGGATTTCAAAAAAATAGAGTGATACTCGTCAATAAAATAATAACCCTGTCAATTTATGCCTCTGTTGTGATTATAATTTCTTTTATTTGGGGTGTAAATGAAGAAGAATTATTTTTATTTGTTTCTTCATTCTTAACTATTTTAGGAATTGCTTTTTTTGCTCAATGGTCAATTTTATCAAATATTACAGCAGGCATAATTCTCTTTGTAAATTATCCCGTAAAAATTGGTGACACCATTACTATCTTAGAAAAAGACAACAATGTTAGTGGCGAAATAAAAGATATTGGAGCCTTTTTCATTACACTTAAGACTGAAGAAAATGAATTTGTAACTATTCCAAATTCAGTTATTTTACAAAAAAATATCAAATTTCAATCAAAATAACACGAATTGTATTGTTAAAATAGATTCAAAAAGATTCAAAAGAGTGGTGTTTTTAGACACTACAAAATAAGTGTTGTTATTTAGGATTACCTTGATAAAATCCATTCAGAAGGATTCAACCGAGTAGTATTTCTAAACACTACAAAAATAAGTGTTGTTTTGTTAGATAACCTATCTGTAAAAATCTGTCCAATTCGTTGACCAGTAACTACTTTATCTCCTTTTTTCACTAATAAATTCTCTAAATTATTATATGAGGTGATAAAATTTCCATGTCTTATCAATACATTTTTTACACCTCCTGTACCCACCAATACATTCATTACTTCACCGTTAAAAATGGTATTTGCATAACTTCCATTTCTTGTAACGATGTGCAATCCTGGGCTTGAAATGGTTATTCCAGGGAATGTTGGATGAGGTTGATCTCCAAATTTACGAACTACAATACCCTCTGTCACTGGCCAAGGTAGTCTTCCTTTATTGGCTATAAATTCGTTTGCCAATGCTTTTGCCTCTGGAGTTAAAAAAAACTCGTTTTTAGTTGTTTTTACATCCTTTTTGATAATTTTCCTATTGGCTCTTTCAATTTCCTCTTTAATTAATTTATCAATTTTGGCTACAATTAGTTTCTCATCTTTAATTCTTTTTTGAATGTCTCTTTTGTATTGAGATTCTTTCTTTTTGATGATTGCTAAATAATTCTCTTGTTTTAGCCTATCCAATTCTATCTGTTTTTTTTCTTCCTCCTCAGAAGCCAACAAGGTTTCCTTTTCAAGTTTTTGAACGGTTAATGCATCAAAAAGTTTTTTTACTTCCGTGGATTGTATTACAATTTCTTCTCCTTGCTTTTTTCGAAAAGAAGTATATTGCTTCATGTATTCTAACCGTTTGTAAGCCTGATAAAAGTTTTGTGAAGACATTATAAACATCAGCCTACTTTGTTGTGATTTACTTCTGTATGATTTGTAAATCATGTCAGCATAATCTGCCTTTAAATTGGTTAATTTTTTATTTAACCTGTTTAATTCGCGTTGTTTTTCAGTAATTTCTATGGATAATAACAACGCTTCTTGCTGAATTGTAGTTATTAATTTATTTCTAACTTCAATTTTTTGTTTGATATCTTTCAAATCATCCATAGCATTTTGCTCCTTTTTTTGTTCGTTAAAAAGCAATTTATTTAGCTGTAAAATTTCAGCTTGGTATTTTTTCCGCTGTTCTTCCAATTGTTTTCTTGTTTGTCCAAAACTTGAAAAACTGATCAACAAAAAAATAAATAAATGGAAGTAAACTGATTTGATTTTCATTAGAATTCTATTCTTTTATACCCTTTTGGAATTTCGAAAAGAGGATTGAACGAGGTGTTAAAAACAACTGATTTGTAAATTAAATCAATATTGGTAACTGTATTTGCTGCTTTTGTAATGATATTAATTTCACCAGGAAAAAGTATTTTTTCAATAACGTTATATCCACTATAATTAATATCTAAACGAATATTTTTAGCATCATTTATAATTGTTTGACCTTCTAATTTAAAATATGAGGGATTGATTTTAAAAAAGATATTGAATAATTCTGATTGTTTTTCAGGAGATAAAACATAGGTGTTATTAAAAATTTCTAGTTGTTGCTTTTCCTTTTTTAGGTTTTGTAAAGCTTGTCCTAAAAATAAATTTTGCAATTGGTCAAAATTTATTTCAACTCCTAATAATTCTTCAAGCAATGAAAAATCTCCTTCAAAATAATTTTTTGCAAAAGGAGAATAATAACTCACGGAAGTGGGTGTTATTTTCGCTTTAAAAACGGTAATGAATTTAGTGCCTTTGATATGGATTACTTTGTCTTTTTCGATTTGCAAATTCACTGACAACGTTTGATTTGTATTTCCATTATCAAAATTCACTTTTAGTTTTGCATCTATTGTTCTCTTATCAAAATTTGTATCCACATGTTTTTTTACCACTTTTTTTGCGGAAGTTTCAGAGGCAATTGCAGTTTTATCAAGCATATTTTTAGTGGATTTGCAAGAAGTGACTATAAATAAAAAAATGACACAATATATAAAAAACCTCATGTGCTAACTTTTCAAATTGATTGCTTTTTGTAAATATTTTTTTTCTTCAATGGTATTTCCTAAACCTTTATATGCTCTCGCAATTTCAGTATAAAAATCAATTTCCATAGACTCATCAATCACAAAATCCAAGCCATTTTTAAGAGAATTTAGCGCTTTTTGAAACTCTTTTTGGTGATTCATCGCTTTGCTGTATTGTAAATACACATAAGGTTGTTCAGGATAAAGTGTGATACCTTCTTTGCCAAACTTTAATAAATCATGAAAATTATTTTCAGATTTTTGTAAGATTTTTTCCAAAATTTTATAGGATTTGTCATTTTCATATTGAAGTTTTAAACCTTCCACATCCTCTAATCTTATCTCTTTTACATCTGGAACTTCGGAATTATCCAACCTTTTTTTTAAAAAAATAAACTCGGATGACAATCCTGTTTCTTTTTCTAACGTTGATAACAAAGCTGCAGCTTCTTTCAATTGATTGTTCATAAAATACAAACGAACTAAATTCTCTCTCTCTTTTGGATAAAGGGCTACTATTTTTTGTTGATTTTTTACTGCTTCTGAAAAATTAGATTCTCGTTCACAAATCGCCACCAAATGTTTTAAAATCCAGATGTTTTCGGGCTCTTTTTGCAAAGCTCTCTGAATATATTCTTTGGCTAAAGCGGTATTATTTAATGCAACATAATTTTTTGAAAACTCAAAAAAAACAGCTACTTGATTTTCTAAAATTTGATTGCAACTTTCTAAATTTTCAATTGCTTTTTGGTAATTTTCAATAGATTTTTCTGATAATGCTTTGAAAAAAAACTCTTGAAATTTAATCCTTTTTTCTTCTGTTAGATCTTTTTTATCGGGGATACTATCTTGAGAAAATACTTTGGAATTGCTAAGTAATACCCACACAAAAAACAATAAAAAAGGCAGCAAAAATACCTTTTTAGCTGTTGGATGATGTTGTATCACTATTTTTTGAGTCATTTTTAAGTCAATTCTGAATAATCTCCAATACTTACAGAGGTAAATTTTCCGTTATAAATGGCATGATTTCCAATCATTGCATTGTTTAAGTCGGCATTTAAAATAGTTACATGACTTTGTATTAAAGAATATTCGATGGTTGAACTATTCACGACACTATTAGCGCCTAACGAAACATAAGGCCCTATTTTTGAATTGGTTAAAACCACATTCTCCCCAATAAAACAAGGTTGAATAATTTCTGAATTGTTCAAAACTACATCTTCTGAAACCAAATTATTTCCATCTGCATACTCAAAACCAAGAACCTGTTTGTTGGTATCAACAGTTGGATCTTTTTTGCCACAATCCATCCAAGCGGAAACTGTTCCTGGAATGAATTTTGCGCCTTGCTGTTTTAAAGATTCTAACACATTTGTTAATTGATATTCATTGTTTTCACGCAAATCATTGTCTATTAAATATTGGATTTCCTCCAATAATTTTTCACCACTTTTGAAAAAATAAATTCCGATAATTGCCAAATCAGATACAAAATCTTTTGGTTTTTCAATAAAATCGGTGATAAACCCATCTTGCAATTTTACCACGCCAAAAGCACTTGGATTGTCTACTTTACTAACCCAAATTGCGCCATCAGCATTCGTGTCTAACGTGAAATCTGCTTTAAAAAGTGTATCTGCATACGCCACAACACAAGGTCCGCTCAAAGATTCTTTGGCACAATAAATAGCATGTGCCGTTCCTAAAGCTTCTTCTTGCACATACACGCTTCCTTTGGCACCTAATTCAGCTGCAATTTTTAATAATTTTTGTTCAGTATCTGCTGGAAAACCTTTTGCCGTTGGACCAATAATAAACGCAATTTCATCAATTTTTTGATTGATAACACCTGTAATATCTTCCACCAAACGTTGCACAATAGGTTTGCCAGCAATTACAGTAAGTGGTTTTGGAACAGTAAGCGTATGAGGTCTTAAACGCGAACCAATTCCTGCCATAGGAACTATAATTTTCATATTTTAAAATTTCAAATTTTGATGCAAGATACTATTAATTGAGGGATACAAAAAATACTTTTTAGAGACAAATACATCAAAGAAATTGAACCGCAAAGACGCAAATTTTTCACAAAGTTCCCAAAGTTTTAAAGACAAAACACATCAAGTGTTTACGGTTAATGCGCTCAATTTTTCGTTTCTTTGCTGAAATTTTATAAAAGTGAATTATTTATCCGTAGAAAATATCTCGAAATCGTATGGAGAACGTGTGTTGTTTGAAGACATTTCATTTGGCATCAATAAAGATCAAAAAGTAGCCTTTGTAGCGAAAAATGGAAGTGGAAAAACATCCATTTTGAATATTATTGCTGGATTAGATACTCCTGATACAGGCAAAATTGTGACCCGAAAAGAAATTTCGATGGCATATTTATCTCAAAATGATGTATTAAATCCCGATTTAACGATTGAAGAAACCATTTTTGCTACCGAAAATAAAATACTTTCTATTGTAAATCAGTATGAAAAAGCGTTGAAAAATTTGGAGGATACTGATGCGTATCAAGCCGCTTTTGAGTTGATGGAGCAATACAATGCTTGGGATTTTGAAACGCAATACACACAAATTTTATCAAAATTAAAAATTGACGATTTAAGTCAGAAAGTTTCTTCACTTTCTGGAGGACAAAAAAAGCGCGTTTCATTGGCAATTGTATTGATTCACAAACCTGATTTTTTGATTTTAGATGAGCCAACAAACCACTTGGATTTAGAAATGATTGAATGGTTGGAAGCATATTTTGCGAAAGAAAAAATCACTCTTTTTATGGTAACGCATGATCGTTATTTTTTGGAACGTGTGTGTAATGAAATCATAGAATTGGATGAAGGAAACATTTATAAATATAAAGGAAATTACTCCTATTATCTAGAAAAAAAAGAAGAACGTATTCAATTAGAGCAAGTTACTACTGAAAAAGCAAAAAATTTATTCAAAAAAGAATTGGATTGGATGCGAAGACAACCCAAAGCTAGAACTACAAAATCCAAATCTAGGATTGATGATTTTTATCAAATTAAAGAAAAAGCGCAACAACGCAGAACCGAACATAAAGTGCAATTGGAAATCAATATGGAGCGTTTGGGAAGTAAGATTTTGGAATTACATAAACTGAAAAAATCCTATGGTGAAAAGAAAATTTTAGATGGATTTGATTACGTTTTTAAGCGTGGTGAACGCATCGGAATCATTGGAAAAAATGGCACAGGAAAATCATCTTTTTTGAACATTATTACTGAAAAAAATCCGGTAGATGCTGGAACAGTATTGGTTGGAGAAACTATTAAATTTGGGTACTATACACAATCGGGAATTGTCATCAAAGAAGGACAAAAAGTCATTGAAGTTATCAAAGAATTTGGAGAATTTATTCCGTTAAATAAAGGTCAAAAAATATCTGCTTCGCAATTGTTAGAACGCTTTTTATTCGATAAAAAAAAGCAATATGATTTTGTTGAAAAACTTTCAGGTGGAGAACAAAAACGATTGTATTTGTGTGCGGTGTTGATTCAAAATCCGAATTTTTTAATTTTAGACGAACCTACAAATGATTTGGATGTAGTTACTCTAAATGTCTTGGAAAATTTCTTATTGGATTATCCTGGAAATCTACTGGTTGTATCACACGATCGTTATTTTATGGACAAAATTGTAGACGCACTTTTTGTGTTTAGAGGTGAAGGAGTTGTAGAAACTTTTCCTGGAAATTATTCCGATTTTAGAGCTTATGAGGATTCAATTCCAAGAGAAAAAGTAGAGAAAATTGTCATAGAAAAAACAGCATCTTCGTCTGCAAAAATCAGTCTGAATTCACAAGAAAAAAGAGAATTTGGTGCTTTAGAAGCTGAAATTGAAAGACTTCAAAATAGAAAAATGACCATAGAAAATGAGTTTTTAAATATTGAAATTTCGCCTGATGAAATTCAGAAAAAATCAGAGGAATTGCAAGAAATCATCAATTCGTTGGAAGAAAAAGAGGAAAGATGGTTGGAACTTTCTATGAAATTGGAAGAATAAAAGCCTCCTCCAACCCATTCAAAGGGGATCGTAGAACTAACTGCATGAAAAAAATATGTCTTTTTAGTTAAAATCCTCAACATATTATTTTTTTTGCGCTGTAATTTCTGGTAAATCCCAAATAATTGGCAATAAAAAATAGACAAAAAAGGTAACTAGCAGAATAGAAATTAGGTTCAGCACTAATCCTTTCCTAACCATATCTCCAATTTTTAAATATCCTGAACCAAAAACCACCGCGTTTGGGGGCGTTGCAACTGGCAACATAAATGCACAAGAAGCAGCCAAAGTTGCACCAAATAATAAATAAAATGGATGCAATCCTAAGGCTGCTGCTAATGAAACCAATACTGGTAATAACATGGCTGTTGTGGCTAAATTCGAAGTAATTTCGGTTAAAAAATTCACAGAAGCTACCAATATTAATAAAAGTGTAAATAACGAAACTGCTTCTAAAGAGGTCATTTGTTTTCCTATCCAAATTGCCAAACCACTGATTTCAAAACCCAATGCGAGCGCCATTCCACCACCAAAAAGCAAGACAATCCCCCAAGGTAATTTTACAGCGTCTTCCCAAGACATTAATTTGATAGCCTTATTTTTTGAAGGAACAATAAACAACAATACTGCAAAAAATATGGCAATAATGGTATCATCAATTTTTGGGATGAAATTCTTAAGCAAAAAAGAACGTGTAATCCATGCAAAAGCCGTCAATAAAAAAATTAAAAAAACCGCTTTTTCTTCATACGAAATTGGTCCTAATTCCTGCAATTGTTTTTTAATTTCTTCCCTTCCACCTGGGAATTCCTTCTGTTTAAACTTGAAAGCAAAACGTGTCAAATATATCCAGCAAATCAATAAAAGAATGATTGCGATTGGAAATCCGAATGAAAACCATTGTGCAAATGAAATTTCAATTCCATAGGTTTGTTTGATAATTCCTGCTAAAACCAAGTTTGGTGGCGTTCCAATCAATGTAGAAATTCCACCAATAGAAGCGCTGTAAGCAATTGCCAACATCAACGCTTTCCCAAAAATGATATTTTCATTTTCAATCGTTGCAGGATTGTCTCTTAATTGGGATACAATTGCCATTCCAACAGGTAAAATCATCACTGCAGAAGCTGTGTTTGAAATCCACATAGATAAAAAAGCAGTGGCAATCATGAATCCTAAAATGATAAAATTGACATTTGTTCCTACAATTTTGATGATGGTCAATGCAATTCGTTTATGCAATTTCCATTTTTCAATGGCAATTGCCAGAATAAATCCGCCAATGTATAAAAAAACGTACATGTGTCCATAAGAGGCTGTTGTTTCTGATAAACTCAAACCACCTGTCAATGGAAACAAAATAATAGGCAATAAAGCAGTTACTGCAATAGGAATTGCCTCTGTAATCCACCAAATAGCAATCCAAACAGTGCCTGCTAAAATTGCATTTGCCTCTGGAGATAATCCTTCAGGATGAAAAAAGTATTTTACAAACAAAAAACTTAAAGGACCAAGATATAAACCAATATTTTTTTTTGAAATCATGGTGATTTTATTTTTAATTGAAAAGTAAATTCGCTGCATTTTGAGCAGCTAAAATATAATTATGATCAGAATTTTTATGAATATGAAACGTCCAATTAAATTCAAATGTAGTAGTTTCTGCTTGTTGTTTGCAAAAATCAACATAATTTTTAGTGCGTTCTAATCTGTGTTCACCTTGAGCGTCAGAAAATTCATTGTGGCGTAGGTTTGAATCAGTAGGATTGTTATCAAACTCTCCCACTTGAACAAAAACATTTTTAGAAAAAAAGTCTTCTACAGATGAATTTTCTAAAATACTATTCTTTAATCCATAAGGAAAAGGAATTGTTTTGTCAGGAAAAGTGTACCATCCAGCTGCGGAAATTACAGCTTTGTTTACTCGATTATTGGGTTTGAACATTAAAAAACGATGTATAAATTGAGCACCTGCTGAATGACCAAAAATTGTGTACTTTGTGTTCGTATTTTGAAGCTGAATTTTTATATAATCAAACAAAGGTTCAATGATTGAAAATGTCCATTGAGCTTCAGAATTAAGAGAGTTTGATGTAGGACTATCTCCATTAACATACACATTACCAAGATTGTATTGATTTGATTGCGGAAAATTTTGTTCAGAAAATTCAGGTGAGATTACGATAACATTTTTTGTGTTTGCAGTATTTATAAAAGCATCTCTATAATCCGAAGCATTCCTATTTGTACCATGAAAAACCATTAAAATTGGAGTTGTAGCAGTCGCATTTTGAGGAATATGATAGTATATTCTCAGCGTTTTATTAAAATTTGATGTTCGGTAATTGTATAAAAAAAAACCACTCCCTTTCGAAAATTGATTGAAAGCCAAATTATCATTCTCGTTGATGTTATTGCAACTGATAAAAATCAACAGCATAAGAATGCCCAAAAATTGATTCCGATATAGAAATTGATGCATTACATAAAATTTAATTCAAATTACTTGTAAAAATATTTATATTTATGATACCAATCTATAAAAATAATGAATACCAATCATAAATTTGCTATTGAAAGAATTGAAATAGCTTATAAAAAACAACCTGCTGAAAAAATCAAATACATCGCTTTATACAAGACAATCAAACAATGTATTCTGAAAATTGAATTGCCAAATGGTTGGTTATTGCCATCCACAAGATTATTGTCAGAAGAACTTCATATTTCTAGAACTTCTGTTTTGAAAGCTTATGATTTATTGACTTTAGAAAAATTAATTTCTCCAAAAGCTGGCTCAGGCAATAAAATAATTTACACCCCAGAAACAAATGACATTGTCAAAAAATCTGAAAAAAGTGTTCCCTCTATTTTCAATTATCCTGAAATTTCGGAAAAAGGAATCTCCTATTTAAAAAATACTTCTTTAATTAATAGATTGGATGATGACAATTTAGCATTCAGGCCTGGTTTGCCTCCTTTGGATGTATTTCCCATCAATCAATGGAAAAAATTATTGAATTCATATTGGCGACATATCAAAACATCTGGGTTATCATATTCAAAATCTACTGGACAAATAGAACTGAAAAAAAGTATTTGTAAGTATTTGAATATCAGCAGAAATATTAAATGTTCGCCCAACCAAATTGTGGTTGATTCAGGTTCGTTACAATCATTATATTTAATTGCAAATACGATTTTAAATAAAGGAGATGCTGTAGTTATAGAAAATCCATTGTTTCCAAATGTGCATTCGGTTTTTAGAAGTTCGCAAGCTCACTTAATTACATCAAATATTGATAATGAAGGGATTAACATGCAAGAAATTGTTTCTCAACAAATAAAGAATCCAAAATTAATTCATGTTACACCAACAAATCAATATCCATTAGGCATAAAAATGAGTTTGGAAAGGAGGCAAGAATTACTAAGTTGGGCATCAAAAAACAGTTGTTTGATTATTGAAAATGATTATGAATATGAAATTGCCAATTATGAAAGTCAAATACCTACAATTTTTAGTTTAGATAATGAAGATAGAACGATTTATATAGGAACATTTAACAGGTTGTTGCATCCTTCCATTCGTTTGGGATATATGATTGTTCCTAAATATTTGATGCCTGCCATTGAGGCTTTGCATGAACATTCGCATCGTTTTGTGTCACCTTCTATTCAAATGGTGATGAACCAATTTATAGAAAAAAACTACCTTTTTCAACACATAAAAAACTGTATAGAAGTTTCAAAAGAACGACATGATTTATTTAAAATTCTTTTCAAAAAACATGTAAAAACTATGCACATACAAGAGAAGCCATTTTCTAGTTTTCATATTTTAGGGCTTTTTAATGAAGAAAAATCGATTGAAGAGGAAAGTGAAATCATCAAACTTTTAAAACAACATCAAATTTCAGTGTATCCTTTGAGTAAATGTTATGTAGGAACTTCACAAAAAACAGGGTTGATTTTTGGGTTTTCGGCAGTAAGAACTTCTGTTTTAAAACGAAAAATAGAAAAAATTGGACAACTCCTTTAGTTGATTTCATTAATTGGTGTCTAATTTATTTATTAATTGGTATCTAATATAATGAACCAACACTATTATTTTTATAAAAAATTTATTAATAACAATTAAAATCAACTACTATGAAACAATTTTACACAATTTTATTTTTTTTAACAACATCGATTATATTGGGTCAATCTAACTATTTAGTTGACAATTTTGATTACACAGCTGGTCAAGCATTAACTGATAATGGCTGGAATGCGCATAGTGGAGGAACAACAAACCCTGTGACTGTAAGTAGTGAAGGCTTAAGTTGGACAGGTTATATTGGAAGCGCAGTTGGAAATGCAGCATTAGTAACCAATACTGGTCAAGATGTAAACAAGCGTTTTGGAGCAGACATATCTTCAGGAACTGTTTATGGATCATTTTTAATGAAAGTAAATGCTAAAACTTCATTGGGATATTTTTTCCATTTTGGTTATTACTCAAATCAATCAGAACCAGTTCTCACTGCTTTAAATTCTGCATTCAGAGCAAGAACATATGTGAATCTAGGAACAGATCCTGACACTCAATTTAAATTAGGTCTAACTTTTAATTCAAACAGTTTGGATGATGGTGGAGAAACTACTGACTTAAATATTGGTGAAACATATTTAGTAGTTGTAAAATACGAATTTAAAGATGGTGATTTGAATGACGAAGTAAGTTTGTTTGTTTTCCCTCAAGGTGCTACAATTACAACTGAGCCTGCAAACGCAGATTTAGGCCCATTTACAGGAAGTGCAGCAGACGCTCCAGTTTTACAAAACATCGCTTTAAGACAATATAATGCAACACAAAATGTAACTGTGGATGGAATTTATGTAAGAACAGTATGGAATTTAACTGATGCAGGAACAGCCTTAAGCACAGACGATTTTGCATTGTCTCAAATCAGTTTATATCCAAATCCTGTAAACAATGGTACTTTAAATATTGTTTCTCCAACAAACGAACTAAAAGAAATTTCTGTATTTGATTTGAGTGGAAGAATGGTTTTAAAAACCAAAACAGAAAATAATAGCATTGATGTAAGTCAATTAAAAACTGGTTTATACCTACTAAATATAAGCATTAATGGAAGTAAAAAAACTTCTAAAATCATCATTAATTAGTTTCATAAACTATAAATTTTTCAACAATGAATATCAATAGTTTCTCATTAAAATCGTTTTTCTGTCTACTTTCTCTATCAATCATTTTTAGTTCTTGCGAAAGTGAAGATATTAATCCAACACTTAGTTTGAATTTAAGTTCGATAGATTTGAGCGAGATTGGAAATCCTGTTACAATTACAGCTTCGTTAAACAGTGCAGCTTCTGAAAATATTATTATTCCATTGATGTTTTCTGGTTCATCTACAAAAGATGCTGATTACACAATAAGTGTATCAGAAATAGCAATAAACAAAGGGCAAACTACTGGAACTGTAACCATCACTGGAATTGCAGACGGAACTGTAGAAGGAAATGAAACTATTGATATTAGTATTGGCAATTCAAATGATGTTTTAATCTTGGGAAGTCAAAATATTTCAATAAATCTATTAGATGCTGATTTTGATGCTGATGGAGATGGTGTTACTGATGCCAATGACGAATGTCCCAATACAGTTGGAGACGCAGCAAATAATGGATGTCCTTTTGTAGGATTTATCATCAATGAAGTGTTGTATGATCCTGCTGATGACATTGCTGGAGATGCAAATGCTGATGGAACAAGAGACCCAAATGGCGATGAATTTATTGAATTTTATAATTCCTCTGCATCTTCCATAGATTTAAGTGGTTACACTATTTCTGATGCTTCGCAAGTAAGACATACTTTTCCTAACGGTACAATTGTTCCTTCAAAAGGAGTAATTGTCGTTTTTGGAGGTGGAAATCCAACAGGAACTTTTGGTGGAGCCATTGTTCAAACGGCTTCTACTGGTCAATTAAACATGAATAATGCTGGAGATATTGCAACTGTAAAAACTAGTGGTGGAACTACAATTTTAACTTTTGACATCAATGGTCTTTCTGGCAATCCAAATGAAGCTTACACAAGGTTTCCTGATATTTATGGAGACTTTGTAAGATATAATACTATTCCAGAAGCAAATGGTGCAATTCACACACCAGGAACAAAAGTAAATGGAACTTCATTTTAAGTAAAAAATGGCAATTTTAGGACCTGTTTTATCACTTGTATTTATAATTATAGTAGCTCGTTTACTATTAAAAAAATACCATCCACATGCAGTTTTATTAATTGCAGGTCTTGCAATGCTATTGATTTCGTTGTTTTTAAAAAATGATTTACCAACTTTAAAAAATCCTACAGGTTTTTCGGGATTTGATTTGTTTGCTTTTATCAAAGAATCTTTCAGTAATACCAATGCTGGAGTTGGATTAATGATTATGGCAATTGGTGGTTTTGTGGCTTATATTGATAAAATTGGCGCATCAAACGCATTGGTTTATGTTGCTATGAAACCATTAAAACTTTTTAAAAAATACCCATACATTGCAGCCTCATTAGTAATTCCAATTGGACAAACCCTATTTGTAGCTATTCCATCTGCAGCAGGTTTGTCATTATTACTGATGGCTTCACTTTTTCCAATTCTGGTCAATTTAGGCGTTAGTAAAATCTCTGCAGCTTCCGTAATTACTGGAACAACTGCTTTTGGAATTGGACCTGCATCTGCAATTACAGCAAGCGCAAGTAGTATTATTGGAACTGAATCTGTAACCTATTTTGTCAATCATCAACTATTTTTGGTGATTCCTTTGAGTATTTCAATGATGATTACTTATTATTTTGTAAACCGTCATTTTGATAAAAAAAATGGATTTGAAAAATCAGAAATATCTAGTACAATTCAAAAAGTTGAAGTGCCATTAATTTATGCCATCATTCCAATTTTACCCATCATCTTATTAATTTTATTTTCAGAACTTCTCCATATTTTTCCAATTCCTATCAAACTTGATACTACAACTGCAATGATTATTAGTTTATTTATTGCGCTACTTTTCGAAATGATTAGAACAAAAGATATCAAAGGAGTTTTTGATTCAATGAAAGTTTTTTGGAATGGCATGGGGAATATTTTCAAAACTGTAGTTACGCTCATCATTGCTGCTGACATTTTTGCACAAGGATTGATTAGTTTGGGCTTTATTGATGGACTATTAACGCTTACTCAAAATGTTGGTTTCAATGCTACTGGAATTGGGATTGTCATGGCTGTAATGATTTATTTAGCATCCATTCTTATGGGAAGTGGAAATGCATCATTCTTTGCTTTTGGTCCTTTAGTACCTAAAATTGCTAAAACATTGGGCGTTGAAAGTACAACCATGATTTTACCCATGCAATTATCTGCATCAATGGGAAGAACTGTTTCACCAGTAGCAGGAATTATTATTGCTGTATCTGAAATTGCAGGTGTAACAACATTGCAAATTGTAAAAAGAAACTTAATCCCCTTAACAGTAGCATTGTTGATAATGCTTGTAATTCATTTCATCTAGATTATGTTGAAAATTTTAAAAAACGCACATATATATTCACCTGAAAACTTGGGGAAAAATGATATTCTCATAGCTAATGATAAAATTTTAGCCATTGATACCAATTTAGATTCTTATGCATCAATTGCTGAAACGTATGATTTTTCTGGTCAAATTATCACTCCAGGTTTGATAGATCAACATATTCACATTGCTGGAGCTGGAGGAACTAGTGGTTTTTTTTCAATGACTCCCGAAGTTCATTTGAGCGATTTAATTGCTTGTGGCTCAACAACTGTAGTTGGTTTATTAGGTACAGATGGAAAAACTAGAAGTATCAGAACATTGTATGGAAAAGTAAAATCTTTAGAACAAGAAGGAATTTCTGCATACATGTATTGTGGTTATTATGGCATTGATTCTGTTACAATTACAGATTCTATTCAATCTGATATGATTTTTATTGATAAAGTTTTGGGATGTAAAATTGCTATTAGCGACATCAGAAGTTCATACCCAACTGCTTTGGAATTGCTTAGAAAAGTTTCGGAAGTGAGAGTTGGAGGAAGTGTTGCCAATAAAAAAGGAATTCTACACATTCACCTTGGAAATTTAGATACCAAAATGGATGTTCTATTTGAACTTGTTCAAAAGCATCAATTTCCAATAGCTCACATCTCTCCTACTCATGTTGGAAGAACAAAAGAGCTTTTTGAACAAGCTATCGAATTTGCAAAATTGGGAGGAACTATAGATATCACTACAGGAGCATCAAAATTTACAGAACCTTATAAAGCTGTTTTAATGGCTTTGGAAAATGGGGCGCCTCTAAAAAATATCACATTCAGTACTGATGGGCATGCAGGATTGAGAAAAATAAATGAAAATGGAAAATTTATTGGTGCAAAAGTTGCTCCAGTTGATCAGAATTTACATCAAGTTATTCAACTGATTCAAAAAGGTGGGCTTCCTATTGAAGATGCTTTTCAGTTAATTACCACAAACCCAGCAAAAAATTTAGGATTGAATCAAAAAGGAAAAATTGAAGTGGGTTGTGATGCTGATATATGTGTTTTTAACCAAGATTTAGAACTTACAAATGTATTTGCCATGGGAAAACAACTCATGCAAAATAAAAATATTATCGTAAAAGGAACTTTTGAAACCACATCATAATTCATAAAATATGAAGTCACTAAAAAATATAATTTCCATTTTATTATTGCTAATTTCAGTCTCTTTCCATTCTCAAAATGTGAAAGTCAGTAGTTATAATTTTGGGGAAGGATTGAATTTTACAACTGGAGAAGGTCATGAAATAAAAATAAGTAGTTATTTTCAACCTTACTTTGAAACAAAACAATATACAGAAGCAAATCTTGATGCTGCAAATCGTTTCAGAATGCGAAGAGCCCGTTTTCGAATTGATGGAGAAACTGCCAACAAAAGATTCAGTTATCGTTTTCAATTTGATTTATCAGGAAATGGCGAAAGTGATGAAGACACAGGCTATTTATTAGATGCAATCATCAACTATGAACTCACAAAACAAATCACAGTTTCATTTGGTCAACGTGCAACGTATACTGATAATCGTGAATTATTTATGAACTCAAATGCCTTGCAATTGATTGAAAGAAGTAGACTTACATCCGCTTTTGCTTCTATTAGAGAATTTGGATTCTTCGTAAACGGTTCATTCAAAACAGGAGGAAATTCCGTATTAAGACCTTATTTTGTGTTGACAAATGGTGATGGAGGAAACGTATTTAACAAAGATTTTGGAGGATTAAAAATCGGTGGAAGATTGGATTTTTTACCTTTTGGGACATTCACCAATTTTGGACAATTTAGACAAGCTGATGTGATGAGAGAATTGACTCCAAAATTTGTGATTGGCGCTGTTTTTAGTAAAAATTATGGAATGAGCAGCAGACGTGGACGTGAAAGTGGCGCAATTTTATACTTAGATGCAAATAACGAAGAATCATTGCCTGATTTCACCAAATTTGGAATCGATTTTCTGTTTAAATATCGTGGATTTTCTGCTTTAGGAGAGTTTGTAAAAACTACTGCAACTGTTCCAACTGACATTACTCAGCGAGTACGAACGAATGGCACAACAGCAACTGATTTTCCAGTAAATGGCATTCAAGATGTAGAAAATTATGTAAAAGGAAGAATGATGTTGGGTGAAGGATATAATTTTCAAGCAGGCTATTTATTTAAAAATGGATTTTCAATAGATGCAAGATATACTTACTTAAAAGCTGATGAATATTCGTTTTTAAACAATGCCACTTTTTATAACAGACCAAATAATTATACCATTGGAATCAGTAAATATTTGGCTCGAAACTATGGCGCAAAAATTCAGACATCCTTTACTTATATTGACGGAAATGACATCAATGATAATACAGGAAGTCCAATTCCTGGCAATGAATGGATTGCTAGAGTAATGTTAACATTTGCATTATAATTCATGAAAAAATTACTCAACATATTCTTTTATTTTTTACTGACACCTTTGGTTTTTGGTCAAAATCCTGAGCCCAAAAAAGTGACATCTCTCTTTTTTCCAGAGGATGAAACGCTTGAAAACGTAACACCTGCATTGCAAAAAAAGAAAGGTTTTACAGATTATGAAGAAATGATGACTTTTTTAAATTCTCAAAAAGAATCGTTTTCTGACCTAGTTTCAATAGATTTTATAGGAAAAAGTCAAAAAGGATATGACATCCCAATTGTGTATATCAACAATAAAAAATACACAAACGAAAAAGTAAAAGTATGGTATCAAGGTGGTTTGCACGGAAATGAAATGGGGAGCACAGAAACGATGCTATATCTAATTTATAAACTTCTTAATGACAAATCATTCGCTTATTTATTGGAAAAAATTGAAATCGCAATTGTGCCAATGGCAAATATTGATGGCTATTTAAAAGAAGATAGATATGCTTCAAATGGATTGGATTTGAACAGAGATCAAACCAAATTAATGGCTCCTGAAAGTGTTATTTTGAAAAATGCATTTAGCAATTATAAGGCAGAAGTTGCCCTGGATTTTCACGAATACAATGCTTATAGAAGAGATTTTGCAAAAATGGGGTCATTTGGTGTAAGTTCTATTTATGATGTCATGTTTTTATACAGTAGCAATTTGAATGTTGCCCCAAATATTAGAGTTGTTACAGATAGTTTATTTGTCGGAAATGTAAGAAAAGTGATGGATAAACATCAATTACGTCATGCAGATTATATGTCAACGGATACCTATTTTGGAGAAATTCATTTCAATAGAGGAAGCTCAAGTGCGCGCTCAAGTGCCAGTTCTTATGCGTTAGCAAATTCCATTTCTGCTCTTATTGAAGTTCGAGGAGTTCATTTGGGAAGAACATCATTCAAACGAAGAATTAAAACTGCGTTTTTAACTGGTTTGTCATTCTTAGAAACAACTTTCAACAATTTTGATTTGGTCAAAAAAACCCTAAAAGAGGCACAATCTATTGATCAAAAATTAAGTGTTATCAGCAAAAAAAATATGTATAAAGACACTATTGAAGTGATTGATATGAATGATTATTCCATTCTAAATTTGCCAATTACAGTCAGAGATGCAAAAGGTGCAAAAACTACTTTAGAAAGAGAAAAACCTGAAGCATACATTCTTACAAAAGAAATGGATTTCCTGATAGAAAAGATAAAAACTCTAGGATTGCAAGTAGAAACGCTCACTGAAAATACCAATTTTTCGGTTGAAACATATCAAGTAATTGAATATAACAGAGATGAAACAACTTACGAAAAAATGAATTTGCAAGAAGTAAAAACTAAAATCATATCAAAAGAAATACTATTTCCAGCTGGAAGTTTTAGAATACATACAAATCAAAAAAATGCACGATTACTTTACGAAGTTTTAGAGCCAGAAATGCCAAGCAGTTTTGTCAGTTTTGGCGTATTAGAAACAGGATTACATAAAGAAATACCAATTTATAGACTTTCTCAAATTAAATAATAAAACCATGAAAAAACGAATTTATATCATCCTATTAATTAGCAATGCAATGCTTTTTGCACAACAAAATAGTAATAAAAATTCTGCAAATTTTGAACTCGGAAAAGGGTTAACTTTCGATGTAAACGAAGGAAACTATCAATTTTATTTAGGTGGTTTTATTCAACCTAGCATGACTTTTGATAAAACATCTGGAAACGATGCTGATTATCAATTCAATGCAAAAAGAACCTTTTTTATGTTGGGAGGAAATCTTGTAAAAGAAAAAATTAGTTTTTTATTACAAACTGATTTTAGTCAAACAAATCCTTTAATGGATGCTTGGATTGCTTATCATCCTTATTCTTGGTTGACAATTTCTGCTGGTCAAAAACAAACATTTGTCAACAATCGTGAAATGCTGGTAAGAGAAGACAGATTGCAATTTACTGACAGAGGTATATTAAGTCAAACTTTTAGCAACACAGGAAGAGAATTTGGGTTATTCTTAGAGGGAAAATTTGGAAATAAATTTGGTTTTGCGCCAAAATTCGCAGTCACTTCAGGTGATGGAAGAAACTCATTTGGAACAGATTCTAGAGATACAGATTTAGGAGGATTAAAAGTCGGGGGACGCCTAGATTTGTTCCCTCTAGGATTTTTCTCCAAAGGAAATGATTTGTTAACTGCTGACTTGGCTCGTGAACAAACTCCAAAAATTCTTTTTGGTGGTGCCGTTTCTAAAAACAAAGGAGCTAGCAATTCAGTTGGTGAAGGTCATGGAGATTTCATGTTATATGATGCTTCTGGAAACAGCAAACTTCCAGATTACACACAAGTATATATTGATTTGTTATTCAAATACAAAGGTTTTTCATTTTTGAGTGAATACGCAAATGCTACTGTAAACGGATTGAATATCAATTATTTGGATGCTACTGCAAGTCAAATTTTAGCTCCTCAACAAATCAGTGAATTTTTAATTTTAGGCGATAGTTATAATCTTCAATTTGGATATGTAACTGAAAAAGGATGGAGTTTTGATATGCGCTATGAAAGCAATGCTCCTGAATTTGCATCGAATCTAAATTCATTATTAACAGATGCTAGTAGTTTTACATTTGGGTTGACAAAATATCTTGACAATAATAATTTGAAAATTCAAACAGCAATTTCTACCGTAAATATTGCGAATGGAAATAACCAAACTTTTGGAGAAATCATGATGCAAATCTCTTTTTAATGATGAAAACAAGGCTATTTTTAGTACTTTCTTTTTTCACTTTACTACTGAATAGCCAAACTTTAACAAGCAATTCAACAGGATTTTTTGAGTTTACACCAACAGGACCTTTGAGTTCAAAAACGATGAAAGTTTTTTATCATATTCCTAATGGAAGTATCAATCAAATGCCCATTTTATTTTCATTTCATGGAGATGCAAGAAATGCAGATGAGTATAGAGATTATTGGATTTCAATGGCGAATCAGCATAAAATCATGGTTTTTGCTCCAGAATTTTCTGAAGCTAATTTTCCTGGAGGTGATGCTTATAACCTTGCAAATATTTTTGATGATGGTGACAATCCAAGTCGATCAACATTTAATGCAACAAACGAATGGACTTTTTCAGTTATAGAACCGTTATTTGAGCAAATCAAACAAGCTGTTTCTGGCTCACAAGAAGGATACAGTGCTTGGGGACATTCTGCAGGTGCTCAGTTTTTGAGTCGATTTGTACTTTATATGCCAAACTCTAAATTGAATGTTGCAGTCTGTTCAAATGCAGGATGGTACACAGTTCCTGAGACAACTATTGATTTTCCTTACGGAATCAAGAATGGTCAATTATCGGAAAATACACTAATCTCTGCTTTTTCAAAAAAAATAGTTGTTCATTTAGGATTGAATGATACAAATCCAAATGATGCTGGATTGAGACACAACACAATTGTTGACAACCAACAAGGATTGCATAGACTTGAAAGAGGACGTTATTTTTTTTCCACAAGTCAATCAAAAGCACAATCGTTGAATACCACATTCAATTGGGAAAAAAAAGAAGTTGCAAATGTTGGGCACAATCCTCAATTGATGGCAAATAATGCATTGACTATTTTTTTAAATAGCTCATTATCTACTAATTATTATAGTAATCCAACCACTTTTAAAATATATCCAAACCCAACAAAAGATTTTCTTTTTGTTGATACTTCCATTTCAAAAATCTCAAAAATAGAAATCTATTCAATCATTGGAAGTCTCGTACTTTCAAAAAAGTTGACAACTATAAATTCTACCGAAAAACTAGATATTTCTAAATTACCAAATGGTGTTTATTTTTTAAAAATAAATTCTTCAGCAATAAAATTCATTAAAAATTAAGTGTAAAATGAGGTTTTAAACCCTCACAATTTGATGTTCAGTCAATAAATTTTCATTATTAAATTTCAATAAAATTTGCGCAACTGCAATCGTATCTTTTTCACAATACGTAACAATTCTCTCTAAATTTTTTTCTTGATAATACACTTTCGCAACTTCACTTCCATCAATATCATCTTTTGGAGAAGGAATTCCTAAAATTGCGGTTAATAATTTGAGTGAAGTATAGTGCTTATAATCGCCAAAACGCCACAATTCTAAAGTATCTAAATGAGGAACTTCCCAAGGTTTTTTCCCAAATAAATTTAGTTTTTGAGGCAGGTCTATTCTATGGATAATCATTCTTCTAGCAATAAAAGGAAAGTCAAATTCTTTGCCATTATGAGCACATAAAACATGTTCTTTTTTGGAGAAATGTTTGTCTAATAAAACTTTAAAGTCTGACAAAATTTTGAATTCATCATCCCCAAAAAAAGAACGCACTCTAAATTGTTTTTCGTTATCTTGAATCACAAAATATCCCACAGAAATGCAAATAATTTTCCCAAATTCAGCCCAAATCCCTCCTCTTTCGTAAAACTCTTCTACCGGAATTTCGTCTTTTCGTTGATATTGGGTTTTCTTTTCAAATAATTCTTGAATTTCTTTTGATAAAGCGTTCCATTCTTGTTGTTGAGGAACGGTTTCAATATCTAAAAATAAAATGTCGTTTAAGGAGTAAGATAGATTCATAGCAAATTGATTTTCTTTTAAATAAAAGTATAAAAAAAAGCGCTGAAAATCAGCGCTTTTTTTATATTATTTATAAAAATTTATTTAATGATTAATTTTGAAGTAGCCGATTTTGTTCCTTCTGTTACTTTCAAGATATAAATTCCAGATGATAAATTTGCTACATTGATTTCTGATTTTGTTCCTAAGAAACTTCTTGACACTACTTTTTTACCCAACACATTAAAAATAGCAACTTCTTTTTTATCAGCACTATTACTTGTAATTGTAACGTTATCACTTGTTACAGGGTTTGGATAGGTTGCAAAACCTTCAATTTGATTGTTTTTTACTGATGCGGTATTGTTTGTGTAAGTTCCTATTGGAAAAGGATTTGTTGCTGTAGCATTTGTAGTTTCTCCATCCAATGCATCAATTCCACTGTATGTCCAATTTGTGTCAGTAAAGGTCGTTCCCTCAGGCCCTGTATTTGATTTTCTGTAAGCCCAACCATCCAAATAATCCCAAGACAATCCTGATCCATCTTTATCAACTTCACCAAAAACATCAATAATTTGTCCGTTTTCAATTAATTCAAAAGAGTCATCTCCATTTACTGATACAACTCCTGTTGCATAGGTTGGTGCAAATCCAAAAAACGAAGTAAACCCAGCTTCTTCAGAAGAAACATAAATGAACGATCCTGCAGTAGCTGAACCAGCAGGAAATGCATATTCAACAGTTCCTCCAAGAGTCCCTGCACCATTTGTGATAGAACTAATACCAAATTGAGATAAATCAGCAATATCTTTAAGCACAAATATTTCAACTCCTTTTGGAGTTCCTCCTGTTAATGGACCATCGTAAACACCAGTAATTATCATACTATTAGTTGTTGATCCAAATACATCTCCATTCACTGAAATGGTTTTGTTTGTAACTCCTGTTGATGAGATAACGATATCACCTGTATAATTACCCGCTGTTAGACCTCCAGCTAATCTCATATAAATAGTTGTTTCTACTACTGTACCTGTACTTGGATTAATTGAAACAGAACTTGTAAAACCAGTACCTGCTGTTAAGGAAACCTCAAAGTTCGCAGGAGCAGTAACAACTAAATCTGCTGTTAAAAATAATCCTTCTATTTTAAAATCTTGCTCTTCAGAAGGTCCACCTGCTGATGCTAAATAACTAAAATCGTTTAGAAATGCTGTATAATAAAACTGTGGGTCAGCAGGTTTTACTTCCCCAGACAAAGAGACTGTTTTGTCTGTTGCTCCAGTAGAAGTTAATGTTACATCACCTGTATAAGTATTAACTCCTAAATCAGCTACTAAACGAACGTAAACGGTTGTTGAAATAACAGAACCACTTGCTGGAGAAATGCTCAGTGAGTTTGTAAAACCACTTCCTGCGCTTAAAGAAACTTCAAAATCTTGAGGAGCTGTAACAACAATATCAGCAGTTAAATTTGCACCTTCAACTGTAAAATCTTTTTCAGCAGATGGACCGTTTCCTTGAAAATAATCCAATCCTGTAACTGCATTACCAACTGTAATTTCTGGAGATGATGAAGCGGTTGCAGTATAAGTACCGATACCTCCCATCAACGTTTCAAAAGTATCTGTTCCACTTTGACAAACTCCTTTTGTATCAAAAAAAGCTTTGCCTCCAAAAGTCCAATTTGCTTCTAGAAAACCAGTATCTGGTCCAGTACCATTTTTTCTTTTTGCATAAGAATCTTCGTATTCCCAAGTTTTACCAGTTCCATCTTCACTAGAAACACCAAATTGATCAATTACAGTAGAGTCCGCGGTTAAAATAATTCTTATTCTATCATCTCCATTAAGATTCATTGTGTTAGATTCTAAAATAGTAATCACAGATGGAAAATCTGATACTAAACCTGCTGCACTACCTGTTGTAGAAACATACACAAAACCATCAGTTACGGTACCAAAAGAAGATAAATCTTGTTTTGAACCCCAAGTTGTACTAGAATTTGTTTGATTTTCTAAAGAGTATAAGGTAAAATCAACTGTCCCTTTAGCATAAATTTCTAATAATTTCGGATTTCCTCCTGAGCAATCTCCATCTACAATTGCAGTAATAATTGGGGTTTGAGCAAATGAGAATGCAGAAAACAATAAGGTTGTCAGCAAACTTAAAAAGTAATTTTTTTTCATTGAATTTAAATTTAATTGATTAATTCTTCAAAACTACAATTTTTTCTACTATTTAATTCGTAAAAACAGGGTTATTAAATTGTTAAGTCCTTAAAAATCAATAAAAATGACTTGTATATCAAGCCATTAGTATACATTAAGTAATTGTAACCAAAAATCACTAAGATTAAATGATTGTTAACAACATACAATTCTTACAAAATTATAAGTATTTTTGAAAGAATTATTTCATTAACAATTTTATGAATAAAAACGATATTAAAATCCTATTAGTGGATGATGAACCAGATATTTTGGAAATAGTTGGTTATAATCTTAAAAATGAAGGTTATGAAGTTTTTACCGCAGAAAATGGTTTAGAGGCTATAAAAGTTGCTAAAAAACAATTGCCTCATTTGATTTTATTAGACATTATGATGCCAGAGATGGATGGTATTGAAGCCTGTGAAAAAATCAGAAAAATAAAAACATTAGAAAATGTAATCATTGCATTTTTAACAGCAAGAGGCGAAGATTACTCACAAGTTGCAGGTTTTGAAGCTGGTGCAGATGATTATATTACTAAGCCTATCAAACCAAAAGTATTGATCAGCAAAATTAAATCATTGTTAAGAAGGTTAAAATCAGACACGATTGAAGAAGAAGATAACCTTAAAATTGGTGATATTATGATTGATAGAGATGAGTATGTAATATACAAATCCAATCAAAAAATTGAACTTCCTAGAAAAGAATTTGAATTATTTTCATTGTTAACCTCAAAACCAGGAAAAGTTTTTAAAAGAGAAGTCATTTTAGATACCGTTTGGGGAAATGAAGTTGTTGTTGGTGGAAGAACTATTGATGTTCATATTCGTAAACTTCGCGAAAAAATTGGTGATGATTACTTTAAAACTGTAAAAGGAGTTGGTTATAAATTTGTATTAAAAGGTCAAGATAAGTAGTTTTGTAGGAATGAAATTTAAAAAAACCTACGCATACGCATTTTGGTCAGCGTTATACCTAACGTTGATTTTTGTAATTATTGCAGCACTTTCCTACTTTTATTTCAGGGATTTTTTAGGTAATTATACCATTTTAGTTGATATATTATCTTTCTTTTTAATTTCCTTTTTTTTCATTCAATACAGAGCAGAACATTTTATTTATAGGCGTTTAAAAAAGATTTTTAACGATGTTTCTATTCTAGATGAAAAAAAATTAAAAAAAGATTCTACCATAACAGATATTGATAATATATCTAAAAGTATGGAAGAATTTGTCGAAGGCAAAAGGTTAGAAATAAAAAATTTAACAGAAAGAGACTCTTTTCGAAGGGATTTTTTAGGGAATGTTGCTCATGAACTAAAAACACCCCTATTTACTGTACAAGGTTATATTTTAACCTTAATGGAGGGCGCTATTAATGACAAACAAATCCGAATGAAATATTTGGATAGAGCCAATAAAGGGGTGGAAAGATTGGTGGCTGTTATCAAAGATTTGGATATGATTGCTAAACTTGAAACGGAGAGTTTAAAGCTAAATATTGAAGTTTTTAACATCCTAGAACTCATTCAAAATGTGTTTGATTTGTTTGAGATGAAAGCCAAAAAAAGAAATATTACACTACAATTTGATAGGATTTATGAATTTCCTGTTTTTGTAAAAGCTGATATTGAAAAAATTGAACAAGTACTGATAAATCTCGTTGTCAATTCTATTAAATATGGCAAACCTAATGGAACGACCATTGTTGGAGTAGAAAGTTATAATGATAAAAAATTCATCGTAAAAGTGATTGATAATGGAGAAGGAATTCAAAAACAACATTTATCAAGACTTTTTGAACGCTTTTACAGGGTCGATCAAAGCCGCTCTAGAGAGCAAGGAGGTTCTGGATTAGGACTTTCGATTGTAAAGCATATTTTAGAAGCACATGATGAAAATATCTTACTAAAAAGTACTTTTGGGGAAGGTTCTGAATTTTCTTTCACCATTGAAAAAGCAAAATAATCACTATTTACAGTAAATCAAATCCAATATCTTTTCTGAAATACATTTTGTCAAAGCAAATATTATCAATGCTTTTATAGCTTTTTGAAAGTGCTTCATCAATGGAATCTCCAAGAGAAGTAATTGCCATTACTCTACCTCCATTTGTAACAACTTTATCGTTATGTATAGAAGTTCCTGCGTGAAAAACAATCGAATTTTCTACAGTTTCAAAACCTGAAATTTCTTTGTTTTTTTCATAATCATTTGGATATCCTCCGGAAACTAACATGACAGTAGTTGCCGTTTTTGAAGAAACTAGGAATGATTTTTCGTGCAAAGTTTGATGGGCAACACCCTCAAATAAATCAAACAAATCTGATTCAATTCTTGGTATTACAACTTCGGTTTCAGGATCTCCCATTCTCACATTGTATTCAACAACTGATGGATTTCCTGCATCATTCATCAACCCAATAAAAATAAAACCACGATAATCAATTCCGTCTTTTTGCAAACCAGCAATCGTTGGTTTCACCACCAATTCTTCAACATTCTTCAAAAAATCTTCATCTGCAAATGGCACGGGAGAAATAGCACCCATTCCACCAGTATTCAACCCAGTATCTCCTTCTCCAATTCTTTTATAATCTTTTGCTGAAGGCAATATTTTGTATGATTTTCCATCTGTCAAAACAAAAACCGACAATTCAATTCCTTTTAAAAACTCTTCAATTACTACTGTTGATGAGGCTTCTCCAAACTTTTGATTAGTGACCATTTCTTCTAATTCTGTTTTGGCTTCTTCTAAATCGTTTAAAATTAAAACACCTTTTCCTGCTGCTAAACCATCCGCTTTTAAAACATAAGGAGGATGCAACGTTTCTAAGAAAGCAAAGCCTTCAGATAAGTTATTTTTTGTAAAAGACTGATATTTAGCAGTAGGAATACCATGCTTTTGCATGAATTGTTTTGAGAAATCTTTACTTCCTTCTAACAAAGCACCCTCTTTTTTAGGGCCAATCACTGGAATATTTTTCAACTCATCATCTGACAAAAAGAAGTCATGAATACCAGCAACTAAAGGAGCTTCAGGACCAACTACGACCATTTGAATATGGTTGTCCATAACTATTTTTTTTACCGCTTTAAAATCAGTTGGATTGATATTGATATTGATTGCTAATTCTTGTGTCCCTGCATTTCCTGGAGCCACAAAAAGTTGAGAAATCTTTTTACTTTTCGATAATTTGTATGCAAAAGCATGCTCTCTGCCACCTGATCCTAAAATAAGTACATTCATGATTTTTGATTTGATTCGACTGCAAATATATTTTAAAATTTTTTGGGAATTAAAATCCCCATTTTAAAAAATATTTTATGGCAGATGAAAGATGATAAAAGAATAACTTTATACTTTTTGAAGAACCTTTTTGATATTGATGTGTAATTTGAACAGAAGGAAAATAAAGTATTTTTTTACCAACTTTATCAATTTTTCTACAAATATCAGCATCTTCCAAATATAAAAAATAGCGTGTATCAAAACCATTTAATGCTTTAAAATCGGTAGTTTTAAAAAACATAAAACAGCCATGAATAAATTCAGGATAAAATGGTTTTTCTAAATTTTGATTCCGATATTCATTTTTATAGATTTCTTTTTTGGACAAACGCAACTTTCTATTGATTAAATCAAAAAAAGTTGGGTGTTTTCTGCAAATAAATTGGAATTCATTGTTCGGGTAAACAACTTTTGGAGTAATAAAACTTACACTTTCATCAAACTTTAATTGTTGAATCAAAATAGAAATGAGTGCATTTTCAAAAGCAACATCAGGATTTAAAATCAGATGATAAGAACTGTTTAATTTATTTAAAATAAGATTGTGCGCTCTTCCAAAACCAATATTTTTTCCAACAAAAATATATTCAGTTTCATCATTTATAAAACGAGATTTTAAGACATTTGTAGGTGAATTATCAATTAAAAAAAGTTTCTTTTTCAGAGGGATTTTCAAGAAAGAATCTATTGTGCTTTTGAGAGATTCCGCATCTTCTTTATAAAGAACAATTGACGCTGATATTTCAAGAAAATTAGTCATTAGTAAGCTTTTTCTTCTCCTTTAAAAACGTTCAAAATCGTTTTAATAATAATTTTAATATCTAAAAAAAAAGACCAATTTTCAATGTAAAAAACATCCAATCGAACTCTATTTTCAATGTCTGATTTTTCTTTTATTTCTCCTCTATATCCAGAAACCTGAGCTAAACCAGTAATTCCTGGTTTTATAATGTGTCTTTTCAGATAATCATCCACATCTTTTTGGTACTCTATAGACAAACTTTCTAAATGTGGTCTTGGTCCTACAACGCTCATATCCCCTAATAAAACATTGATAAATTGAGGCAATTCATCAATACTTGTTTTTCGAAGAAATGCACCAATTTTGGTTACTCTTATATCGTTTTTAGTAGCGTGAACTTTATCTGAAAGTGCATTTATCCTCATAGATCTAAATTTGTAACACAAAAATTTATCTCCATTTAAACCTTCTCTTGGTTGTTTAAAAATCAAAGGTCCTTTTGATTCCAATTTTACGAAAATCCAAAGAATTGGAATGATCCAAGAAAGTAAAAAAGCACAGATAAAAAGAGAAAAAATGATATCAAAAATCCTTTTAATATAGAAGTTTTCAGCAAACTCAAAAGGTAATTTTTTTACGTTAAGAATTGTAATTGTATCATCGTAAAACTCGATTTCTTGATTTTTACTATACAATTCGCTTGAATCAGGAATGAGTTTTAGAGTAATGCCTTTTTCGATTGAAAATTTGTTAATTTCTGTGATTTGCGATTTTGAAAGCGATGAGAGTGAGCAATAAATTTGATCAACTTCGTTTTTAGTTACAAAATCAAAAACGTCGTAAATTTTACCTAAATAACTTTGATTTTTATGTTCTCTGTCAGAAAAGAAACCTAAAAATTTATACCCCATATTGGCTTTACTTTCAAATATTTTGATGATTTTCTTGGCAGATTCATCAAACCCAAGTATAACAGTTGTTCTGAAATTATTTCCTAAAGCACGATATCTTTTTAGAAGAAAAAAACTTAAAAGCTTAAAAAAAGTAACACTTACAAAAATAGAGGAAAGAATTAAAAACTGATTATTGACAACTTGTCCCTCTCTAAAAAAACCAAAATAGGCAAAATAACCAAAAGTAAACATAAAAAATTGCCTTGCTAAAAGAGTCAAAATTCGCAACACTTTTGTAAATCTGTACACCTTATAAAATCCTAAAAAATAGCTGATGATCACCCAAAAAAGAGTGATGTATGATAAAAAAGAAAAGTTTACATATTGATTATCATAAATAAAATAAACAATCAAATTGATCAGAAAAATATCTAGAAATAATTGGAATGGTCTAATAAGTATAGAATATCTTTTTTTCATTTTAATTTTACTGTAGAACCTCTTTTACTCTTTTACTAAATTGTTCTTTAAAATTATCTACTGAAAAATTTTTAGAATGATTTCTTATGAAAGTATGATTAAACTCCATTTTTTCAAATTTAAAAATGGCCTCAATTAAAGAGTTTACATTTTGTTCTTTAAAAAGAACTCCTGTGTAATTATCTAAAACAGTATCTAAAGCACCTCCAGAACCATACGCAATTACAGGAGTACCACAAACTTGTGGCTCCAGTAAAGCGATTCCAAAATCTTCTCTTCCACAAAATACAAAAGCCTTTGCTTTCTTTAGGTACTCTTTTGAATCTTCAGGAAATAAATACCCCTTAAATTTAATATTTTCTTTTGCCTTAAGTTTAAACTCTTCCATTAAAGAACCATCACCAATTATTACTAAATTCTTACCATTTTTATTAAAAGAATCAATTAAAATATCGTACCTCTTATACGGCTCTAATCTGCCAACTGATACATAAAAATCTTCTTTTTCATTACAAAATTCAAAATCATCTACATTGACAGGTGGATTAATAGTAATAACTTCTCTATTATATTTTTTCATTGCCCAATTTGAAACAAAATTTGAAACTGAAAAAATTACGGTTGGCCTTTTTGACATTTTAACATCAAAATTTCTCATTAATGGTATTATAATAGCACCTAAACTTTTAAAACCATTAAAATAAAGTTTATTTTCTTCCCAAACATATTTTAAATTTCTTGCTACCAAATATGAAACATGTTTACTACTATTGTCATATTTAACTCCTTTTACTACGGAGTGCGTCACACTAATAATTAAAGCATTTTTTTCTTTAATTTTTAATTGTTTTAAAAAAAGAGGAAAAAGAGGTAAGCCAATTCTAAAATTTTTACCAAAATACTTTAAAGAAGTAGTTTTAATACTAATTTCGTTATCTCCAAATATTTTTTTTATATTTTCAGAAGGCATTACATTAGTTAAAGTATACACTTTATCAAAGTTGTATACTTGATTTAAATACTTCACCACTAGTTCAGAACCAGCATAGGTATCTAACCAGTCCATTACTAAAATAGTTTTCTCTTTTTCAATCATTCTTCAGAAGTAATTATTTTATGAAATAAAGGTATGAAAATTCCGAATAAATAAGTACCTATTTGCCTTTGGAATATATTTTCAAAAACTAAAAATAATAAAAATGAAAATAAAATAAAAATTGCGTCAAAATTATTTCTAAAACTGTACATTGAAAAAATAAAAAGAATTAAAAATAAAAAAGTACCTACAACACCTCCATCCAAGAAAATGTCGAAAAATTGATTATGTGAATTAAATTTTGTTATTGAATAGTACTCTTTTTTTGAAACATTACTTATTGAAGAATTATAACAATCATTTAAATTATTTTGAATTGTTTTACGATTTTCATATCCAAAATAACCATTAAAGTCTTTATTATTAATTTGATTAATTACACAATCCCAAATTACAAACCTTGGCTCTTGATTTCTTAAAACATTTATTGTTTCAGTGTATGTATTTTTCAAATGCAATCTATTTTTTAAATTTTTATTTAACCTAAAAACAGTTAAAAATAGTAAACTTAAAAAAAATAAGCTCAGGACTAATTGAGTTTTATTAAGTGCCAGAAACATTAAAACACTAATAATTAAATATAAAAAAGATAATAATAATGATAATCTGGCGACTATAATATTAAGAAAAAAAAGAATTAAAATCGTCATTAAAATGTAAACTATTTTTTCTTTTGTTGAATTAATTTTACTTAATAAAAATATAATTAAAACAATAGCCAATAAACACATGAACCCAAAATATGGTCTATGTATAAGAATTAAATTCTGAACTTCTGATGTATTACCAAAAGGCAACGTTTTAAACCTAAAATAATACAATGAAATTTTAATACTTGAGATTATCACTCCTAAAAAAACGCCAAAAACATAACCTTTTATTACCGTTCTTACATTTTTAATATTGAAGATTAATACACTTACTATTAGTAATACTAATAAAAATTTATAAATGATTATGTTTTCTAATAGTGAATTAAAAAAAATAGCTTTTAAAATTAAAAACAAACAAAATAGCGACAGTAGTTTAATATAAACAGGCGTAAACAATACTCTTTTATTTTTTAAAAAAAATAATATTATGAGAATACCTAAAAGTATATTTGGAATTGCAATTGAAAATGACAACGAGAATAATAATACTGAAAAAACAATATCGAAAAAAAAGTCAATTTTATTTGTTCTCAATTTTTAAGTATGCTTTTTAATTTAATTAAAATACTTAATGGTGCAATGTAAAGTAAAATACTTCTAAGCAATCCGTAAATTGGATAAAAACCAAAATAAAAATTTTTTTTTATTAATTTAACTCTATTTATTGCTTGTTTTTTCCTTAAGAGGGTTGAAATACCATTTGGATTTATTTCGCATTTCACCAATACTTTATTAATATTTGCAACTTTAAAATATTTAATAACATTAAAGAAAAAAGCATAATCTTCTGCTGCTTTATAATTAGTTGGATATAATCCAATTTTACTTAGAATACTATTTCTAAACATAATTGTAGGGTGAATATGCATCGCATTGATAAACATTTTCTTTCTAATTTGTTTATCTTTTTCAGGCACTTTTAAAGTATATAATAAGCTTCCTTTTGTATCTAAAAAATCCACATTAGTTCCTACTAGAGAGATATCTTTGTTATAGTCTAAGAATAATTCTTGAGTTTTAAACCTTTCTTTAATACAAATATCACCACAATCTAATCTAGCTGTGTAAATATAATTTTTATTAAGAATAAATTCTAACCCTTTATTTAACGCCATTTCTATTCCTTTATTTTCTTTTAAATATTGAAAGTAAACATCCCCAGTACCTAAAAAAGCAGCGCTTACTTTGTTTTCATCAATTTCAATATTACTTCCATCATCAACAATTAATATATCTAAATATTCATCCTTATCTATAGACGATATTGAAGTCATAAGCCCATTAAGATTCTTATAATGTGGAATTAAAAGAATGACTTTATTTCTTTTCATTTATTATTTTTTTTTGTTGAATTTGCAAAATTAATAAAGCTAAACAGATCCAAAATCCAAATACTCTAAAACTATCAAATTGTAACCAATTAATAAAAAAACCAATAAAGGATACTAACAATACAATAGGTATTATTTTTTCAATCCCGATTCTTTTACTTATTAATTTTTTACATTGATAAAAAATTAATAAGATAAAAACCATAAAAATTAAGAAACCTAAAATACCTGTTTCTGCTAATAATCTAGTAAACAAATTAAATCCTGGAGGGAAAGATGTGTCATTATCATTCAAGTAGTAACTAGTAAACTCATAATTTTTATGGGTTGCCCATTTTGGATATTTGTCAATTGCATGGTATGCTTGTTGACCAAATCCTACACCAATAATTGGGTTTTCTTTAAAAATTAATAACGATGTATATTGAATTCCAAACCTTGATCTATTAGAAATACTCTTTGTTAAGTTTTCTTTAAAATTCAGTGATTTTATTTTGGTATCTATTGAGGCAGAAACTTCCTTCCCATTAAAAACAAATAATAAAACAATAAGCGAACTAAATACTAAAAAAAATCGCTGAATTAATTTTTGAAATATTTTATTAATTGATATTGCTACCCATATAAAAATAATAAACTGAAATAAAATAACAATTAATGCCGTTCTTGACCCCGAAAAAAAAGTTAATAAAAAAAGTACTATAGTGGGTAAAAATTTTATAATTCCTTTGCTTGTCAATATGTAACTAAACATCCAAGCTGCAATAGTAATTAAATAAATAGCTAAGAATGGCGGCTCATAAGAAACAGATGAAATTCTTCTAAAACGAAAATCTAAACTTGTTTCTGTAAAAGGAAAATAATCAAATAGTGTAAAAATACTTTTTAAAAAAGTAAAATTAAACACCAAAATTAAAATTTCTAAAAAGGCATAAATTGAAATAAAAATAAAGGAGTATAAAAATACTTTTCTTAGTAAAAGAAATATATTTTTCAATTTATAAATACTAAAAATATTATAAGCTGTTATAAATAATATTAAGGCGATAGACAAAGAAATCATTTGTCTGAAAAACCTATTAAACCCCGATGTTTGTTTTAAATAGTTTTCATATACTGAGGGTATATTTAGAAATGTAGAAATTATTAGCCAAATTATAAAAAGTTCCAAGAATTGAAAAAATATATTTTTTGCAGGAATTTTAATTTTACTTTTAAGGAGCGCATTTACAAGCAACACTATAAAAGAAATTAAGAAAAAAACAATAGAACCGTCTTTTCTATATTCTCCCAAAAAAGGAATCCCTTCATAGGAATTAAAAGGAATAAAGAAAATTCCTAAAAAAAAAAAGAACGTGTATGTGTGTCTTAAATTAATTTTCATTCTTATAATTACTAAGTAAGAAATATGAAAAAACAGCTGCGCCTAAATTTATAATTAATTGGGAAAAAAATGTTGAAATTGCGGCAATAAACATTCCATTTTTTTCAATAAAAAAATAGTTAATTGTCATATTAAATAAAATTGCAATTACACCTAAGAAAAATAAATGTTTATATTTTCTATATGCTATTAAGAAAGAAAAAGGAAGTGTTATATAGGTAATATATGATCCAAACATTAAAATATTTGAAATCAAAAATGCGCTTTTATATTGAAAATAAATAAAACTAGTTATAATCCAATTAAAAAAAATAGCAGCTATGAATATAATTGTAGAAAATAAAAAAACTTTTTTAAATTTATTATGAACAAAAGCTAAATAATTATTTTCCTTAGCAATCTCAATTTGTTTAATATTTAAAACGGTAAAAATTGGCACTATTAGCATTAAAGAAATGTTATAAATTTTTAGAGAAAAGGAATAAATCCCTAAATCTTCTTCGGTTAAATATGCATCTACAAAGAATGAATCAATAAATGTAAAAAGAGGAATTATTGCAGTGTAAAAAATAAAAAATTTTGATGCAGACGTTAATTTTTTAAATTTAGAAAGATCAAAATTAAATTCAATTTCTTTTCTTTTTAAAAAAATTAAAGACAAAATAATCATTGCTATAAATGAAACTAAATAATTTAATTCCAATAACTTTAAATAATTATCGGATTTTAGAATATAAAAATAAAAAATAGTAGTGCAAAAAACGGTTAATTGTCTTGTAATATCTACAAGACCATAGTTAATATATCTTTCTTTTAAATTTAAATATGATTTTAAAATAGCTGAGAAAAAATAAGTACCTGTGAATAAAACAAATAAAAGAATTGACAAATTGTTATTTATTATTTTTACTAAAAAATAAAAAAAAGGAGATAAGAGCAGACCTATTATTATTATACCAAAATTATATTTATTAAAGTCAAAAGTTTTAGAATCAATTAAATAAGCAGACAAAAAAGGATCAATAATTATAGCAACTAAATTTAACATTAAAAAAAGATAACTGTAATCTCCAAAATCTTTAATTGAAAGAAAGAACAGTACAAATGCTATATTTGCTAAACCTATCGTTTTAACTATAATATGAGATGTAAGGATTTTAGCAATATTTTTTATCATGTTTTTTTTATTACTAATAGCATTTAAATAAAAATCTGATACAAATAATTTAGATTTTCACCATTACCTCTTAAGTTTAGTTTTTTTTTATGAAAGTGTTTAGTTTCTTAATTCCATTTAGAAAAAGACAATTCATTATTTTGTAAGCCCATTTAATTTTACAAACTCCATAAATGTTTTTGATTTTGTATTTCTATCTGACAATAAAATATCTACCGTTTTTAATCCCCAATCAATATTTAAATCTGAATCATTATACATCACTCCGTCTTATGAAGCTTTGTGATAATAATTATCGCACTTATAAAAAAATATTGTATTGTCTTCTAAAACAGCAAAACCATGTGCAAATCCCTTTGGCACAAATACCTGTTTGTTATTTTCGCCTGTTAACTCTATGTAAAAAGACTGTCTAAATGTTTGTGAATTTTTTCTAATATCAACAACAACATCCAATATTTTTCCTTTAATTAAACTTACTAATTTTGCTTGGGCAAACTCTCCTTTTTGAAAGTGTAACCCTCTTAAAACGCCTCTTTGTGATATTGATTGATTGTCTTGAACAAAATTTGGTTGTAACCCCATTTTGTCTAGAAACTATTTCAAATTAAAAGGCTAAAAAAACAAATTTAACATCATCAAAAATTGTGGTCTCAATTACTAAATAGCTTTTTAAATGTTTTATAACTTGCATTTTAAATTTATTAAATTTTCTCCATAATCACTTTTTAATAAAAGCTTTATTACTATTTCATAATAATTTTTAACTAAAAAGTCAGATCATAAGGCAGTTTTTCCATAGCTAAAACGTAAAGACCTTGCAATTGTTATACTAGTTAAACAAAATAACTTAAATTTCTATTTTTTATAATTATTCAAATAAACATTCAGTTTCAATATTACTAAATAAAAAATCATTAAAACAGCACCTAACCCTGCCAATTGAAACGCGTAATTTTTTGTAATTCCTCTGATTTCATAACCTACAGGTTGAAAATTTGAAATTACATTGATTACCTCGTAATTTGTGGCTTTATCTTTCGTGATCAATTTCAAATCATTGAATATTTTTCGATTAGTCTCAAACAATTCCAATTCTTTAGAGGGTTGATTTTGTCCTCCCACATCAATATTTGTTCCTGATTGAATTTTTTTTGCTTCATCTAGCATTACTTGCATATATACTTTTCGTAACGAATCAATTTGTGCCAAATTCTCTTTGTATATAGAATCTGTTATATTCAAATTTTCGTTCGTCAATTCTTTCAATCTATTAAAGTATTGATTTTTTACCACTGATGATATGATCACATCATCTAATTTATCAAACACATCACTTTTCTCAGCAATTACTGAAACTTTATGAATTTTGTAATCATAATTCGTGAATGCTGCTTTAAATTGATCAAATTCATAGCTTTTAATAGTTAATGTATCCACAGCTAAAATCAATTCATCATAAGCATTGATGATGTCTTTTTCATTTTTAACCGCTTCAATGGTAAACTTTTTAAGTGAGGCCGCCTCTGATTTAGTTAAATTGAATGTTTTTTGCAACTTTAACGTATCTTTTTGTTTTACTAAATCATTGTAATAATTCACATTATTATACAATTGTAGACTACTCTTAAAATTGGGCTCTATCAACAAATCCGAGCCATAAGTTTTAGGAGATTTTATTTCTAAAAAAACTCCTATAATCAACCCGATCGCGAAGGCAATTCCTATTTTTTTAATGTTTTCTTTAATAAAAATTAAAAATAAAATTACCATGTGAAAAATTCCTTTGAAAATACTTCCAATAAAATTGAAAAACTTAGAAAATCCTCTTCCAATAATAACAAATAACGATCCTAAATCTACCTCTTCTTCGTTACTTTTTTGTGGTTGGTTTGTTGACATTTTAGTTTGATTCGTTTTTAATTTCTTATAAAATTTGTTCTAAAATTCGTTGCGTAATGGCATAAGTAGGTACAACTCCCGTCATTCCTAAACCACCTGAAGCTAATGTAGCACCAGTTTCTATTGGATTATCAGAAGCATAATACGCATATCTTACTTTTACATTTTCAGAGATATTTCCTCTAATTTTTGAGGCAGATTGTATCGCTTTTTGATAATGAGCCCCCTCCATTTCCAAGCCAATTACATTCCAAGTGGAATCATGGAAAAATTTCAGTAAATCTTTGTTTTGAAGTGAAGTTCCTAAAACTGTAATCATAGCTCCATCAAAAACTTTGACTCCAAAACCTTCTAAATCCTCTTTCGAAAGTTCGTTTTTAAAAGGATAATTATCAGCTGTACCCTCAAAAACATGGGATGTAGGAATCATTATATCTCCTTTTCCTCCCTCTAAAATTCCTGCTTTCCCCATAATTGAGATTGATTTTACATCTAAATGAATTTTCTCTTTTCCTTCTTTATACGGTTTTAATAACTCGTCCATTGTTTCAAAAGCCTGTTCTCCAAAAGCATAATCCATTACAATGATAACAGGTTTTTTAGAAATTTCCCCTTGTTGAAACGACGAAACGTCAAAGTTTATTTTATCGGTATCTATAATTTGTACATCAATATTTGTTCCTGAGGTATCATCTATGGAAATTAAGCCATTTTTTGAAGCAAATTCTTTTACTTTATGTTGTAAAATTTTGCTTTCAGACGAGCTTAACAAACGAAATAATTCAAAATCTTTATGCTTTTTTACTTCCTCAGGCAAAGCATTTTTTGCATATATCGAGTTCATCACGCTGTGCATATTGGCACTGATAATATGAATTGGTCTTTGCAATAAATTATGCTCTTTTAAAACTTTTTTGATGTCATTAGCCCAAATTTCACCATAAATATGATGACCAATCTCTTCTACCAAAACCGAACTAAATGTAATGGTTCGCTTTTTTGATTCTACTAATTCATTGATAGCTAATTTGCCTAACCAATAAATTAAATTGAAAAATTTATGAGGATTTTGATCCGATGAAAAACTATTATAAATTGATGAAACCTCCTCAAAAGTTCGCCCTAAAATATTTCCTAAGTGTACAATTAGTACTTCTTTTTCTTTATCAGAAATTGGTTTTTTATACAACACAACATCTTCTAAATGTTTCCATTCTCGGATATAATCTTCTCCTTCATTGATAGAAATTCTTTGGAAAATTTTATGAGATTCTATAAATAAAAAGGTCAAATGGGTTAAAATATCATAGATTTCAGATCTTCCTCTAGTAATCTCAATATTCATTTGATCTTTATCAATTCTGTAACAATTTCGCCTTCTTTTTGGCGGAACAATGGCTTTAAAATGAGAGTTTTTATAGCCTTCATCCGTAGTTAAATTAATGAATTGACACTCCTCAATTCCTTCTGGCAAACGCTCAATTACATACACTAATCCATTTAACTCTACTCTATCTTCTGCAATTGATCCATAAATTTCTGGACGCAATAACAGCAGTGATTTTCGCAAAGTTTCACCAGAAATCCCCATAGGTTTATAAAAACCCCTTGTGAATAAATGACGCATTGAAATATACAATTTTTCGATTGCGTTCGTAGACTCTTGAGCTCTTGTACGTTCTATAATTCTGATTGGTTTCATGCCTATATTTTGTGAAACAAAGATAAAATTATTTGCTAGATAAAATTTGACTGTAACTTTTACTGTTTTTTAAAAGTTCTGTTGCTTTCAAAATTGTTTGATCATTTTTCAATTGAAACTGATACCATCCCTCTTCGTAAAAATAATTTTTTAAGATTTCTTCTTTGATAATTTCTGTGATTATATCTTCATTTTTAGCTATTTCACTGATTTTGTCTAGTACTAATCTTTCTTTTATTTTTTGATATTCCTTAGTGATATCATTTTTTTTAGATGCCTCAAAAGCTTTTTGGAATAACTTTTCTTGTTTGGTTATAAAAGTAGTATCCATAGCTAAAAAATTAGTAAACTCTTTAAAATCAGTATTTGTAAAACGGAAATTTTCAAAAGATCCCAATGTTGGATTTTTATATAAATAGGCAACACCAAAATTAAAAATAGCTTTCGAATCTAAAAGTATTTCTGTAATAGGTAATCTTTTGCTTGTTTTCATGACTATATCTGGTGTTACGCCTCCTCCATTATACACTGTTCGCCCATTTTCTGTTTTAAAAGCCTGAATTCCTCTATCAGAAAACTTTGGAACTTCACCTGTTTTTGGATCTCTGTTTGTATAATCTAACTCCTGAATACAACGTCCACTTGGCGTGTAATATTTAGAGATGGTTACTTTTAATTGGGTGCCATAAGTCAACTCTTTATAACGTTGCACCAATCCTTTTCCAAAGGAACGTTGTCCCATGATTACAGCTCTGTCATGATCTTGTAAAGCGCCACTCACAATTTCTGAGGCTGATGCTGAACGTCTATTGATCAAAACCACAATAGGCATTTCTAAATCTAAAGGTTCATTTGAAGCTCTATAAACGGTACTCAAACTTTTTACTTTTGCTTTTGTTGAAACAATCGTTTTCCCTTTAGAAATAAAAAAATTGGTGATATTAATTGCTTCTAAAAGGGATCCTCCTGGATTGGACCGCAAATCAAAAACGAGCTTTTTCATACCTTTTTGTTGCAAATCTTTAAAGGCTTTTTTTACTTCAAAAGATGCTTTTTCATTGAACTCCGTCAAAACAATATACCCTGTCTCTGCATCAATCATTTCAGAAAAAGGCACAGGATTTAAAACCACTTTTTCTCTAATCAATTCTTTTTGGAATTTTTCTCCTTGACGCTCAATTTCAACCAATACTTTACTATTTGGAACACCTTTTAAAAACTGTGATTGTTGATCAACATTCATATTTTTTAAAGATTGATTGCTCACAGAAACAATAATATCTCCAGCTTTTAAACCTGCTTTGTCTGCAGAAAAACCTTTGTAAATCTCTCTGATATGAATTCCTTCTCTGGTATAAAACACATTTACACCAACTCCACCATATTCTCCTTCTCTGGCTATTTTGGCATTTTCAACCATTTGTTCGTTGTAAAAATTGGTGTATGGGTCCAGAGAATTTAACGTGTTTTTGATCGCTTTTTCGGTCAATTCTGCCGGATTTATTTCATCTACATAATACATGTTCAATTCTTTAAACATGGTATTGTAAATTTCAATTTGCTTGGCAATTTCAAAAAAATTTGATTTAAATGAAAACGATAAAGAAATCGCTCCAATCAAAATAAGTGTCAAAAAGAGGTTTTTAATCCTAAACTGTTTCATCGTTTTTACTGGTTTCTTTGATCAATAAATGTAACAAATTTGTCATTTTCAAAAAGAGTTGGTCAAATGGCATTTCATCTCTACCAATATAAGAAATCATACAAATAGTTGGCTTATCTAATTTCGTATATACTATTTCTTTTTGCAAACGATATGTTTCGCGCAACAACCTTTTGATTCGATTCCGATCAACAGCTCTTTTAAAATTTCTTTTTGGCACTGAAAATGCAGCCTGAATAGGAAATGTTGATGTGTGTGGAACTTGTAAAAAAACCATTCTTAATGGAAAATTTTTGACAGATTTTCCTTCTGTAAAAAGCTGTTCAATCAACTTTCTACTCTTCAATCTTTCTTGTTTTCCTAAAGTCAATTTCATTGCAACAAACTTACTCAGACTTTTGTCAAAAAAAAAGGATTCAAGGCGTAATGAGCTAAAAAAGATATTTACGTTACAAATTGATTATTTAATTCTTAAAAAAACAATTTCTTTTTATGCTTTTTTCAATAAATTTGTGGTAAAATTGAATAAAACCCAACAAATGAAACTAGACAATTTTCAAGCACCTGATTATTATAACATTGATGATTTATTGACTGAAGAGCATAAATTAGTGAGAGAGGCTGCTCGTGATTGGGTAAAACGCGATGTTTCTCCTATCATTGAAGAATATGCACAAAAAGCCGAATTTCCAAAACAAATCATTCAGGGTTTGGCAGATATTGGGGCTTTTGGTCCTTATATTCCTGAAGAATATGGAGGTGCAGGTTTAGATCAAATCGCATATGGTTTGATTATGCAAGAATTAGAACGTGGAGATTCTGGTGTACGTTCAACAGCTTCTGTGCAATCATCCTTAGTGATGTATCCTATTTATAAATTTGGAAATGAAGAACAACGTAATAAATATTTACCAAAATTAGCTTCTGGAGAATGGATGGGTTGCTTTGGTTTAACTGAACCAAATCACGGTTCAAATCCTGCAGGAATGGAAACCAAATTCAAAGATATGGGCGATCATTATTTGTTGAATGGCGCAAAAATGTGGATTTCGAATGCGCCTTTTGCGCAAGTTGCCGTTGTTTGGGCAAAAAGTGAAGAAGGAAGAATTCATGGTTTGATTGTAGAACGTGGCATGGAAGGATTTTCAACTCCCGAAACACATAACAAATGGTCTTTGCGTGCTTCAGCAACTGGCGAGTTGATTTTTAACAATGTAAAAGTTCCGAAAGAAAATTTATTACCAAATAAATCTGGATTGGGAGCACCTTTGCTATGTTTAGATTCTGCTCGTTTTGGAATCGCTTGGGGCGCTATTGGTGCTGCAATGGATTGTTATGATACTGCTTTACGTTACTCTAAAGAAAGAGAACAATTTGGAAAACCAATCGGACAATTTCAATTGCAACAAAAAAAATTAGCAGACATGATTACAGAAATCACAAAAGCACAACTATTGGCTTGGAGATTGGGTGTATTGAGAAATGAAGGCAAAGCAACTTCCGCTCAAATATCAATGTCAAAAAGAAATAATGTTGCTATGGCAATCAATATTGCACGCGAATCTAGACAAATTTTGGGTGGTATGGGAATTACTGGGGAATATTCAATTATGCGCCACATGATGAATTTAGAAAGTGTAATCACGTACGAAGGAACTCACGATATTCACCTATTAATTACAGGATTAGATATTACTGGGCTGAATGCATTTAAATAAGAAATTATTTTTTTATGAAATATTTGGGGCTTTTTTTTGTAACTATTTTGATTGTCATTTCTTGTGGAAATACTTTGGAAGAAGAAACATCTCGGGAAATTACTGTTCCTGAGGATAATCCAATAGAAGAAACAAACACCAAAAAAAACCTAAAAATGCTCTCTTTGGGAGATAGTTATACCATTGGTGAAAGTGTTTGCACAAAATGTAAATTTCCTGAACAGTTGAAAGACAGTTTGCTAGAAGAATTCGGCTCAGAAACAACAATTGATTTGAAAATAATCGCACGAACTGGCTGGACAACAAGCAATTTAATTGTGGCAATTGATGCGGAAAATCTTATGACTGATCATGATTTGGTAACGCTTTTAATTGGTGTCAACAATCAATATCAACGAAAAGATTTTTCAATTTACGAGTCTGAATTTCCCAAATTGGTCAACACCGCCATCAAAGCAGTCAATAATGATAAACAAAATGTTATTGTAGTTTCTATCCCTGATTATGCTTTTACACCATTTGGAAGAGGAAATACCATTATTTCAACTGATATTGACAAGTATAATAATTTTGCAAAAAATTACTGTGATGCCAATGGAATTACTTTTGTAAATATTACTGATATTACTCGTGAAGGATTGATAAATACTGCTTTAATTGCCTCGGATAACTTGCATCCATCAGCACTAGCTTACACAAAATTTGTGGGAAGAATCTTACCTTTTGCATTGGAAAAAATTCAGAATTAAGAAGCTAGTTTTACTGCAATATGTGGGCATCTCTTGCAGTTAATGCCTTTTTTCTTGAATTTCTGGCAACAACTACTTTTGGGTTTCAAACAATTGATAGTACAATTAGTGCTACAAGATGATATTTCAGAAAGCTGAATTGTTGGTTTGTTATCTGTATAAAAAACAATCATATAGTTCTAAATAAAGCACAAAAATACCATTTATTTAGAATAAATAAAAATAAAAAAGGCATGAATCCCCCAATACATGCCTTTTCCCTATTTCTTTGATTTATCACTATTCATCAACATAAAAACTGCTGCGACTAAACCTATTTCAACTAGAACAAAAATTCCGATCATAATAGTTCAATTTGTCCAAGAAAACCAAAGAGTTATTAGATAATTATGCTGTCATTTTACCAAATTTTATGAAAAATAACAAGAGGAATTCTGATATTTTTTATAAAAATCAGTTTTTTACTAACCTTTCCAAAACTTTGTAATAATTGAAAATAATTATTTTTTTACTCCTAATTTTTGCAAAATAATTTCTAACAAACACCATTTTGTAAAGGCAGATTGCAACATATTTGCGCCAATAAAAATGGTAAACCACATCCAATTTTGGTGTACATATACGGTTAATACAACACTTAATAAAATGAAAGTGCCTACGATTGATCTAAAATATTTGTTTAACATTGATTTTTATTTTTAAAGTTTATATTGATTTTTCAATTGGTAAAACTACAGCTCTTATAGGATTATTGGTCTCTAAATGGGTATTGAATTCCTTTATGAGTTCAAATAATGCATCAATCTGAGTTTCCTCTGTAAAAGAAAAAAACATGTTAGATTCATTCCCTCCTTTTGTACCTCCAAACCAATTTGGAGAAACTAAATATCCGTTTGAAGACTTATATCCATCAATTTCTGATTCACTAAAATTCTCGATTTTAGCTTTTTTAAAAAGTTTCAAAATATCATTGTGAAACTCCTCTACTGCTGTTACGATTACTAATTTCATGATAGTAAATTTTTTTATTTATAGTTCTTTTTTTCAATCATATAATACACCAAAGGCACCACCAAGAGAGTGAAAACAGTTGAAACAATAGTTCCTCCCATCAATGAAATTGCCAAACCCTGAAAAATGGGGTCAAATAAAATAACAAAGGCACCAATAACAACAGTCCCTGCAGTTAATAAAATAGGTGTTGTTCTTACTGCTCCAGCTTCTATAGTTGCTTGTTTTAATGGAATTCCTTCTTCTAATCGAAGGTTTATAAAATCGATTAATAAAACCGAATTTCGCACCATAATTCCCGCCAAAGCTATCATTCCAATAAATGATGTTGCTGTAAAAAATGCACCCATCATCCAATGTCCTAAAATGATTCCGATTAATGATAATGGAATCGCAACCATCATTACAATTGGCGCTTTAAAATTTTGAAACCAACCAACAATTAAAATGTAAATTAAGATAATGGCACCTAAAAAAGCGATTCCTAAATCTCTAAAAACCTCTAAAGTGATTTGCCATTCTCCATCCCATTTTACAGTATAATCATCTTCAAAATCAGGCTGACCTAAATACATTTCATTTAATTTGTAACCTTCAGGAAGTGGAATTTCTTTCAATTTATCCTCCATTCCTAAAATGGCGTATGCAGGACTTTCTAATTTTCCAGCCATATCTGCCATCACATACACCACTCTTTTTTGGTTTTTTCTGAAAATACTTTTTGCAGATGTTGTTTCTTGAATATCAACCAAATCAGAGATAGAAATTAAAGAACCTTGTGTTGATTTTACTTTTAATTGCGAAATATCTCTAATCGTTGATTTTTCATTTTCATTCAAAGCTAAAACCAATCCTATTTGATTCACAGCATCTTCATCATACAAAGTAGTTAATGATCTGTTAGATAAAGCCATATTCATTGTGTACGCAATTTGTTGAGGCGCAACTCCATATAACATGGCTTTTTCTTTATCAATCACAAATTGATATTCTTTTTGATCAGCTTCTACCATCCAATCTACATCAACGACATCATCCGTATTGTTTAAAATGTTTTGAACATTGTTCGCAATTTTGATTTGTTCGTTATAATCAGGACCATAAATTTCTGCTACAATTGTTGATAAAACTGGTGGTCCAGGTGGAACCTCAACTAATTTTACATTGGCATTGTATTTTGATGCTATTTTTTGAATATCTGATCTTAATAATTTTGCAATGTCATGACTTTGGATAGAACGTTCTCCTTTATCAACCAAATTTACTTGAATATCAGCCATATTACTTCCTCCACGTAAATCGTAATGACGTACCAAACCATTAAAAGTAATGGGTGCAGAAGTGCCAACATAATTTTGATAATTTACCACTTCTGGTCTTGTTGCTAAATATTGTGAAATTTCTTTGGTAACCACAGCTGTTCTCTCTAAAGTAGTTCCCTCTGGCATGTCAATCACCACCTGAAACTCGTTTTTATTATCAAAAGGCAACATTTTTACAGCTACTGAATTGGTAAAAAACAATCCGAAAGTAGCTAGCAAAATCGCAAAAGTTCCTCCTAAAAATAGCCAACGTTTTGTTTTATTTTCTAGTAAAGGTGTTTCAAACTTGCTATAAATTCTATAAATTAAAGTTTCCTCAACAGGTTTTTCTGGTTTTTCTTCGGCTCCAGCTTTGTCTTTTTCACGTAAGAAGATATATCCTAAATAAGGCGTAATTGTCAATGCTACAAACAAAGATAAAATCATGGCTATAGATGCACCAATTGGCATTGGTGCCATGTAAGGCCCCATTAAACCTGATACAAAAGCCATTGGTAACACAGAGGCAATTACTGTAAATGTTGCTAAAATTGTTGGATTTCCAACCTCATTAATTGCATACAACGCTGCTTGTTTAAAAGGCAATCGTTTCATTTTAAAATGCCTGTGCATATTTTCGGCAATGATAATGGAATCATCTACTACAATTCCTGTTACAAAAACCAACGCAAAAAGCGTAATTCTGTTCAACGTATAATCGAGCATATAATAACTCAACAAGGTCAGGGCAAATGTGATTGGAACTGATAAAAACACGACTAATCCACCTCTCCAACCCATGGCCAACATTACCACCAAAGTGACAGCAATTATTGATCCTATGAGATGCAATAATAATTCAGATACTTTATGAGATGCAGTTTCTCCATAATTTCTGGTGATTTCAACGTGAACATCATTAGGAATTAAAGTGGTGCGTAAATGATCAACTTTATCAATAATTACATCTGCAATTTTCATGGCATCAGCACCTTTTCTTTTGGCTACTGAAATGGTTACAGCTGGATATTCTGAATTAAATGTATTCGATTTTTCACTTGCTTTTCCAAATCCTAAGCTCACATAATTTTTTGCAACTTCAGGACCATCAATAATTTTAGCAATTTGTTTTAAATAAATAGGTTGATTTTGTTGCACACCAACCACCAAATTTTCAACATCTTGAGCACTTTCTAAAAATTTACCTGTATTCACTATGAATTCAGTATCATTTTTATCAAAAGTTCCTGAATTTAATTGTGCATTATTCGCATTGATCATTTCAGCTACATATAAAAAATCCAATCCTGCAGCTGCCAATTTATCTTTATCTAAAACTACTCGTAATTGACGTTCTCTTCCTCCAATTTTATGAGTGACTGCAACATCCTTCACTTTTTTAATTTCGGCCTCCAATTCTTGCGCCATTTGTGCTAGTTGAAAATCGTTGTAATTTTCACTCCACAAAGTCAATCCTAACATAGGTACATCATCAATTGCGCGCGTTTTTACCAAAGGAAAAGTAACTCCTTTTGGCATTTGATCCATGTGTTTATTGATTTCGTTGTATAATTTTACAAACGAACGCTCAATATCTTCCCCTACGTAAAACTGAACAATCACCATCCCTTGTTCTTTCATTGATGTAGAATACACATATTCAACACCTTTGATATTAGAGATTAATTGCTCTAATGGTTTGATGACTCTTGATTCTACTTCTGTTGGACTTGCACCTGGATATCCTACAAAAATATCTGCCATTGGCACATCAATTTGTGGCTCTTCTTCACGCGGAATTAAAAACGAACTGTATACCCCAACAACCATAAAAACGATCATTAACAACACAGTCAGCTTCGAATTCATAAAAACTTTGGCTATTTTGCCAGCTAAACCTTCTTTCATGTTTTTTCTTTTAGCTCCTTAATAGAGGAGAATATTTTAGGTTATTTTTTTATTAATCTAGATAAAAACTTAGTACTGAATACTCACTTTGGCTCCGTTAAATAACTTTCCGTTGGCAGAAACAATGTAGCTTTCATCCGAATTTAATCCTGATAAAACTTCCACCTGATTTCCATACGTTTTTCCTAAAGTCAACCATCGTAAAATAGCTGTATTTGATTGACTTACTGTATAAACTCCAGATAATTGTCCGTTTGAAACAATCACATCCATCGGAATTAAAGTACTTTGCGATTTTGAATTTTTTGCAATTGGAAACTGAATGGTTGCAAACATACCAGATAAAATTGGCGCAGTTGATTTGTCTAAACCAATTTTTACTAAATATTGTCCGCCCGTATTTTTAGACGAACTACTTACTTCTTTTACAATTCCTTTTACAGTTTCATTGATTGATTTTATTGTAACATCTACAGAAATTCCTTGTTTGATACTAGAAATTTCAGATTCGGGAACCATGGCAATTACTTCAAAATTACCAGGAGCTTCAATAGAAATTAACGGTTGACCTGGATTTGCCATATCACCTTTTTCAATCATTTTGGCAGTTATCACTCCGCTAAAAGGAGCCGTAATATTAGTATATGCGAACTGTGAATTGATTTCATTTTTCATTTGATTGGCAGCTTCTAAACGTGCCTTTGCCATTTGATAGTGTGCTGTGATATCATCAAATTCTTTTTGAGAAGCACTTTTATCAGCAAACAAATTCTTAAAACGATTGTAGTCTTTTTCAGCATTTTTAAAAGCAGCAGTGGCCTCTAAAATACTTGCATTTACTTGCGCTTTTTTTGCTTGTAAATCTGAATTGTTAACAGCAATCAACAATTGACCATTGCTTACTTTATCACCTACATTTACAGGAGTATTTGTAACAAAACCCATCATTCTTGTACTTAAGGTTGCTGTTTTTTCAGATTGAATTTTGCCACTTACCGCTAAAAACGGATTGTTAATATTATTTGCAACCTGACTTACCTTTACTGAAATTACTGGTGAGTTGTCGGTTACTATTTTTTTATCTTCACTGCCACAACTTGCTAGAAAAGCAGTTGCTAAAAATGTTACTATAATTTGTATTTTTTTCATTTTTTTATTTGTGTTTAAAAGGTCTCGACTGCGCTCGACCTGACATTATTATTGTTTATAAACTGCTTTCGAGAAATGACTTTTTTTTTACCTCGAGCGCAGTCGAGAGGTTATTGTTTGGTTAAAAATTTTAAGTATGCTTGCGAATAATTGTACTCGAAAATTGTTTGATAATATTCCAATTGTTTTTGAGCAAATTGCGTTTCAGCAGTTAGTAAATCAGCTGTTTTTTCTAACCCTTCTTTAAATCTGTTGGTTCTGATTCGTAAAGATTCGTCTGATTGAGCTAAAGCTAATTTTGACAAGTTGAGTTTGTTTTCAGCATCTATCAACATGCGTTTTGATTTGTTTAATTCTAGTTTACTTTTTGATACATATTGAGAATATTCAAATTTCGATTTTTCAAATTCGGCCTTGCTTTTTTGTGCTTTTCCAAAACGTTTTGACCCTTGAAAAATATCCCAACTTAATTGCGCTCCAACTAAATACCCACTTGCGTCTGCTTGAAAAATTTTGTTATCATACAATTCATAACTTCCAAAGGCATTCAATCTTGGTAAAAAAGACATTTTATCAGCTTTGTTCATATCCGCATAAGCTTCCGTTGACAATTGCATTGCTTTGATATCACTACGATTTTCAGAAATTGATACATCATCCATTGAAGTAACGTTTATAGTTAAATCATCAGAAGGTTTGTATTGAACATAGGTGTCATCATTCATCAAAAAAGACAGATAATTTGAGGCATTTTGGACGTTACTTTTTGCTTGTTGCAATTGATTTTGAACTTCAGTTACTCGAACTTCAACATTCAAAACATCTGCACGTTGCAAATAGCCTTGTTTAAAACTATTTTCTGCTAATTTTTTATTCGCGTTTGCAGCTTCCAACGCTTTTTCTAAAACATCAACTGCTTTGTAAGCCAATTGCAATTGCATATAGGCATTTTCAACTTCAAAAGTTAAATAATCTTCAGTACGTTGCGTTTGCAAAGACATGGCCTCCATTTTTGATTTTGCTGCTTTGCGCTGATATACGCCATCTAAATTCACCAAAGGTTGTTCTACCTTAATAATGGTCGCAAAATTTTGAGTTTGCGTTGGATTGTTTAATAAAGTAGGATTAAAATCAGCTTGCGTTAAAATTCCTTGATTTAATTTCGATCCAAAAGCCATTAACGGATTAGTAGTTGAAATTCCTGTGTGACTCGCAGTAATGTTTGGTAAAAAAATAGCATTGGTTTGCCTAAAGTCTGCTTGAGCTTTGTTGAATTCTTCTGCTGAGATTTTTAAAGATAAATTACGCTCCGTTATTTTTGACAAAACCTCAAACTTATCAATAGAAATGATTTCTTGTGCTTCTATTTTTATAGAAAACAACAACACCAGTATTGAAATGCTTTTTAGAATGTTTTTCATATATATTATTTTTTGATGGGACAAAATTAGGATGAAAAAAAGGGTCTATCAGTAACATAGGTTACTTAACAAAAAAGCACTTAAAACAATCTTTAAGCGCTTTTAAAATCAAAAAAGAAGACATTTTTTAAAAAAGATGTCCTCTTTCTGTTTATGGCATTAAGTGTAAATTTGATTTCTTCTCAAAAATAAAAAACAACTCCATTCCTTGTCTATTATGAAAAGAATTATGACAAGGCTCTAGTTTATGGATGTCAAAATAAGGTTGAAAATACTCTAGATATTCCTTTTGATTACCTCCAAATGGCGGATGATTTTCATTCAAAACAGCATCAAAAAGAAGCCCAACCAATTTTCCTTTTGGATGTAAAAGTTCGTGCATTTTTGTTGCATATTTTGGTCTTAATGATGTGTGAATTGCACAAAAAAACGTTTGCTCAATAATCAAATCAAAAGAATCATTCAAATTAAAAAAATCAGTATGTATTAATTGAGTATCAGGAAAATCAGGCACTCTATTTTGGATGTTTTGCAAAGGAATTTCTGAAATATCTGCCACAAAAACATTTTGAAATCCGTTGTTAAACAAATATTCTGCTTCGTAAGAATTGCCTCCTCCAGGAATCAAAATTTTGACTTCTTTGTTGGTTAATTGATCAAAATACGCTTTTAAAGGAGGTGAAACTTGCCCCAAATCCCAACCAATTTTATGCTTTTTGTATTTTGTACTCCAAAAAGCTGCTGATAAATCCATTGTAAAAGTATTCTTTTTTTCTAAAAAAAAGCACCTGAAAAAATTTCAGGTGCCAACTAACCAACTATTATAAAAAACTAACTAAATTTTTGAATTATTGAGAGAATTTCTCTTTTTTTAACCAACCCTGATTGTCTCCAAACTTGCTGACCTTTGTTGTACAAAACCAACGTAGGAACACCTCTTACTTGATATTGTGATGCCAAAGATTGATTTTTATCAACATCAATTTTAATGATTGATATTTTATCTTGAAGCTCCTCTTTTACTTCTTTTAATATGGGGCTCATCATTTTACAAGGACCACACCATTCTGCAAAAAAATCGACTAAAACAGGGTTGTCTTGATTGATGATTTCTGAAAAGTTACTCATAATTTTGTGTGTTACTTTTAAAATATAACAATCTAAATTCTTAGAACTTGATTGATAAAAATGTCACTAAAATGACTTTTTTTGATTTTTATTCCCTAAACTTTCACCGAAAACAGTTTCCATTTGAAAAGCAATTTTTAATCCTTTATTCTGAAATAACGATTCATTTTTAAAAAGATTTGCTTCGTTTTTTTGTTGTTTCATCCTGCCTTTCTCGTGCCCTTTTTTGCCATGATTTTCATCATATCCTTGTGGTTTTTCTATCTCGGTATCATATAGGTAATCCGCAATTTCACGAATGGTTTTATCAGAATAATATTGCTTTGGCATGATCCCAAATTTCTTTACGGCTCCTGGCATTTTTGAGTTTTCAACGGTAGGATTCTTTACGAATTTTTGGATGTCTTTGATAAAATCTTCCTTGCTAATCCCTTCCGTTAAATAATGATTTTTAATAGCAATCATGGGTGGTGCAATTCTGTTTTGTTCCTTAGTTTTTGGGTTGTGACAGATATAACATTGCATTTCCATCCATTTTTTTCCTGGATGTTTTTCTTGAACAATGTTCAATACATCTGATTTTTCTACATAAGAAGTTTTTTCAGATTTTTGGCATCCAAAAAAAGTAGCTATTAAAATAATTGTGATAAGATTTTTCATTTGATTACAAAATTATATTCTTTAAACATTTTTATTAGTAACATAAGTTACAAAACTAAAACTTTGATGCTGTTTCTAAAGAGTTTGATTTTACCTTCATTTTCTAATTTTTTCAGCAGCCTAGAAATGACAACTCTTGAGGTGTGTAAATCGTCAGAAATTTCGTTGTGAGTTGTATAAATCACATCGTCGTGCGTAATCATTGCTTTGTCCTTTAGGTACTTATACAAGCGTTCGTCCATTTTTAAGAAAGCAATTGTATCTATCGCCTCTAATAATTCATCAACTCTTGCATGGTAACTTTGCAAAATAAAAGCTTGCCAAGATTTGTATTTTGCGAGCCAATCTCCCATTTTTTCCTTTGGAATCATAATCAACTCAACATCAGTTTCAGTAATTGCTGCGATTTTACTTTTGGTTTGTCCTAAACAACAAGACAATGTCATAGCGCAAGTATCTCCTTTTTCTAGATAATATAATACCAATTCTTCACCTTGTTCATCTTCACGTAAGATTTTGATAGCTCCTTTTAAAATGAGTGGCATGGATTTAATGTATTCTCCAACTCCAATAATTGAGGTGTTTTTTGGAATGGTTTTATACACTCCAATTTTTTCGATTTCATCAATCAATTCCTCTTCAAATACATAGCCAAAATTTGTTTGTAAATAGTGTTGTTCTTCAGACATAAATACCAATTTTATTGAGATCATAAAGTTAGTAAATACAACTTAAATAACAACCTTTAAAAAGCTACATTTAAGATATCGCCACTCAATTGCAATAGCTGAATTTCTATTAATTTTGCATCAAATTTCGCGTTATTGAAAGCAGTTTTTGCATTGAGGAGATTTATTTGGGCTTGTCTAAATTCAATAGAAGTAACTTGTCCTAATTTATATCGGTCTTCTGTTCTATTAAAATTATCTTGACTTGTCAATACATTTTTTTCTTGAGCACTTAAAATGAATAACTGATTTTGATAGTTTTCCCACGTATTTTTTAGGTTATTTTGAATCGTAGTTTTTTGTTGCTCCAACAAAATTTGCTGATTATCCAAGGCTATTTTTGCATTGGCAACACGTGTCTTTGTAGCACCACCATCAAACAGATTCCAAGTTAAATTCAATCCAGCATTTAATCCTGTAATGGTTGCTCCAGCCAAAAAAGATGTTGCAGGATTATCACTTTGATTCCATCCGTATGAAGAAGTCAATCCTAATCTTGGTAAATATTGTGATTTATTAATTTTGATATTGAACTCGCTAATAGCAATATTTTGTTCATTTTGTTTTAATAATGAATTGTTTGCGATAGTTTTATTCAATAAATCATCAAAATTCATCATTTTATTAAAATCAACTTCCGTTTCAACATCGTAATTTGGTTCTTTCTCAATGCCTAAAATAATGTTCAAACCACGTTTTGCATTATTCAATTGTTGCTTGGTGGTGATATAAACAATACTATCATTATTAACATCTACCTCAGCATTTAGCAATTCTAATTTGGTTGATTGCCCAAATTTATATTGATAATTGGCACGTTCCAAACGTCTTTTTGAAATAGAAAGCGCTTCGGATAAATTTTCAGTATTTTCTGATAATCGTGCAATTTGAAAGTAAATTGTAAAAAGTTGTAAATACGTATTTTCAATAGTTTCTCTAGCTTGAATTTCAGTTAAATTATAGCTTTCTTTTAATTGTTGATAATTGTATTTTCGACCTAACCCATCAAAAAGAGTATAATTTAAACTTACTGCAGCATTGTACGATTTTGTTACAGCACCAGCAATTGATCTATTTGTGCCATCTTGAAAAGTTACATCTTGATTTTCTCTTCTGTAATTTGTGCCAGAAGTTGCTGCAATTGTTGGCAAAAAACCAGAGTTTAAAATATTGGCATTATTCTTGGCAACTTCCACATTATTATTGGCAATTTTGATTCCGAAATTGTTTTCAAGTGTAATTTCTAGGGCTTCTTTTTTAGTTAAAATTTCTTGTGAAAAACCTTGGAAAACGAAAAGAGATATAATTATTACGAGGTTGTATTTTATTGCGTTCATAAAATTATTTTTTAAGTGAATCTTCAGCATCATTATCATCACTTTCTTGTTCATATTCAATTTCTAATAAAGCTCTTTCTACTTCTTCTTTGGTGATATCATTCCCTGTTTTTAACCATTTAATACTTACTTTAATGGAGTTAGAAACTGATAATAATAAAGGAAGCATGATTAATGTTAAAATTGTTGCAATCGCAATGCCATAAGCGATAGAAATTGCCATTGGAATTAAAAATTGAGCTTGCCTACTTTTTTCAAAAATCAGTGGTCCTAAACCAGCAATCGTAGTTATTGAAGTCAATAAAATTGCTCTAAATCTTGATTGTCCGGCCATAATTAATGCCTCGTCAAATTTGATTCCCTCTTTAAGATAATTGTTGAATTTTCCTATCAAAACCAATCCATCATTTACCATAATTCCGATTAAGGCAATGATTCCCAACCATGATAAAATTCCGATTGGAAAACTATGAATATAATGTCCCCAAACCACACCAATCATACTAAAAGGAATCATTAAAATCAACAAAATTGGCTGACTATATGAACGGAAAGTAAAGGCAATTACTAAATAAATCAATAATAAAATAATAGGGCCCACAACATTTACAGAATCTGTAGTTTTTTTTGCTTCCCGATTTTGACCTTCATACAAAGGTGAAACTGAGGGGTATTTTGATAAAATTGGAGGCATCACGCGTGTTTTGATATCTTCCAAAATATCGGTTGCTGTTTCAGATTTACTTTTTAAATCGGCAGTAACTTGAATTTCACGTTTTCCAGACAAATGATTGATGGCAATGTCACCACGCTCAATGGAATAATTGGCAATTTCCGAAAAAGGAATTCTACTGCCATTAGGGGCAATAATTCGCATTTCATCTAAATTTTTAATCGATGAACGATCTTTTTTGTCATAACGAACCCACACTTTTATTTCGTCTTGACCTCGTTGAAAACGTTGTGCTTGAAATCCAAAAAAACCATCACGAATTTGTGCCATGACTGATTGTAAATTCAATCCCAACAAATATGCATTTTCTTTCAAAGTGATTTTAATTTCTTTGATTCCGGCAGGATCATTATCAACTACATCTTTTAAAGCAACATTATTTAGAAGCGATTGTTTTAATTCTTCTTTTGCGGATTTTAGTTCTTGAATATTATTTCCAAGCAAAGAAACGGCAACTGGACTTCCTCCAAAATTTCCACCCGAACCAAAAACCAAACTTTCTATACCGTACACATTTCCAACAACATCACTGATCCTGTTGGTAATTTCAGGTGATGAAAAATCTCTAGCTTCACCAGGTAATAAATTGACTGTCAAACTTCCACTGGCACTTCCAGGACCAATTCTTTTAATGATATTTTCAACTACTGGAATATTTCCAGTTTGTTTTTCTGTGTATTCTTTATGAATTAACCACACTTTTCCCTCAATCATAGAAATGATAGAATCTGTAATTTTTTCATTGGTTCCTTGTGGCATTTTCAATGAAATTTGAATTTGATCACTGGCTATATTTGGAAAAAATGAGGTTTTAACAATCCCACCACCAATTGCAGAAAAACTAAAAATCAATAATGCCAATGGAATGGAAAATGCAAATAACTTGTTTTTTAGAGAAAATCTCAAAAAAGGTATGTAATAGTTATCTCTTACTCTTACCAACCATCCATCAGCAACTTGATTTACTTTATTAAAAAAAGTGTCAAATTTATTTTGTTGAATTTCTTCACCATTTTCTAATTTTTTTCTTTCTAAAGCTCTAGAATGAACTATATGTGCTGGTAAAATAATTAGTGCTTCTAGCAATGAAACTGACAACGTAAGAATTACAATGGTAGAAACTTCACTGAAAAAACTCCCCAAATTTCCATCTACAAAAAAGAAGGTAGAGAAAGCAATCAATGTGGTTAAAATCGCAGAAACAATTGGCGGAATTACTTCCATTGTTCCATCAATGGCTGCTCTAATTTTTGATTTTCCTAAATCATAATAATGATGATAAATATTTTCGCCAATTACAATTCCATCATCCACCAAAATTCCGATTACAATAATCATCCCAAAAAGTGATAATACATTAATGGTAACATTAAATTGTGCTGCAAAAATAAACATTCCAAAAAACGCAATAGGTAGGCCAAAAGCAACCCATATTGCTAAGCGAACATTCAGAAAAATAGCCAAGAAAAAAACCACTAATAAAATACCGACAATCCCATTTTCAACTAATAATTTTGTTCTCCCATTAAGAGTTGTACTTCTGTCACTTGTAATATGTAATTCAATATTTTGCTGTTTTTGGTTGAAAACATAAATATAGTCTTTGATTTTATCAGCTGTAGAAATCAAATCTTCACTATCTGTATTACTTACTGTAATATCAATCGCTAAATCATCATTAAAATACAGTCTATCAGGAGTTTCTGACCAAGTATCTTTGATATTTGCAACATCTTTTAAACGGATAATTGTGCCATTTGGTTGAGTTCTTACAATCAAATTTTGCATATCATCGCCATAATACGAACGATTGCTGGCTCGGATTAAATAATCCTCTTGAGGTGTTTTTATATTTCCTCCCGTAATTAAAATATTTGCATTTCTAACAGCGTTTGCAACTTCAGTAAAGGATAAATTATACGCCAATAAATCATTCTCTCGCACTGCAATTTCAATCTCTTCTTCAGGAAAACCAGAAAGGGTAATTTGTGAAATTCCTTCAATACCACGAATATCATTTTCGATGTTTCTGGCATATTTTTTCAAAGTTTTTAATGCAACACCTTCTCCACTCAAAGCAAAACTAATAGTAGGTCGTAAATTCTCGACTTTTGCAATTACAGGAGGTTCTAAACCCACAGGAAAAGACGGAATTCTATCCACCGCATTTTTTACATCAGACAGCACAATATCAATATTTTGTCCTTTAAAAATCTCAACGATTACTACAGCTGAATTTTCTCTTGAAACTGATGTAACCCTTTCTACACCAACAATTCCCTTTAAATTATCCTCAATTTTTAAAACAACTCCTTCTTCAATTTCAGCAGGAGAAGCACCAGGATATGCCAACGTAATATTTATCAAACGTGAATCTACTAAGGGAAAAAAAGACGATTTCATACTGAAAATCCCCACAGTTCCCAAAATGATAAATGCCAAAATCAATACATTGACAGCAACTGAATATTTAATAAAAAATGTAATTATTTTTTTCATGTTTAGTCGTTTTTAATGGCTTTTACAATCATTCCATCAAAAGCGCCGGGAACAGGTTTTGACACTAAAATATCTCCATTTTTTAAACCACTAACAACCACTTTATCTTTTCCAAAATACAAGGGATTTATAGATGTTAGCGTTAATATACTATCACTTACAACTGTATAAACAGCCCCATTATCAATCATTAGATTTCTTGAAATTTCAAAGGCATTTTGAACTGATTTTGCTTCTAAATTTGCTTCTAAAAACATGCCTTCTTTTAAATCAGGATGTCTTAATTCGATATATGCTGGAATTGTTTGTGAAACCTGATCTATTTTTCCATTGACACGAACCACTTTTCCAGTATACATTTTTGATTTATCTAAATTTGTTACATCAACCGTGTTGCCAACTTTCAACATATCTGCATATTCAGCACTAATAGAAACTTCCATTTCATAAACACTTGTATCAATAAATTCACCTAATTTTTGTCCGGCTCTAACTAAGGTTCCTGGAGTCACTAGCGCTTCTGTTAAAACACCTGTAAATGGTGCTTTTATTTGATGCTTTGACAAACGAACTTCTAAGTTTTTAACATTAAAATAGGCTGTTAAAATACCTCTTCCTGAGATAAAATATTTTTCTTTGTCTGACGAAAATGTTGGAAGTTTGGGAACTGTCTTATTGATATCAAAACTTTGTAAATAGGTTTCCCATTTGTTAAATTCGAATGAAAAATCCAAACGAATATCAGGTAAAACCGAAGTTATTAAATTGAATAAATTGCTTTTTTGAGATTGTAAACTTGCAAGAAATTCATCACTATTGATACTCAACAAATTTTCATTTTGAACATACACTGTTCCGGGTTTAAACGCTTTATTGGAAGTTTGCAACACCCCTTGAACTTCTGAAAAAAGTTCGATTTTATTTTTTGCCACCAAATTGCCATTTGCTGACAAAACAATTGGAATTTCTTTATTCAAAATAGGTGTAACAAAAACAGTATTGATTGTTTTTTTGAAAGTAGGTTTTGGAGCCATATTCTTGTCAACTATATTTTTTCCTAAAAAAATAGCGGCAACAATCAAAATGATACCTAAAAGTGATAAAATGATTTTTCTCATAGTGTGATAATTGTACTTTTGGTTTGAAAAAAGAAATTGTTATTTTGGGGAACAAATATAATTTTAAAAAAAATTAAATTATAGAGTGGTAATTTTTAGTTTGTTAAAGAAACGTTATAATTCTATGATTTTCGTAAGTAAATATTGATTTATCCTACTTTTGAAATGCAAAAAATAGCAACTCCACCTTTGAATTGTCAAACTAAAAATTATTCACATTCTTTTTATTCA
>Ga0102830_1000029_pt1 | contig 66116 bp, 70 predicted proteins | sample ColrivemetaGS703_FD_84511 | JGI IMG/M metagenome (GOLD analysis project Ga0102830, IMG submission 84511) | Estuarine microbial communities from the Columbia River estuary - Freshwater metaG S.703 | ecosystem: Environmental > Aquatic > Marine > Intertidal zone > Estuary | place: USA: Columbia...
AGGAACAAACGGAACAAACGGTAGTTCAGGTTCATCAGGAACAAACGGAACTTCAGGAACAAACGGAACTTCAGGAACAAACGGAACAAACGGTAGTTCAGGTTCATCAGGAAAGAACGGTGCTAATGGTACTTCTGGAACAGACGGAACTTCAGGAACTAACGGAACTTCAGGAACGAATGGTACATCTGGAATTAAAGGTGCGCCCGGAACTTCAGGTAGTTCAGGAACAAATGGAACTTCAGGTAGCTCAGGTAGCTCAGGTAGCTCAGGTAGCTCAGGCACATCGGGTTCATCAGGTTCATCAGGTATAAAGGGTGCAACAGGTACATCTAATGTCTATGCGACAGCAATGAATCAATACACTAATACTACATCAGACGTTAAGCACAATGATTTATATTTAACAGGTGCGTTCAAAAGAGATATCATAACAGTGGTTAATTCTGGAGGCGGAATGTTTGATATAGATCCTAATCTTGGCGATACATTCTTGATTAACGCGGTTAATGGAACTACAATCGATATGAGTGCGATAAATACATCAAATGTTGGACAATCGGGTACTATCTTAATAATAAATGGTATAGGTTCTTCATTCAATGAATTGCCACCTATTATGAAAACACCAACTGGTGCAAGAATCGAATTCGCTGTTAACAACGGTGCAGTCTCTATCATATCTTATTTTATTGCTAGCACCGATAGTGTACTTTGTAACTACATCGGGGATTTTGCATAATAAATAAGAATATAATTAGAAGCACAATATGAAGAATATAGGATTTTCAAAGATAGATTTCTGGAGTACTGCGAGTGCTGTATCAACGTCTAAGTCAACATCTAAGTCTACAACGACTACATGGCAGACTAGTCAATCTACAGTAGAGCAAAGAAGTACTTCAAGAAATACTGATAAGGCTTTTAATACCAATCAGTCTACTACCACAGTATACACTACTACATGGGCTACTTCACACAGTACAACTACCGCGTGGACTACTTCACATAGTACGAGTACAACCTATAGCACGAGTCATTCAACGACTACCACATGGACTACTTCATATAGCACAGTTAGAGATACAACAAAATCAACTAGTAAGTCAACGACTACTACTTGGCAAACTTTTATTTCTACGAGCCAATCAACCTCGCATAGTACAAGTACTACATGGGCAACTCTTTGGTCAACTTCTCAAAGTACACTTGTCCCAGTAACAACATCTTGGTCAACTAGTCAATCTACAGATCAAGCGACTACGACAGTGTACACTACCACATGGACTACGTATTGGAACACCCAGGTGGATACATCTACTGTATGGACTACATCATGGACTACAGTATTTAATACAAATCAATCAACCTCACATAGTACTACTACAACGTGGTCGACAACATGGACTACTGTTTATAACACAAACCAGTCGACTACTACAACGTATACTACTAATTGGACAACAACTTATAATACAAATCAGACGACGTCGCATAGCACCACAACCACTTGGACTTCATACTGGACTACTGAATGGGCAACTAGTCAATCTACTACCACTTCTTATACAACAGCGTGGACAACATCGTGGACGACCAGTCAGAGCACTAATCAGTCTACTACGACGTCATATACCACATCGTGGACTACATATTGGAATACTAGTCAATCGACTACAACTTCCTATACAACCACTTGGACCTCATATTGGAATACCAGTATGGGTACAACACATTCGACTACCACTTCTTATACAACCACTTGGTCAACTAGTCACTCGACTACTACTAAGTGGACCACATATTGGATTACAACGTGGAACACTAGTCAATCAACGTCACATTCGACTACCACTGTATTTAACACAAGTCAAGATACGACTAAGAGCACTTCTAGATCTACTACTACGACATACACGACAACGTGGCAAACTAGTATAGGCACAAGTAGAAGTACTCAACAAGATACAACGACAACGTGGCAGACTAGTCGTTCAACTAATCACTCAACGACTACGACATATACCACCACATGGTCTACTACTAGAGATACGACTAGATCAACTAATAGGTCAACAACCACAACGTGGGGAACTAGTCATTCAACTAGTCAGAGTACGACAACATCATACACGACAACGTGGCAAACTAGTATAGGCACAAGTAGAAGTACTAATAAGTCTACAACTACAACTTGGACAACATATTGGTCAACTACACATAGTACAACTACAACTTGGACCACTGGTTATACAACAACATGGGCAACGTCTAGAGCAACAACTACGGCGTGGACCACATACTATAATACAAATCAATCAACTAGTCACACGACTAGTCATTCGACCACAACTACGTTTAATACAAGTCACAGTACAATTACTAAGTATATCACATACTATAATACGTCACAAGGAACTAGTCAATCAACTAATAGAGCAACTACTACGACATGGACAACATCGTGGTCAACTAGTAAAGCAACTACAACCACTTGGACTACAACGTATAATACAAATCAATCAACTAGTCACACGACTAGTCATTCGACCACAACTACGTATGCAACTAGTAAATCGACCACAACTACGTGGACCACTTATTATAATACAAACCAGTCGACTAGTAAATCAACTAGTAAGGAAACGACTACTGCGTGGACAACATATTGGTCAACTACACACAATACGACTACAACATATAATACAACATATAATACCAGTTGGTCAACTAGTAAATCGACTACAACTGCGTGGACTACATACTATAATACAAACCAGTCGACTACTCATTCAACTAGTAAATCGACTACAACCACGTACAACACAAATCAGTCAACTACAACAAAATATGTAACATATTTTAACACAAGTCAATCTACAAGTCAATCTACTAGTAAGTCAACGACTACAACGTGGACAACATATTGGGCAACTTCACATGTTACGTCCACAACGTATACTACCACATACGGCACGTCTTGGGCAACTAGTCACACGACTACAACTGCGTGGACTACATACTTTAATACAAGTCAGTCAACCAGTCATTCAACTAGTCATTCAACTACAACAAAGTACAATACTAGTCATTCAACTACAACGACATATACAACTACGTTTAACACGTCACAGGGGACTAGTAGAAGTACTTCAAAGTCTACGACTACGACCTGGACTACATATTGGGCAACTAGTAAATCGACAACTACGTCATATACTACGTCATATACTACATCATATTGGACTGAGTATGCTACAGTGTATAATTATAGTAAATCGACAACTACGACATATGGAACTAGTCATGTAACAACATGGGAAGCAAGTAGAACAACTACAACGTCATATACTACGTTTTGGTCTACAACTAAAACTACTAGTTATTTTGTTAATACAACTAAATTGACAACGTGGAGTTATAGTACATATTATGAAGGTAGCAGAAGTACAGATGATGGTATTAATGATTGTATCGTAGGAGGTACACTGGTACACGTGAATGCTACCGAAACTAAACGAGTTGAAGATCTAATACTAAACGAACCTATATTAACAATGGATGGTCCACATAATATAGAAATTGAACAAGGTTTAGCTAACATTGAAACAACTACCATAGCGGATAACTTATCATATGATGATAAATTGATGTTCTCTAGAAGAACTCAGGTAATAGGTATTATTGATATAAATAACGGCTTAATAAAAACAACACCACACCATTTACATATTGTTAAAAAATCTGGAAAATGGGTAGCAAGACAGGCTCAAACTGTAGAGGTTGGAGATTATCTATATCATATTACTGACGGTGAGGTTTTAGTAACATCAGTAACATCGGATACAACAAATGTATATTCAGTTTATAAACTAGATATCGAACCTAATGACATATTCTTTGCTAATGGAATTTTAACTCACAACAAGAAACCTGGTTTCTGTGACCCTTTCAGTCCGGAAGTCTGTGATCCAGGTTCACCATGTTATGATCCATGTGAACCCGGTGGAGAAATGTATGGATGTGGTCGTGATTGTAGACCTATGTAATAAGAAATTTAAAATAAAGTTAACGTAAAAGAATGGCAATATACATAACATCATGGCAAACAAGTCACTTAACAAACGCGTCGGGTAATACAACGTATCTAACTAATGTTACTGCCAATACGTCGTGGGGGGTTTCTAGAAGTACATCTGCCTCGTGGACTACTGCGTGGGCGACTTCGAGGACCACGTCGTATAATACATCAAAGTCTACTACGACTGCATGGTCGCAGGAGGTAAGTACCAAGCATGTTACCAGCCATGGAACTAGCCATGCAACTAGCCATTCAACGACTACTACATTTAATACAAGCCAGTCAACTAGTCGTGCAACAACTACAGCATGGACTACTAGTTGGACTACTGCGTGGTCAACCAGTCGTTCAACTAACCATTCAACGACTACTACATACCAGACTAGTAGGTCAACTACTACAACGTATACTACAACATATACAACTACGTGGGGAACTAGTCTTGCCATGAGTAAATCAACAACCACGACATATAATACGGGTCAGCAAACTAGTCATTCAACTAGCCATAATACTTCAACAACATATAATACAAGCCAGGCAACTAGTAAGTCAACGACTACAACGTGGACTACTAGCTGGACCACCACATGGGGTACTAGTCGTGGGACTGAACACTCAACGACTACAACTTGGACAACTAGCCATTCAACGACTACTACATTTAATACTACGTACACCACCACATGGGGTACTAGCCATTCAACTAGTAAGTCAACAACGACCACGTTTAATACAAGTCAGTCAACTAGTCATTCAACTAGTCATTCAACAGCGACTGTATATAATACAAGTCAGGCAACGTCTCAGGGCACAACCACGACTTGGACTACAACGTGGACTACAACTTGGGGAACTAGTCATTCAACTAACAGATCTACGACAACAACGTTTAATACAAGTCACTCAACAACGACCACGTATACTACCACATATACCACTACGTGGGCAACTAGTCATTCAACTAGTAAGTCAACAACGACTACGTTTAATACAAGTCAGTCAACTAGTAAGTCAACGACTACAACATGGACCACTAGCTGGACCACCGCATGGGGTACTAGTCATGGAACTGAACACTCAACGACTACAACATACGCTACGAGTAAATCAACTACTACTACGTATACTACTACGTACACCACCACATGGGGTACTAGCCATGGAACGAGTAGATCAACAACGACTACGTTTAATACAAGCCAGTCAACTAGTCACTCAACTAGTAGATCTACGACAACAACATATAATACGAGTCAGTCAACATCTCAGAGCACAACTACAACTTGGACTACGAGCTGGACTTCATATTGGAACACAAGTAGGGGTACATCACATAGTACAACTACAACATGGACTACATATTACAATACAAGTCAGTCAACGACAACTACGTGGACTACAGGATGGGTTACAACTTGGAATACAAGCCAGTCAACTAATCATTCAACAACGACCACGTACACGACATATTATAATACAAGTCAATCGACTGTTACTACTTGGACTACGAGCTGGACTTCATACTTTAATACAAGTCAATCGACATCACACTCGACTGCAACAACTTGGACTACAGGATGGGTTACAACTTGGTCAACCAGTAGAAGTACTACCACGTCATATACTACTACATGGTCAACTAATATCCAGACATCGTTATTGACAAGTAAGTCAACTACGACAACATACAACACAAGTCAGGCAACGTCTCACTCGACTACCACGTCATATACAACTACATGGCAAACTAGCATAGTCACAAATAGAGGTACGTCTCACTCGACTACAACTACATGGCAAACTAGTATTGGTACAAGTAGAGGTACGTCTCATGCAACTACGACAACGTGGACTACTGCATGGACCACAAGTAGAGGAACTAGTAGAGGTACTTCACACAGTACAACTACTACATGGTCAACAACTAGAACTACCAGTATTGTAACTAGCAGATCAACCACGACAACTTATACAACTACGTGGTCTACTAACCATACTACTAGTCAATCAACAACACACTCGACTACAACTACGTGGTCGACGAGTAAAGGTACGAGCAAGTCTACTTCTCAGTCCACTACTACGGTGTATACTACCACTTGGTCAACAAGTAAGGGTACGAGCCAGTCTACGAATAGAAGTACTACGACTATTTGGCAAACAAGTTGGGTTACTACTAGATCAACTGAACATTCAACTACAACAACGTGGACTACTGAATGGGCTACAAGTAGAATAACAAACGTACCGTATACAACCACGTGGACTACTATGGTAAATACTAGTAAAAATACGACAACCACATATACAACCACGTGGACATCATATTTTAACACAAGTAAGTCTACAACAACAACTTGGACTACAGGATGGGTTACTGAATGGGCTACAAGTCATTCAACTAGTAAGTCAACAACTACGGTATATAATACGTCACACTCGACAACAACTGCTTATACAACTAGCAGATCTACGACAACAACGTATAATACAAGTCGTACGACACAACACTCGACAACGACCACGTGGTCAACTATATACAGTGTTGTTACTACTTGGACCACGTCATGGAATACGACTACCACGTGGAATACAACCAGGAGTACGACTACTACGTGGACTACGGTGTTTAATACTGATTATGAGAACCAAAGAACTTGGTACAGCACCAATATACCTATGTATAAATACAATACTCGTAGACAATGGAGAAAGGACAAATACCAAGGTCGTAGAGATAACAGATAGGTTTAGGTTCTATTCTAAACTTTTAAACCCAAACAGAGATGTTTGGGTTTTTTTTTGCTCTAAAATAAAGGGGATAAATAATTAAACAAACTAAAAACTGTTTGTATAACTATTAAATTACTTTTAACATATGGAGATGTTTAACAAAAAGGTCCTAGCCGAAAGAATTGGACCATTAAAGAAAAATGACAAACTAAGCGACCTAGAACAAGTAGAGCGCTATGTGATTAAAAAATGTAAAGAACTTGGTCTAGAACACAGTTATGACGTAATCGCAGAAGAAATGCCTTATTTCAGAACTATGGGATATACTGAGTACGCTACTAACTTTATGATGCAACCTTTAAATCTTAAAATGCGCATGGGTCAAGTTACCGACGCGTACGACGATAATGTAGAGAATGTTCAAGATTGGGCTTCTTATTTTAGGGCTAATATCGAGGGTAAGACTGCTAACAAATATCAAGAACGTAATGAAGAATTTGAAAGATACAGTAACAAAAGTGTACTTGTAGTACTTCCAGGTTCTAATAAACTTAAATCAAACTGTTGCTTAAACAAATTAATTGCTATCGCTAAAGAGCATAAAGGCGATATTTATTTTAAGCCACACCCTATTACCACACATGCTGTTATTGGTGAGATCAAAGATCTATTTGGTGAAGAATCGATTCTTCCTAGAGATATTGACGTATATCACTTCTTACAAAAGGCCGAAAAGGTTTATACCACACATATTAGTGAAACTGCTTTATATGCAATTATGTTGGGTAAACAAGTAGAACCAATTGATGTATGGAACAATGTACACCAAGGATCATTCTATACTGTCAACGCACCTCTATTTGATAATAAAGATAATGGGGACGAATGGGTCAATCGAGTATTCTCAAGTCCTAAATCTGGTATTATTAATCCTGCAATCGATCTGGATTGGAGATCTAAGGTGGATCAATACTTTGAATATATCTTTAATAAACGCAAGTATTACAAAGGTTGGTATTTAGAAGCACCTAGAAAAAAGAAATAAATCAAACCCATATTATGCGAGTTTGATTCCTAGTCAGAATTATAAAATTTATATGAGAGTCTTAATATATGCTGGGTATCAAAAAGTAACATTCGATGGTCGAACAAACCACGGTTTGGGCGGAACTGAAGTCAGTATAATACATATGTCTAAGGGGATGTCCAAATTTGGTTGGAAAGTTGTAGTTTCAGGACAAGTTAATGATGCTGGTATGATTGAAAACGTAGAGTGGATATCTACTGAAAATTTACACCAAAAATATTTTAACCAGTTTGATTTTATAATTTCTGCTAGCTATATTCACTTCTTAAAAGAGTTTGAGGGTTATGATGCTAAAAAAATATTTTGGGCACATAATACACACCACCACGCTTGGTTTAATGGTATAAAATTAAAGGACGCCGACCAATTGACACAACAAGTCGATCACACTGTTTGTTTAACCAATTGGCACAAACAACAATGGTCTAGCACATACAACATACCGTTAGATAAGATTAGTATTATTGGAAATGGTATCGATCCCCTCTCCTTTATTGGTACACCCCCTAAAATTAAAGGTAAATTTATATTTAGTTCTGCTCACGAAAGAGGTTTGCAAGAATTGTTGGATAATTGGCACAAAATTAAAGAGGTTTTACCCCATGCAACGCTGGATGTTTTTACGCCGGGCTATTCACCTCTTAGAAGACAATATGATTTCCAAAAATATGATGGTGTAACGGGCAAAGGGACCGTTGATCAATTAACTTTACATGATGCTATGCTACGTGCAGAATATTGGTGTTACATAACTGACTATGAGGAAACATATTGTATTACAGCTCTTGAAATGCAATATGCACGAGTATTACCTATTGTTACAAAGGTTGCAGCTCTATCTGAAACTGTAAATTCAGGAATTCTATTAGATAGAAATGAAACAAATTGGAATCAAGTCGTAAAAATATTAGACACATTAGGTAATGAACTCAAAGACAAATCGATTGACGCATCTTTTCAATGGGCAAAACAACAAACATGGGATGCTAGATCTTATGATTGGAAATCTTTATTAGAAACGATATGAGGTTAGACAAAATTTATATTATAAGTTTAGAAGCTGGAAACCCAGAAGTTCAACAGCACATCGTAAAAAAACTGGATGATATGGCATTGCCTTATCCAGTGGGTTTTGAGATTGTTCAAGGTTTTGACGGTAGATCTGAAAAATTGCCAATGGGTTATGGCTTATATAATAGTTGGAATTTAGGTGATGCAACATGGAATGATTGGTGGAAAAGAGATATTACACCAGGAGAAGCTGGTTGTGGAATAAGCCACTATAATATATGGAAAAAGATCATCGAGGATGGTGTACATTACGCATTAATTTTGGAAGATGATTTCAAGAGTACCGGTCCCCTGCCTAACCCTATTGCACCATATGGTGAATGGGATATTGCATTTTTAGGTAGGTTCGCATTAGACGTTGATAATGAAAAACCCTTTAATAACAAGTGGGTCGAAGCATTGAGTAGTTATAATACACATGCATATGTAATTACCAACAATGCTGCCAATATTTTGGTAAATGAATATAACTATACTGAGAACATTATAACACCCGATGAATTCTTAACGGCTACATTTACAAAACACCGACGAGATGACATATCAGAAATATTCCCGCCTAAATTAAAAGCGATTGCCCCTATAACAAACTATATAGAACAGGATCGTCCTCATACAGAATCTGCAACCGAACCAATTGGTGCTAATATAAACCTAATGAAAGATCGGGCCAAAACACAACCTTATTTTGAAATTCTAGATGATTCAGATTGGGATACTTGGAAAGCTAAATACTTAAATCATACAACTGCTAAGGGTGAATATGATTTAATGGTAGATGATCTAACTAATAATATTTTTGAATTCCAGTTATTTACGGAGAAGTTTTGTAAAGAAGCTATTGCATTAGCAGAGACTTTAGACAAATGGACGATGGATCGTCATGAATTTTATCCAACTAATGATGTGCTTTTACCAGAAATTGGACTAGATCGAATTTATAGCAGGGTTCTAAAGGAAGTGGTTTATCCAATGTGTATTCATCTATGGACTCTTGAAGGTGCAGGTTGGGACACAATGCAGAGTGAAAACTTTTTAGCAAGATACACTACTGATAGACAATCACACCTTTCTTTGCATCATGATTTTAGCCATGTGACAATGGTAGTTAAACTTAATGATGAATTTGAAGGTGGAGGAACATGGTTCCCTAAATATAAAATACTTTCTAATCCAAAAAGAGTTGGAACTGCAACGCTGCATCCGGGAATGGTAACTCACTTACATGGCGCTAGACCTATTTATGCAGGTAAAAGATATATTTGTGTATCTTTTATGAGAAAAAATAACTAATACTACACGATAAAAAATGAAAAAAGAAATTAAATTAAATTCAATCACAGGTGACGAAGGTTCACTAGTTAGCCCACAATTACCAAGCGGTGTTAAGAATTACATGATTGATATTGATGGTACTATTACTGATGATGTGCCTAACGAAGAGCCACACCGAATGTCAATGGTACAACCTTATCCAGATGCAATGGAAACCTTAAATGGCTGGTACGATGCAGGTCACGTGATCACCTTTTTTACCTCAAGAACTGAAGAGACTAGAGAGATTACTGAAACTTGGTTAAATAAATGGGGTTTTAAGTATCATGGTTTGTTAATGGGTAAACCTCGTGGTGGAAACTACCACTGGATCGATAATCATATTGTAAAGGGTACTAGATATAAAGGTGTGTGGTCAGAATTAGTCGAAAAGGAAGTGACTATTGAGGTATTCCAAGACTGATATATAATAAATGAGAAAGATATACACATTTAACGATTTCCTAAACGAGGCTAAGGAACCTCAAGATCTAAATAAGATTTATTTAGCTTATAATCCAGATTTGGGTCATAGGTTTTGGTCTTATAAAGATTTTGCAGCTGATAAATTTTTTGTCAGATTAACACCCGATAACTATAAAGAAATCGAAATCAATAAAGATTTCCCAGTGTTGACTTACAATTCTAAAGTTGTACAGACTTTGTTGGACGAGGGTCTTATTAAAGATGAGAATGTGTATAATAAACCTGAGTATATCGTTAAATCAGGTTCTAAAGCAGAGTTTCATAAATTAGTTGATGGTGATGAGAATATACCAAAGACTTGTTTAAAAACTGAGGATGCAATTAAAGAAGTAGGATTCCCTATGATTGCTAAGCCAACAGAAGGTCACTCTGGTTTAGGAATTACTGTAATTAAAAATCAAAAAGAATTTGACGCAGCGGATCACGACAAGTTAGATGTGTATTCACAATATATCGATAAAAAAAGTGAGCACAGGTTCTTTACATTTAAGGGCAAACCTTTCTTCTGGCAAGAAAGAGAACCTACGAATGATAAGGCTAAAACTGGTGACGGCGAGGGCAAAGAAAAGATGATGTTTAATTACATTAAAAAAGATGTGTCGAAAACTCCTGAGAAGTTTAACAAATTAATAGAGAGGTTTGGGGATATATTTTCAGATTTACCGTTTATTTGTTTTGATATTATGGAAGATCAAGCAGGTAAGCTTTATATCATTGAATCTAACTCAATGCCAGGTGTGCCTTTTGATGCAACTGTCGACATCTATAGAGTACTCTTTGAGGATTTTTATGGAAGGCCTGTCGACACAGAAACAGATGCTAAACTACAAGAGTTGGCAGACTACATGTTAAAAAGATCTGCCGAGTTAGATGGTGGTGATAGATTTAGTGTAGAAAAATAATAATTAACCCGACTATTTCTAATTATATAAAAAGATAAATAGAACTTAATAATAAAATTATGGCTGAAGCTAATATGAACTGTATGATCGTTAACGTGTGGATCCACCACATGCAAGTAGATGAACTATTCGATTTCTTGAATATGCGCATTGACACTGCTCCGTATTACTGGTTAAACGAAGCTTCGGTACCAACCTCAATTACTGGTGGGTATGTTATGATTTCATTAACTTATGATTCTTATTCTCATTTATCTTCTAATAGACATTGGGATGAAGCTCCGGGTTGGATAAAACAATAATATGAAAAGACAAACAGAAATGAAAGCGTTCCTTTTAAATCATAAAGGAACCAAGTACAAAGCAGATACTTTTTTTGGTATCGTTTGGCAGTTTATTACAAAGAGAAAATAAACAAACTTAAAAAATCAAGTATAAAGAACGTCTAAGCACAGCTTAGACGTTTTTTAGTTTTAAAAGGATAATATATGTACACATTAGATGAATTAAAAGAAATGGTTTTCATTGATATTGAAACCACTGCACAGACTGAAACGCTACAAGAAACTCTTGATGCAAACCCTAAATTAACAGAGTTTTGGCTAGAGAAATATGAGAAGATTAAAGCACAAGGAGATTCTAGCAATGATCTAAGTGAAGAAGATGCCTATAAAAAAATGGCAGGCTTGAGTGGTGAGTGGGGTAAGGTTGTTTGTATCTCTATTGGTCAATTAAAATTTGATGAGACTGGTATGCCTATTGGATTTTCATCTAAATCATATTATGGAGATGATGAGAAAGAACTTCTATCCAGCTTTATGAAAATAGCAGCTGGTATAATGCAAAAAAAATCTAGTGTAAAATGGGCAGGTCATTATATTAAAGGATTTGATATTCCATTTATAATTAAAAGATGTGTGGTTAACCAAGTTCCGGTGATTAGACAATTCCATTTACATAAATTAAAGCCATGGGAAACATGTCTTATCGATACTAAAGAGGTTTGGTCATTTGGAAGCTGGGGTAATTCAGCTCGATTAGGTCATCTTGCAGAAATCTTAGACATACCAACACCCAAGGATGAGATCAAGGGTGCTGAAGTTAATGCGGCATACTGGGGCGGCAGGTTAGAAGAGATTAAAGACTACTGTGAAAAAGATATCAAGGCTACTGCAAATTTATTGTTAAGACTTAGTGGTATTCCAATTATCGAGGACTCTCCGTTACCTCCTCCGTTTTAAAAAGATTAAGGTTAGTTAATTAAGTGGCTTCGGCCACTTTTTTTGGAATAATTGCATTTTTTTTGCATAAATATTTTTTTATGTCAATAATTTTGTGTATATTAGTAGTATAATTAAAAGAAGATGATAACTAAGGACACATTAGAACGGTATGTTAAAGAAGGTTGGTTAATTAAACAATCACATCCTACTTTACCTTTAAGTATTTACAATTACTCCCAAGCCACCCAATACGCGGCTAAATGGGATGAGGTCACACTTGCATGCCGCGGTCTAATCACTGATGATGAGACTGGCATGGTTATTATTAAACCTTTCTCAAAGTTCTTTAATTACGAAGAGATGCCAAATGAAGTTCCATGGACCTCATCTGAATATGTATATGTTCAAGAGAAAATGGACGGATCTTTAGGTATCTTATTCAATTACCGTGGAGAATGGATCATGGCAACTCGTGGTTCTTTTACTTCTGACCAAGCTATCAGGGGTATGGAAATATTGAAGTCTAAATATATTTTAGATGCATTTGAACCTTCAGTTGCTTATATTTGTGAGATCATTTACCCAGAAAATAGAATTGTTGTTAACTATAATAAAGAGAAGATCACGTTTTTAGGAGCAATGATCAACTGGACATTTAATGGTTGGAAAGAATCTGATTGGTGTGAATTACATTGGACTACGGCACAGGCTTACTTTAAAATGTCAGGTATTAAAAAGTCTGATATTGTTGAGACTAAACAAATCTTTAAAGAAGACTTGGGTCATGAGTTGTATAAAGAATTAAAAGACTTGAATACTGAGAATAAAGAGGGTTACGTATTGCGTTTTCACCCATCCAATACTCGCGTTAAGATCAAGTTCACTGACTATGTTAAATTACATCACATATTAACTAATTGCTCTTCATATGATATTTGGGAGAACTTAAGGACTTTTGGTAAATTGCCTGAAGAATTTTTAACTGATGTTCCAGATGAGTTCTATGAATGGGTTAAAAAGATTGAAGCAATGCTTAATAAACAATACGACTTTGTATTGCGCCAACACATGGCATACATGTCGTCTATTCTCAGAGATGGGATGTTAACTCAAAAAGAATTTGCACTTAGAGTATTAGATCTCAAAGATGTTAATCACGGTCTTATTTTCGCAATGTATAATGCTAAAGATGATAAGATACAAGAAATTATTTGGAAAATTATTAAACCAGAATACGAAAAACCATTTACAATATGAAAGAATTATTTTTATTAAGAGGTCTGCCAGGTAGTGGTAAGTCTACATTAGCAAAATCATTGGGCGGTTTCCATGTTGAAGCCGACATGTTTTTTATGAAAGACGGTGAATACCGATTTGACGGTTCTAAACTAAAAGATGCACACGAGTGGTGCCAAAATGAAGTTAATTTAGCCATGATTTTGAATCATACTACTGGTGCAAATAATAAAATTGTGGTCTCTAATACATTTACACAAGAATGGGAAATGAAGGCTTACACTGATTTGGCCGAGTCATATGATTACAATGTATTCTCCTTGATTGTAGAAAACAGACATGGTGGTGTTAATGACCATGGTGTTCCAGAAGAGGCTTTAACTCGAATGAGAAATCGTTTTGAAATAAAACTTTAACTTTTGAAACTTTTTAAAACAGCATAATATAAATATCAAATCAAAATAATCATGAATTTTATAGACGCATTGAGACAAGAAGACATCCTAACGGAAAATGGAATGGCAACTAATTCAAGCTCATTGAATGCTTGTGTAGATCTATTCTTTAACATTGGAGCAATGAGAGGCCAAGACAAGCAACGCTTGATTGCAACCTTTTCTAAAGCGTTCAATGAGGATCCTGTGCGAGCAATGAAACTTCTTTTTTGGGCCCGTGATGTTAGAGGTGGTGCAGGAGAGCGACAAGTCTTTAAAGACATTTTAGTTTATTTAGCTGAAAACCACGACTTAGCTCTTAGGCCAAACTTACACCTTATTACCGAGTATGGCCGATGGGATGATTTGTTAGCGCTTGTAGGAACATACTTAGAGAAAGAAGCAATGACACTAATCTCAGATGCATTAATCGCTGAGAATAGTTTATGCGCTAAATGGATGCCACGTAAAGGTCAAGTAGCTGAGAAGTTACGTAAATTTATGGGTATGTCACCGAAACAATATCGTAAAACTTTAGTTGGTTTGACAAATGTTGTTGAGACTAAAATGTGTGCTAGGGAATGGGACTCTATTGAGTTCGGTAAATTGCCATCTGTGGCTTCAGCAAGATACCAAAAAGCTTTTGGTAAAAGAGCATATGAAAGTTATTCAGCTTACATCGCTTCTTTAGTAAAAGGCGAAGCTAAGATCAACGCAGGCGCTGTTTATCCTTATGACATTACAAAATCATTAAACTTTGGAAATGCCGAAGTTGCCAATGAGCAATGGAAAGCCCTACCAAACTATATGGAAGGTGCAAATGATATGATACTTCCAGTGGTTGATGTATCAGGTTCAATGTCAACTCCAGCTGGAGGTAGTAAAACAGTAACATGCATGGATGTTGCAATCTCATTAGGTCTCTATATTTCTGAAAGAAATGAAGGAGCTTTCAAAGATGCATTCATTACATTTTCAGACAATCCAAAATTGCAAGTTGTTACAGGTTCCTTAGCAGATCGATATGCTCAAATGAGTAGATCAGACTGGGGAATGTCAACAAACTTAGAAGCTACGTTTAAATTGATTTTAAATCAAGCGACTAAACATAAACTGTCACAGGATGAGATGCCAAATAAAATCTTAATCCTTTCGGATATGGAATTTAATTCAGCAACTAACAGTGGATGGAGAAATACCGGATCAACTTGGAATCCAACCGCTCAGCAAATGATTGAGGATATGTACGATGTTGCAGGTTACACAATGCCACAAATTGTTTATTGGAACATTCAGTCCAGAAATGGAGGAGTACCAGTAGCATTTGACAAGCAGGGAACTGCATTGGTTTCAGGTTTCTCACCAGCAATTATGACAAGTCTGCTTGGAGGTGATATTGAGTCTCCGCAACAGATCATGGATAAAACAATCTTGAGTGAGAGATACGCTCCGATTGTTTAAGATATATAATAAAAGAAATTAGGTTCCTTACAGCAAACTATACACAAGCAATTACTATTAAGCAAAAAGGAAACGGAACCTGGAGGATAGGTACAGCAAAAAGTACACAACTATGACAGATGTCTGGAATATGAAGCCTCTTATAGCATTTGCCTATAAGGTGTGGATCAGACAAGGTGAAGGTTAACACTAGAAAATGGACCACCAGTCATAACCACCCCAATAGGTGATAAGTAGGATGGGTCGAAGTTTAGTAGACGCTCGCGAAAGTCAAAGCCGAAGACTATAAAAGGGTTATTCCGCCGGGAAGAAAATCACGAACAACTATCCCGTTAAACATTAAAGCCAGACATCAGTCTGGCTTTTTTTTGCAAAAAAATGCGGAAAAGTTTTTTTATGTCAATTATTTTGTGTATATTAGTAGTGTAATTAAAACAATAAGATATGATAAATTTAGATTACGCTAAAATTAGCGATGTAGAAGTAGACGGAATAGACACTAGAGATTACCCAGATTTTTGTGATGCATTTATCTCATATGCAGAATATGATGGTAGAGAAATGACAGACGAGGAATTAGATGTACTAAATGAAGATAGTGATTTTGTTTATAGCGCTGTTGAAAACCACTTATACTAATATATAGATTATGGAAGACGAAGATTTTAATTTTGATGAATTCATGGAAAACAGTAACCGTGATTTTGAAATGAAGCTACAAGAGTATCAGGAAAAGATGATGAAAATTGCAATTGAAACCAACTATGATCAAATAGAAAAGAACGGTATCAATGAATGGCACCTCAGGCACATGAATCCACTAGAACTTAAAGACCTTGCACGTACATTTAAAATGATGATAGATCACTATGAGTCTATTGAAGATTATGAAAAGTGTGCAGTAATATTAAAAGAGCAAAATAAGATCAGTAAAGTAATGACTTCGAAACAGGATATATAATCCATGAAGTATATTAAACTATTTGAGGATTGGTCATCTGATAACCCAGACCTAGAAAACATTAGAATGTTTAAGGGTAATGTGGAGGATATGCACACGTGGCTTAGTCGTAAACTCAAAGAACAGGGCTTAGATGGTGAAACAAATCCATACAAAGACACTATAATGGTTAATGGGCCGCATCAAACAGAGAAGGATAATTCAATGCCCTATCAAGATTTTCAAAACGGTGAGTCAGATTTAGTAAAGAATAGACATGGAAGATAAATTAGCAAAAGAGTTAGTCGCGCAACTTAAAAGAATTGCAGATGCATTAGAAGACTCTAATAAACAAAATGCAATTGCAGAAAAAAGAAAACTTGTAATCGACAAACTACAAGAGAAAAATCTTAGATCTGATCTAAGGGAGAAGTTAAACGTAGATCCTGAAAAAGTTATACGCACTGGACCTAGATTAGAATCAGATGGATCCATATAGTACATTAGGCGTAGACAAAACATCCTCACAGGATGAAATCAAAAAAGCATATCGTAAATTAGCAAAAGAATATCACCCCGATAAAAACGGAGGTGACGATGCTAAATTTAAAGAGATAGCAGATGCCTATGAAAAAATAGGTGATCAATCTTCTAGGCAACAATATGATGCCACATCAAACTTTCAAAACTTTTCTGGATTTGACGGTCGAGTTAATATGTCAGATTTATTTGATCAAGTATTCGGCAATGCGTTTAATTCCCAACAATCAAGTAAAGGTTTAGATCTAAGATTAGATTTACATTTAAGTTTTGACGAAGCATATCATGGCACCTCAAAACAATTTACGGTTAATGGCCAAGAAATTAAAATAGACTTTCAACCAGGTCTAAAAAATGGACAAAAACTAAGAGTCACTGGAAAAGGCCAACCACACCAATATAATAGTACACTACCACCGGGTGATTTAATTATAAATATCCACGTAATCCACAACATGGATTGGATTTTACAAGGCGATGATATTTGGATAAATCTAGAATTACCTTGGTATGATATTTTCTTAGGTACTAAAGTTAGTGTTAATACACCAGAAGGCTTGATTTTTATTAATATACCTAAGAATAGTTACCCTAACAAAACCCTCCGAATTAAAGATCGTGGATATCCTATTTACGGTACTAATAAAAAAGGTGCGCTTTTATGCAAATTAAATGCTACATATTCTGAACTAAATGAGGAGCAATTGGAATATATAAAGAAAGTAAAGAACACATAATATGTACAATTCATTCTTTAGTGGAGATAAATCAAATTCAAAGTGGTTTCAGATCATTGATGGACTTCTTGTTAGCGATAGAGATATGTTTTTTTCAGCACTCTATATGGCGATAACTAATCATCCGACTTATGTGATAATGTCAGATATGGAAGGTGAGCGCAAGGGCGTTATTTTAAATGCAATGTTAGATTATTTTGAAAGTAAAGAGGAGTTTGAGAAATGTGCAGCAATTTATAATATAAAAAAACAAATAGAACCTACATGTTAATAATACAAGTAAAGAATAATAATATAGAGTTAGCCTTAAAACAATATAAAAGAAAGGTCATAAAGACCAAACAATTAAAAAAACTTAGAGATCAACAAGATTTTACAAAGCCATCGGTTGAGAAAAGATTAAAGTTTCAAAAAGCTAAATACTTAGAAAATAAGAAACAATCTTGGTAACATATTAATAAAATATCCTAATATAATTTAGTCTTAAAAAAGACCACCATTCAGGACATTTTTTAATATATAAAATGAGAATTATATCTCAACAAAAAAATAAGCATTCAAGATGGCAGGCTTTATTTCCAACTCGGATAAAGATAGTTTAATGAGAGCTAGTTATTATCAGATAACTAGAAATTTCACCAAAACAGTAAATAGATTTATTGCATTCAAGGATAGTGAGCGTATCGTTGAGATACCCCATGGTATAAAACAGCGTAGTAAATTTATTGATCTAATGATTACTTATTTTGAATCGTTAGAAGAATATGAGAAGTGTACAAAGTTAATGAAACTAAAAGAGCTTGTCATTATGGCAGGTGACTAAAAAACAAATTAATACATGAGCAACGGACGTGAAAGACAATCAAGACAAAGTAAAGGCGGAACAATTGAAACCGGCTTGAAACAAGTCACACTTAGACAGTCACAACAAAAGTATGTTAAACATATAGAAGAAAATCAAATTACATTTTGTTACGGCCCAGCTGGAACTTCAAAAACATTTACAGCATGTTACGTAGCGCTTAAATTATTACAAGAGAAAAAAGTCAAAGAGATTATTCTTTGCAAACCTATACAAGAAGCTGGTGAAAAATTAGGATTTTTACCAGGAACCAAAGAAGAAAAGATAGATCCTTACATGAATTCGTATATTTCGAATATCACTAAGATTGTAGGAGGTCAACAAGCAAAATACTTATTCGATAGTAATACTATCAGATTTGAACCCCTAGCCTATATGAGAGGTGATACATTTGATGACGCATTAATGGTATTGGATGAAGCACAAAACGCAACCTTTAAACAGTTGATGTTATTCGTAACTAGAATGGGTAGAGATAGTAAAGTCCTAGTTACTGGTGATGTGAGCCAACATGACATTGCTAGATCGCAGGTAAGCTTACCTAATTTTATCGATATTATGAAAGGTGTCAAAGGTATTGGCGTCCATGTTTTTGAAAACAGCGATATCGTTAGAGCTAAGATCTTACAAGACGTTGTCCACAGATATGATGAGTGGAGGGCAAATAACGAGAATAAATTCTAGAAACAATTTGATGGTTCCATATATAACTACTAAACATATATATGGAACCATATCAAATCTTATTAAAGCACAGCCATTCTGGAAATCCAACCACAATTGAAATTGGATTAGACGAAGCAGGTCGAGGTGCACTATCAGGTCCAGTAACCGTTGCGGCATGCATTATGCCATTCGGTTTTCAACATGAACTTATTAAAGACTCAAAACTATTGAGCGAACCACAACGAGTAGATGCTAGGCGCATGGTACTTGATAACGCGTTGGCGTGGTCTGTGGTCCACATTCCTGTCGAAGAAATAGAATCTACTAATATCCTTAAGGCTACATTAAACGGCATGAAACATTGTTTAGATGAAGTAGCAGCTAAGCATAATTTTGATTTTATTCTAGTTGATGGAGACCAATTCCACGGCTATGAAGGAATTCCATTTGAGACTGTCGTAGGTGGAGATAATATGTATATTAGTATCGCAGCTGCGTCGATACTAGCTAAAACTGAACGTGATCTTCTTATGAAAGATTTAAGTACAGAATATCCAGCATATGGATGGGGATCCAACAAAGGTTACGGCACTAAACAACATCGCGACGCTATATTGGCCGAAGGTGCAACACCACATCATAGAAACTCATTCATTAGTCACATGTTGACTAAAACATCTACATTGTTTTGAGAGGTCTTTTAGTAGGAATATTATTATTTTTAGCAGGTCAAATTGGTATATGGTTTCAAACTAACAGTCAGTTTATTTCTCCATGGGCCAAAAAGAATCCATGGGTACTTTCAATAGTAGGTGGAACACTTATTAGTTATATGTTTATCAGGGCCACTGCATTCATTGCAAATTATTATGATGGTGCCCTGTGGCCAGGAAGATTTATAGGTTTTTCTATGGGTATTTGTTCCTTTGCATTTTTAACATGGTATTTTATGGGAGAGGGTATTAATACCAAGACTCTAGTTTCTTTAGGGCTTGCAGTTGCATTAATATGTGTACAATTATTTTGGAAATGAAAAATATAAAAACATTAAATTTAGATCTACCCTGGGTAGAAAAGGGGAAACCCACTGTGGTTGTTGTATATAAAAAATCAAAGACAAGTAAGACGTTCTATATGATAGTAACAGATATCCATATTGATATTATAAATAATAATCGAGCTACTAAACCTATTATCGACCATAAGTATGAGATAGTAGATATTGGCATAGGTACTTCCTTTATTAATTCTTATGCAAAGACGTATAAAATAAAGAAACCGCAAATAATTTCAAAATATTAAATAAAAATCACAAATAATTTTTTTATGTCAATTATTTTGTGTATATTAGTAGTATAATTAAAACAGAGAAGTAAATGAAAAGATCAGTAAATATTATCAGCACATGGATCGGCGTCCTAATAGCACTTGGGTTTATGTCAGTTATTATGGCATTGCCAACTAAATTGTTGTGGAACTCATGTTTGGTTCCAGCACTAGATTCAATTAATCCAATTGGATTTTGGCAAGCACTAGGACTAAATGTCTTATTCAGTATTCTATTCAAAAGTAACGTATCAAGTAAAAAAGAAAAGTAATATGCAAAAAAAGATAATGTATTTGGATATGGATGGAGTGTTGGTTGATATCTTTAAAGCATGTGCGGACAAGTATGGTAAAGATTCGGTTTCTAAAATTGGAGATCTATTAGATGAAGACGCTCAATTATTTTATGAAGCTGAACCTATTCCTGGTGCAATTGAAGCTTATAATAAATTAATCGAAGTATTTGATGTTTATCTATTGACTAGCGCGCCTTGGAAAAGTATGGGTTCTACTGAAGCTAAACAACGATGGGTTATGAAATATCTAGGTGCTTCTGCTGATAAGCGAATGATCGTAAGTCACAATAAGAACTTAATGATTGGCGATTATCTAATTGATGATAGAACTGCAAATGGTGCTGGAGAATTTAAAGGAGAACTAATTCAATTTGGCACTGAAAAATATCCAAACTGGAACACAGTCCTTAAATATCTAAACGTAAACTAATATGGATTTTAAAGAAAACACTGATAAGATTTTTGCTATACATTCTAAGACTACTGCTGTAATTATGTCCTGTAAAAATCTTGCACACATCGAAGGCGCTACTAATTATGTAGATAACCTTAAACGATTTTGTAAAATCATAAAGTGCAATACAGACTTACAGCGAAATTTCCTAAAGACAATGGTTGGTAACGCAGAGACTACTCTTAAGATTAAGAGGCGTTCGCTTCAATAAACAATCTATGTTAACTTCACGAATCCTGGTAAAATTGTTAATAACTTTTTTAGCCAGGATTTTTTTATGTCAATTTTTTTTCGTATATTAGTAGTATAATTAAAAACAATAAAGATATGAATCAATTTAATGCAACGGAAGTAAAGTGTAACGGTGTTGGTGGCTATGGTTATCAAGCAGCCCTTAAACACAAGTCAGCAATCACAGATATTGTCAATGAAGTTAGACATCATTTGGGCCTAGAAGCTATTTGGCAAAAAGTAATTGAAAATAATCCAAATGATGATTTTCATCAAGGTCATCGATTTTTAGAAGTTGATTCTAATGTCAGTCGCCTAGTAACAGGACTTGCAAACTACTGTTATTCCTACTTAAAATCTGAAGAACTAGTTGAAATGCATCTAGGTGCTGTTTTAAATAATCTAACATTTGAAGAGAAAGTAATTCTTGTGGTAGATGCATGCCGAGATTGTGCAGGTGCTGATCATTGGTACACATTTGAAAAGCAGTGGGACTAATGAACATTGATCAGCGCCTAGAACGAATCACAAACACGTCACACCTTATATTCTTAGACAACTCGTCTATCCATAAGATTGATAGTTTTGAAATTCACGACCAGAACATTTTCATTGAGACTGATACTGGTTTTTTATTCCAAGATTTAGACGTGCTGACTTTAGAGGAAGCACATGATATAGAGATAAAAGTAAAGGCACTATTAGAAGAGTGCCAATAAACATTTTTAATAAGTTAAGTATAATACACATGAAGAAGACAGTAATTTTTGATTTAGATGGAACTTTAGCGTTAATCGATAAGAGACGGGCATTAGCGGCTAAAGCCAATGGTAAAATAAACTGGAAGACTTTCTTTGCTCCAGAGAATATTCAGTTGGATGAGCCAAACGTTCCAGTAATTGAAATGGCTAAGGTGTTAAAAGCACAAGGTCATTCTGTAGTTATCTTTTCTGGTAGAGATTCTATTAGTAAAACAGAGACTATTGCGTGGTTAAACCAATTCGGTGTACCATTTGACGTATTAAAGATGAGACCTGAAGGTTCTTTTACACCAGATGATGTATTAAAACAGGATTGGTTGGATCAATTATTTCCGGTTAAGTCTGATGTTTTATGCATCTTTGACGATAGAGATAAAGTAGTTAAAATGTGGAGATCAAATGGGATCGCTTGTTTTCAAGTTGCGCCCGGTGATTTTTAAAAAATATAAATTATGATAGGAGGAGTACAACCCAAAATTATTATGAATCTAGATGACAACGGAAACCTTGTTGTCAATGACGATTTTATTGAAGTGTTTTATAAGGAATCTGAATTAAATTGGAGGCTTGTAAGAGAGCGAGATGGCCTAACTAAAAAATCCAATGATATTACTTGGATTGAGTGGAATGAAGATGGCACATTTAAAGAACAGTTTAAAGAGATTGCAATTGATCGCAGTCTTATTATGTCACCGTTTAATCAATCTTTTACATGGCAAACAACCACAGTGACAGAGATTGTAGAACAACGCGAGGACTATATTAAATTCAAGACTAGGAATTCAAATTACGAACTATTTAAAATAAATTAATGAGCAGTCGTCAATTTACTTGGTGGAAACGTTTTCACGGGGTTGTTAAAATACCTAAACAACATTTATATAAGGGCGCTAGCGAGCTACTACAACGCATAGAATTTGGCGAATATGAATTTGATCACTTAGGCCGAGAGGTCTATTTAGAAGATAAAATCTACGAAGCTAAAATTGAAGCTATTAAAAAAGAGAGACCATGGCTCGATGGTGAAACACTTGTTGAGGCATTAGAATATGATCGCAAGCAATACAGTAAGCGTAAAGCTGTGATGATGAAAAACCACCTTGAAATCGAACAGAAATTATTGTGGAAATTAGCAGAGGACTTATCTAAAGAATTTAACATTCCTAAGGATGATGTATCAGAATTGATGGAAACATTTGACGGTACAACTAGAGAGCTTTATTTTAGATGCATGGGTATTTCGACCGGTAAAGCGATTAATCCTGATAAGATGCAGAGGTTCTTTAATGAACAGCCAAGACACATATTAAAACCCAAAGAACGCAAGTATGCCAAGCATTGGATTGATATAGTAAAATCTAGAAAGTGGACTCATTTCTTAAATTGGGAAAACATTTAATAAATTATAAGTATAATATACATGGAATGGTTTAGCACATTAATGAATTATCTTTTGATTGGCGTTATATTTAACGCAGTGTACGACTTTGCTATTACGCGTATTAAAAGAGAAGAACTTAGATTTACTATCGTAGAACGTGTTGTATTTGCCATTGTATGGCCGGCGTATGTTATACTATTGGTAATTAATTTTATAAAAACAATAATAAATGGATCAAACGAAGACGACTAATTACGGATACTGCTGTATCAACACTACATTACAAAAATCAGAAAAGATTACTACTAACCGCAGTATGATCAAACGTACATTTGCCGATCGAGGTATTGAGTATGCATCTGAATTAGCACTTCTTAATGTTAAAGATCTCGTTAAGGTTATTAGCTGGAATAATCGACAGGGCATTAAACTATTTCGTATTAGTTCAGATATGTTTCCTTGGATGTCAGAATATGAATTGTCTGATTTACCAGATTATGATAAGATAGTTAATATCCTCCGCGGTGCCGGCAAAATTGCTATGGATAATGGTCAGCGCCTAACATTTCATCCAGGTCCATTTGACGTTTTAGCTTCACTTACACAATCAGTGGTCGACAAGTCTATTAAAGATCTTAATAAGCATGGAGAAATTATGGATCTTCTGGGATTACCTCGTACACCATATGCGGTTATTAATATCCATGTTAATACTACCCAAGGTGGTAAAGAAGAAGCGATGCAACGCTTCTGTGATAACTTCCAGTTGCTCGACGATTCAGTTAAGTCTCGCCTCGTTGTAGAAAACGATGACAAAGAATCTCAATATACAACAGAAGACCTTTTTGCAGGAATTCACTCCAAGATCGGTATTCCAATTACATTTGATTATCACCACCATTGGTGTCATCCCGGAGATCTTACACAAGAAAAGGCTCTTAAATTGGCGGCAACAACATGGGGTGACACCAAGCAATTGGTCCACTATTCTTCGTGCCAGATGCTTCATGAAAATGCTGAGCAAACCAATAAGCGTGCACATGCTGATTACATATATGAATTTATTGACACTTATGGCTTAGCGCTTGACGTAGAGTTAGAGACCAAGGCGAAAGAGTTAGCACTTCAAAGATATATGAAACAATATCAACTCGAGTTAGTATAACTATTATAATTATAAAATATAAAGATGGAAAGAATTAAGAATATTTTAGGTATGTTTGTGAATGCATGTACCAATAGAAACGCTGGATTACAAGGTACTCTTTTTTTAGTATTTGCAATCATAAGCCTATTCACACAAAACCATGATAGGTTTTGGATGTTTATAATTGGATCAGTGGTGTTCTCTGCATTGCAATCAATTATTGATGAACTTAGAAAATTAAACAAAAATAATAATTAAAATTATGTCATTAAAAGTAGATGCTCTAAGAGCAAAATACGTTGCACAAAGACTTGAAGCTATTGCAACATTAGAAGTTTACACAAGTAATTCTGTTGGAATTGGTGAACACCCACAAATCATCGAAGAGATGGATAAATTAGTTAGAACCGTAGCCGATATGAATGGTTATCTAGATGCGCTAGATGCTATTTTTAAACAAACAGATAGCGGAACTACTGTTGGGGAAACCGGACAAATTAACGATTAATACCAATAATCAAACCTAAACTTAACCTAAGTGGGATGGAGAAATTCATCCCACTTTTTTTATGATATATAATAATAAAAATAGCAAGCCGATGTCAAATTCAAAAAAATTAACGGATTATAATTTTACACACGGTCTCCATCGTGGGCAAAACGGTTTTTATAGACCAATTTTACCAGAAGATGTAAATCGACCCTTAACACATGATGAAATGGATTATAATATTCAGCTCATTGGAGGTATTATTGCCGGATATAGAGTAATAGGAACAGGCACGGATGGCGCATTAGATGTAACTAATGATGCAAATAAAAGATTAAAACTGTATAAAGTAACATCAAGCGATACTGAAATTATTGCTAGTGGATCTGAAATCAATAATTTGGTTTGGATTGTAGATAATGAGGTTCTTTCTCCGGGAGAAGTAACTGGTGATTTAGTACCTGACCAAAATGAGGTATACGACTTGGGTTCTCCAACTAAAAAATTTAGAGATCTTTATTTAAGTAATAACACCATATATTTAGGTACAAATTCAATGAGCATGGTTAATGGAGTATTACATGTTAATGGAAGCCCCTTAGATGTAGGTAGTGATTTATTGGCAAATGTTAATGACATTGCTTCTCAATTGGGAATAGAAACAGAATTAAGAACTACAGCAATATCTAATATAAATGAAGAGTTAACCTCATTATCGAATGAAACTGGAACTTTAGCCCAATCAATATTAGATCTTGATACTAAATTCACTGCAGATTTAACAGATGCTATCACAGGTGAAACATTAGCTAGAACTACAGCAATATCAAATATAAATGAAGAATTAACTTCGTTGACAAACGCAGATCTTGCTTTAGCTCAATCAATTACTGATTTAAGTGCAACATTTACTGCAGAAATAGATAGTAAAATTACAGGAGAATCAAATAGTACAACTACAGCGATATCAAATATAAATGAAGAATTAACTTCGTTGACAAACGCAGATCTTGCTTTAGCTCAATCAATTACTGATTTGAGTGCTGAATTCCAAACCGATTTAACAGATACTATAACAGGTGAAACATTAGCTAGAACTACAGCAATATCTAATATAAATGAAGAGTTAACCTCATTATCCAATGCGAATCAAGCAATAGCACAATCAATTACTGATTTAAGTGCAACATTTACTACAGAAATAGATAGTAAAATTACAGGAGAATCAGATATTAGAACTGCAGCAATATCTAATATAAATGAAGAGCTAACCTCATTATCCAATGCGAATCAAGCAATAGCTCAATCAATTACTGATTTAAGTGCTGAATTCCAAACTGATTTAACAGATGCTATAACAGGTGAAACATTAGCTAGAACTACAGCAATATCTAATATAACTCAAGAATTAACTACTCTGTCCAATGCTAGTCAAGCAATTGCAGAATCTGTATCTAATTTAGGTACTTCTTTTAGTACAGAATTAAATAATAAAATATCGGCTGAAGAAACTGCTAGAAATGCTGCAATACAAGCTGAAATATTAGCAAGAAATGCTGCAATACAAGCTGTTGCTGATTTAGTGCCAACTGAAACTAATTTAGAAGGATTGGCAAAAACAACTGACTTACAAGCAGAAGCTTTAGAAAGAGCACGTTTATTAGGTATAGAAACTACTACTAGGACTGAAGCAATATCAAATATAAATGAAGAATTAACTTCGTTGACAAACGCAGATCTTGCTTTAGCTCAATCAGTAAACACATTAGGTAGTACATTTAGTACGGACTTAACTAATTTAGAAAATGGTCAAAATCTTTTAAGAACTAACGCAATTGCTAGTGTTCAAGAATCAATCACGGCATTAACAAATGCAAACTCAGCCATCGTTAATTCTATTAATAGTTTAGGTACTCAATTTGATATTGATATAGATGCTGCAATTGCCAGTGAAGCTGCTTTAAGAGCAACTGCAATAACTAATGTTACTAATCAGATAGCAGCATTAAGCGATGCTAATAGTGCAGCAGTAACTAGAGTTGATACTTTAGAAGCGCAATACACTATAACTGACGGATCAATAACTGGTTTTAGCGAAGCCTCTGCTCTTAAAACAACAATTGATAGTGCAATTGCAACTGCTAATCAAGCAACTATAGATTCAACAACAAGTGCAATAGCAGCATTAGATGACCAAGTTGCAGGAGTAACTCAAGGTATTTCTGCTAGTGTTGATGCACTTACTAATAAAGTAAATGCACAGTATACGTTAGAAGTAAACGCTGATGGTAATGTTGCGGGTATGAAATTAGGGGCTGATGAAACTGGTAGTTCAATCGCATTTACTGCAGATAGTTTTAAAGTATCTAGTGAAGATGGAAATGGTACATTATTAACTCCATTCTCTATAATAAACGGACAAGTCGCGTTTAATGGAGCTGTTAGTTTTAGTGAAGGGCCGCAAGGACCTGCCGGTCCTGCCGGTGAGGATGGCGCTAACGGTCTAGATGGATTAGATGGAGCAGACGGTCTTCCTGGTGCTGATGGAACAAGTACTTATTTCCATATAGCATATGCAGATACTGCTTCAGGTGGAGGGTTTAGTCAATCACCAATAGGTAAGCTTTATATTGGTACTTATGTTGATAGTACATCAGCAGATGCTCCATCTGGAAGTCCTTTATGGAAATGGCAACTGGTTAAAGGTGCTGATGGTGAGAATGGAGAAAATGGTATAGCAGGAACTAATGGTACTGATGGTAAAACTACATATCTACATATTGCCTACGCAACGGACATAACAGGGACTACTGGATTCAGTACAACAGTTTCAACTGGAAAAACATACATAGGTCAGTATACAGACTTTACACTTGCGGATTCAACAAATCCAGCACTTTATAAATGGGCTTTAATTAAAGGAGACAAAGGAGATCAAGGAGTTCCTGGTGCTCCTGGTGCCGATGGTTCTGCTGGCGCAAACGCAAGGGCAGTAAACCTAACGTGTGCAGATCAAGTATTTACATATAATACATCTGGAACAACACCATTACCAATAAATACTGTAATTACAGCAACTGCCTTTAACACAAGTGGAACTGTTTATTATAGATTTTATTTAAATAACGAACCGGTTAGTGCCGGTCAGTTGCCAACATATACATATACACCTCAAGCCAATTTTATAGGCATGCCTGATACAATAGAGGTAGAAATGAGAGAAGGAAACAATAATTTATCTACACCTGTTTTAGCGCGAGATCAGATAACAATGTCTGGAATTAAACCAGGAACTGACGGTGCTAATGGAGCTGATGGTATGACGGTAATTCTTAGTAATGAAGCACATACTTTACCTACAACTAGCGCCGGAGTTGTTGAATATCTCGGATCTGGAACCTCAATCCGAGTATATGAAGGTGTTAGTGAGATATTATATGATGGAGTTGGTGCAGGTTATTCTACATGGAAAGTAACTGCATCGCCAACTGATATTGAAACAGGGGTCATACGTCAAGTTTTAAATTTTGCGATGGTTGGAGACCATCAATCGATGACACAAAACACAGCCTCTATAACATACACCATTACCGGGAAAAGATTTAATGGTGCAAGCTTTAGTTTTACTAAAACACAAACGTTTGCTAAATCTATTCAAGGTGCTACAGGACCTCAAGGTCCGGCACCAGATGTTAGTCAATTCTTAACGACGACAACCGTAATTGATGGTGGAAACATAACCTCCGGAATAATAAAGAATGGTGATTTTGCAATACCAGTTTCTGCAACTAATGCAACTAATGCAACTAATTTACAAACAGCTGTGTGGAATACATATGCTAGTACAGGCATGGGTATTAACCTAGACAAAGGTGCTATTAACTCTAAGAATTTCTATATTGATCCAGATGGTAATGCGAAATTTAAAGGAGATATGGATATTGATGGTGGTGTAAAAGTTGGTGGAAGTTTGATGGCAGACTTCTTTGAAGTTGCTAATGTTAATGATTCATTAGGTTTACCAATAGGACCAAGACTTAGAATGAAAAGCAATGCCTACATTGGAGATATAAGTTTTGTCGATTTTAGCGATGATGTATCATCGAAACTAGTCCCGGTTATATCAGAGGAGCTTGGTACAACGTTATCACATAGATATATTAAAAGAAATGATACACAGATAGAGCCAGGTGATCTAGTTAAATTAGATGAGAATGGTGAACTAATAAAGGCTACATCTTCTAAAGATACTGCAATCGTTGGTATCTTATGGGCAGAAGTTGATTATTCTATAAAACCACATCCAATGGACAAATACAGAACTACTGAAAAGGTTTTTGTAGAAGAGGATCATCATTATCGAGATTCACTTGGAAATAAATTACAAGTAGCAGATAGAGAGACTAAAACTTTATGGAAAGTGGCCTCTATAGGAGATTCACGTGAAGGTACATTAACTGGTATGAAAGTATGTGATCAAAATGGACCAGTTCTTAAAGGTGATTTAACATGTTCATCAGATACCCCAGGTTATGTTATGAAACAACCAACCGAATGGGCAATAATTGGATTTGATAATGGTATACCACAATACGAGGAGAGACAAATCATTACATCATATACTGTAGGTAAATGTATGGAAGATTGTACATTTGATAACGAAGGAAAAACAGAAGGAATATATGGTTATTTATATTGTGGGTAGATAATTTATATAAAATAAACGCCACATTATTTAATCTAAAACCTAACAAGGGGTGGAGAAATTCACCCCTTTTTTATGAATATATAGAATATGAGAACAATTTATAAATTTGAAGACTTTATTAATGAGGGTCGAAGCTCTTATGATGGCTTAGCGTCTAAGCTTACCACTGCAGTATTTAAAGCATGGGTTAAGGGTTATTCGGGTGGCATGAAAGAGGTTAATTACATGGATCAGATCGAGGATAAATTAGAATTTGATTTAGATGCGACTATCTATATTGATAAAAAGTTTAAAGGCTTTGAGGTTTTAGACGGGACTGGGGCCGATGGTAGAGATGAGGATGACGATGGTGATTTTCAAACCCCATTTATTAACATTTATTTTGGTATAAACCCAGAGTGGTTGCCCAGTGAATGGTCAGAAGTTTACTTTCATTTAGCAGATGTAATGCGTCACGAAATGGAACATATTACACAAGACGGTAAAGACACCGGTAATTATAGAATGGGGAAACCCAATGAAGATGATAGCGAATTAAGAGCTTATATAACAATGGGACTTCTTCCTAAATCTCAATATCTTATGTTGCCCAAAGAGGTAGATGCTAATTTACAGGGACTTAGATATGAAGCTAAGAAAAGAAAGGTATCAATGTTAGATGCTGTTAATAGATACCTAGACACACAAGAACAGGGTGGAGTTATTGATGGCACAGAAAGAGAAGAAGTATTAGATCTATGGAGACGTAGGGCTAAAAAAATAGGTGGAATACCAAAATTTTAAATTATGAAACACATAAAACTATTTGAACAATTTATAAATGAATCTATTAAATTCAAAGACTTAGTAGATAAGAAATTTGATATTGAAGTTGGAAGCGGAACTACTGGTAAAACATGGAATGAAGATGATTTAACCCAAGAAATTGAAAGTGGTATTAAGCACAATTTATTTGACGCTGAATTTTATTATAACTGGACACGTGATGGTAAAGAATATTTAAAAGTTTTTGATCAAGATACAATAAAACCTTTATTAAAGAATTTAGATAAAACCCTAAATGACATGTTTACATTTAAAGGTAATAAACTTACATTTAATATTGAAGGTAGCGAGTCAGAAGCATGGATAGACAATTGGTTTCAAACTAATAAATCAATTTCAAAATCTTTAAAGCAAGATTATTATGATTATCGAGAAAAATATGCAGGTGTAAAATTAAAATAGAATAATGAAACACATCAAATTATTTGAGGAGTATATTAAAGAGACTTTTGAATATGGCGATCAACTTTTGTCAGATTTAGATGGTGTTAGATTCAGAGACAGACTAAAAGCCTTAAAATTACCAGAAGAACCAAACACATATGATGAGCAGCGTTTCATTGAGATGTTGCAAGATTGGTTCCATACTGAATATGCATCTTCAGCATTAGATGGTATTTTATGGCAGCTTTTACCACTAAAGAAGAAATTTGCTAAGGTTTTAGATCCATCAAAAGGCCGAAACTTATATGAAGGTAAGATGTTGTACAGAGGTACAATGATTCCCTTAAGTACTGTTTTAAATCTTAAAGGAAATTGGAAAAAGTATAACGGCGTGGGTCTATTAGGTGATGCCATTGAAATGGACACTAAGTTTAATTGGAGTTTTAAGAGTGATAAAGGATTTACATCATTTACACCGGCTAGCGAAGCGGCAGAAGAGTTTGCAGATCAAATCAGCTATGAAGAGTTTAAACCATTTAAACCCGGTTATGGTATTGCTAAAAAGCTATCAGAAAATTCTACGAGTGGTCAAATTCCAGTTATTTTAAAAATCAAAGACACACATCCCCAAGCACTTTTTAATCCACAATTTACAACTTCTATCTCAGCATTTACAGCTGAATATGAGATTTTTGTAGTTGGATCCAGTGCACAGGTTGATGGTATTATGATTCCAAGATGGGACGATTACGAGCGCGCCGCTATTGAATTTGGTGTTGATTTCTCAAAATATTTTAAGGGCATATGAAACACATAAAACTATTTGAACAATTTGTGGGCGAAGCTAAAGGTGAACTTACACTTACCTCCAGGCAGACTAAAAAAATAGCCGAATGGAAAGATTCAGCAGATAGAATATGGTACGGTGAGACTTATAAATGGTTATGGAAGAATGCTTCTAAATTCATGAAAGCAAAATCAGTAGATGATATATTAAAATTAAACGTGGGTAACTTTAAACCAGAACTTGTGATTCAAGGTGCATATATTCGTCAATATGGGGATACCCCAACAACATATGAAGATCTTGTAAAAATGCTAAAGGGCATAGATACTTCTAAGATGGGATATTCTGGACAAGGAAAAGAGTTTGACGTATATTTAGGTGAATATCCTGGTAGAAATACGTCACAAGACTGTGGAACTGTATATGCAACACTCGCATATGATGGTAAAAAGGATAAATTATCTATAGTAAATTTTGGTATAAAGAGTGGTTATTTATGTGACCTGACTATAAAAACACCAAGCGAGAATAGAGATGAATTACCTGGATTCGATATGATGGATGATAATAAATTAAAAAGCCTAGATAGAGTAGAGCGTGATAATGAAAATGTCTGGTATTGGGGTATATCAAAACAACAATCATGGGAAGAGATTGAAACTAGATTAATAGATTTTTTCACAGATCCTAATTCTAATTGGAAATAAATTTAATATGAAACGAGTAAAACTATTTGAAGATTTTATTAACGAAGCGATGGTTCTCGGTGAACTTGAAGATGAGTTTAATATCATACTAGACCTTTATGATAATGGCAGATGGTTAGAACTTTCTAAAATAGTGATACCTAAAGAATCTAGAGGTTCTGGTATTGGATCGAAAGTAATGCAACGTATAGTTGATTTTGCTGATAAAGCGGGTAAGAAGATTTACTTAACTCCTTCTAAAGATTTTGGTGCTAGTTCGGTTGCAAGATTAGAGAAATTCTATAAAGGATTTGATTTTGTCAAGAATACATATAGAAGTGAAACAAAAGAAACAATGGTAAGATTACCGCAATAATTATGAAGCACATTAAACTATACGAAGAATTCGCAAGCGAGTCTAAAAAACCAGGACCAGATCCGTATATGAGAGGTTTGAGTGACGATGAGAAAGAGGAGAAAGAAGATAAGATGAAGAAACAGGCGGACATGGAAGATGATGATCCCAATGCTTATAAAGATTTACCAGGTGATAAAGAAGCTAGAGAAAAGGGAGAGGTAAAAACTTCGAAACATGTCAAGAAGTATCATGAACTTTACGGTGATGAGAAGAACGAGTCTTTAGTATTGGAAAATGAAGAAGGACCTATTGATGATCCAAAAATAGAAAAGGCACTCAAAACAAAATCTGAAGAAACAGGTGTACCCATTGGACTTATTAGAGTTATAATGAGAAGGGGTATGGCCGCATGGAAAACTGGGCATAGACCAGGTGCAACACTACAACAATGGGGTTACGCTAGAGTTAATGCATTTCTTACTAAAGGTGAAGGAACATGGGGCGGTGCAGATGCAGATATTGCTAAAAAAGTTAGAGATGGTGGACACGATAAGGGTTTAAAGGAGTCGGTGATCTTTGAAGAGGAAGAGACTTATAATGATTATCCTGATGCTGCCAAGAAAAACGCACAAATGGCTATTGATTGGAAAGAAAAGTATGGTAGAGATGAGGTTGACGCCGGAACTGCAGTTGGATGGGCAAGAGCACACCAGCTTGCTAAAGGTGAAAACTTATCCGCTGATACTGTCGGTAGAATGTCTGCCTTTAATAGACATAGAAAGAATTCTAAGATTTCAGCTGAGTATAAAGAAACACCTTGGAAAGATAGAGGTTATGTAGCCTGGTTAATATGGGGTGGTGATGAAGGAGTTGATTGGGCTATGGCTAAAATGGATAAAATCTCTAAGACTGAATCTAATAAAAAAGTTCTATTTGGTTTTGATGAATTCGTTAATGAAAAAAAGAAGAGTAAGCCTAAATCAGATAAACAAAAAATACAAGATTTGACTAAGAAGCAAAAGGGTTTGGTTAAAAAAGCCAGAGACATTCAAGGCCAAATTAAAGATCTAGCAAAGACTGATGATAGAAAACCAACTGATAAATTACAGGGATTACTATTACAAGGCCAAATGCAACAAGCTACAGTAGATTCACAGAAAGCAGCGGTTCAAAAACAACAGATTGAATTGAAGTCTAAAATTAAGACTGCTAAACAAAAAGAAAAAGCAACAGATAAAAAATAATAATATGTTTTTACCAAAAACTTCCTTTTATAAGGATAGTAGAGATTGGAGACAGAATTTCTTTAAAACACTCGAAACAAGACCTAAAGAATATTGGGATAATTTAAAATTAGATATAGATGCGCATGTTGATAAAACATATATTCTGCACCTTCCACATAGAACTGATAGAGTAGAAGCGCTTAAGACTAATTTACAAAAAATCAAAACAAAAAATTCAACTCTATTAGATTCCGTCACTTGGTGGGAAGGTTCTTTTGGTAAAACGAAGTGGGATAAAAATATACACGATCCTAATTATTCCTTTTACTATTGCTGGAATTTAGATCCAGATCCTATGTTATATGAAAACTTAGGAAGGGTACCTGATGTACAGGAACTAAAAGATCTTAATATTGAATGCTCTTTAGCAGAAAGTAATATTGCACTAGGACATGTTGATATTTTACAAGATATTATTGATACAAATGCTAAAGCTGCTTTTATACTGGAAGATGATGTGCAATTTAGTATAGGTTTTTCTTGGCTAATCGAGAAAATGTTTAAGCAATTACCACCAGATTGGGATATATTTTACGTTTCATATGCTCCATGTCTGTATGGTTTTGAAAGTGAACCATATTCTGAGGATATAGTTAAGATTAATTCTGGAGTTTGGTGGCTTTCTGGTGTTTTTATTAGTCAACGAGCAGCTAAAAAACTAATAGATAATTTACCTGTTATTGGACCTGTTGATGTATGGATTAATTATCATATGGATGATCTGAATGTATATGGTTCAAAATATAATTGCATTGGTCAAAACACTAATTCTGAATCAGACAATACACATTCATATAAACACACGATACATGATATTGGTGTTATTCTGGATGGTGATGTAAATAAAAACAAACCTAAACAAGATATATAAATAAAAATAATAATATATTATGAACAAAAAAATATTATCATTCGAAGAATATGCTGCTAATAAAAATTTAGATAGCGCCGAAGAAATTACAGAATCATGTGACGCATGTGGTGAAGAACCATGTGTTTGTGAATCTGAAGAAGTTGAAGAAGAACCAGCTGAAGAAGTTGAAGAGTCAGACGACGATGAAGAGTCAGTCGACGATGGAGAGTCAGATGACGATGATGACGATGAAGAAATGATAGAATCATGTTCTGAACAGCTAAAGAAATGTTACGAATACGTCGTTAAAGAAGCATGTGATTATGACAAAGATGATTACCCTGATCATACACTAGAAGGTTATCTTAAAGAGAACGCTACACTAGTTGCTACACTTGCAGGTGAAGCTCTAGAAAATGCACATGCTCAACTTAAAGATGAAGAACTTACAGTTGAAATGTATGAGGCTTGTCTTAATAATATGAAAGAGTCTTATAACAAGAAAATCGACGAATTAAAAGAAGCTTGGACTTCTAAATAAACAATAAAAACAAATACTATGAAACATATTAAATTATTTGAGGCTTTTATAAGTGAAAAACTATCTAAGTCTGAACTATCAAAAATTGAAGATTATCTATATGATTTAGATATGGAAGACCTTAGAAATCTTTGTGACGACTTTGGTGTTGAAGACGAAGTTTACCAAGAAGAGGCCAGTGATTACGACCGTGATGATTTAGTAGGGTTTGCTGTTGATTATGCAAATGATACAAACGTTACATTGAAAGATATTAAGTCGATATTTTAAGTATTATCAAATTAAACTTTTTGAAAGGTTCATGTATAATGCATGGACCTTTTTTATTTAAAGTAACATATGCCAAGAATACCAGTAGAAATAATTTATATGCAAATTGCCTATCAAACGGCAAAGCTTAGTTATGCGGAACGCAGGCGAGTGGGTTGTATTATTGTAAAAGATGAACAAATAGTTTCGTTTGGTTATAATGGAACGCCACATGGGTTTGATAATTCATGTGAAGAAGATGACAATAGATTTTATGAAAATCCAGACCATGCTTTAGATTTAATAGAACAAGGATTTACATGTGACAACGGGTGTTGTCATAAACCAAATGCTATTACAAAACGCGAAGTGTTACATGCAGAATCAAATGCCATTACTAAATTGGCAAAATCGACAATGACTTCAAACGATGCAGATCTATATACCACGACTGCGCCATGCTTTGATTGTGCCAAATTAATTATACAAGCTGGCATTAAACAAGTATTCTACTCAGAGGATTATAGAGATATGAGTGGTGTTGAACTATTAAGAAAGGCAGGAATCATCGTAAATGAAGTTATATGTTGGAACGCAGAATAGATCAGATCATAGATAAAGCCATAGAGCTTAACACATTCGGAAAGGATTTTGAATTTAGAAAGGGTCAAAGAGAGATCATAACTAAAATTTGCGAAACATATTTAGAGGATCCAGAATCTACTCTAGTAATAGATGCACCAACAGGCGCTGGTAAGTCACTTATAGCGATGTGGTCCGCACATATTTTAAAAGAGATGGGTAATAGAGGTTATATGATTACTAGCGACCTGAGCCTTCAGGATCAATATGAATCTGACTTTTATAAGTATGGTTTACGTTGGCCTTCAATCAAAGGTGTTGATAATTATGAATGCTCAGTAAATGGTTTGCCCTTTTCATTAGGTGACTGTAAGTTAAAGGGTATGGGGTATGAGCAGGCTGAAAAATTGTCTTGTTATAATTCATGTGAGTATTTACAAAATAGACGCAGAGCAATCGATCAGCCTATATCACTACTTAATTATTCATTTTGGCTAATTCAAAGAAATTACGTTGAGGCTAAAATGTTACAAGAAGAACGAACAGTTCCATTCGAGCAGCGAGACTTTGTCTTTTTCGACGAAGCACATCGCATAGATGATATTGTACAGAGCCATTTCAGTCCTCGCATTGAACCTGGTATAGTTGATAGAATGATGACAGTTAATCGTTTCGCTAGTAAACAAGGTTTTCAAGAAGCAACATATACCAAAAATAAGATCCAATCTTTAGTCAATCATATGATGACTGGTGATAGGAATGAGGTTTTTAGTGCAATGGGCGAATTTGAAAAAATCTTACGCGGCTTTGGTACAGTTAGGAGGGTTGCTAATAAAGTAGCTAAACAACGTTACGGGAATACTGGCGTGCCTAAAGATTGGCAAACATCATTCGGTCACTTTGATAGACTTAAAGATGTACAATGTAAGCTTGAAGATTATATTAACCTAATTAAAGAGGTTGGTGTTAGTAAGATGGTCTTGGATCAAAACGAACACGAGTCTAAATTTATGTGTGTTGAAGAGAGTCTAATGATTAATAAATACCTGCACGAAAAAGCTAATTTTAAAGTCTTTATGAGTGCAACTATTGGTGACCCTAGATCATTCGTTAGAATCATGGGTATTAAGAACGCTAAGTTCATTAGAATGGACAACGCATTTAACTATGACAAATCACCTGTGGTTTTTATTAATCGCCATAAGCTCTCATTCAGAGAACGCGAAGAGAGTCTGCCTAAAGTGGTAGAGATCATGGATCAAATTATTAGTAAGCACAAAGGTCAGCGTGGTATTATTCACTGTGGATCATATGAGTTTATGAACTACATTAAGTCTAATAGCAAACACACCTTTAGATTGATGGACTATGAGAACTCTAAACAAAAGGCTGATATGTTAGAATTATTTAAAAAGAAAGAGGACGCAGTCTTAATGGGACCTTCATTATTAGAAGGTCTCGATCTTAAAGATGATACTAGTCGTTTTCAAATTTTCTTTAAAGTACCATATCCATCGTTAGGCGATCCGTTGATCAAAGCTAAAATGCAGACATCTAACGAGTGGTATGATTGGAAAACTGGCATTTCGATAATGCAAGGTGTTGGTCGATCGGTTAGAAGTAAAGATGATTGGGCAGTGACATATGTCCTGGATGCTTGCTTTAGAAGTCTGATAAATAAACAGGGATTTTTCCCTCCTAGTTTTATGGACCGGGTCAAAACTATAAAATAAAACCACACTATTATGAAAGGATTTTTAAATAGACTTAGTAATGCGGATAAGGTAACTATAATGTTAAAGATTTTAGCTGTAGGTACATTAGCTTTGCTTATGAGTAGTTGTGCTTCTTTGGATTTTAGAATTGCCACATTAAATTACGCTGCACAAAGACAGTCATTGAATGTATCTAGTCCGATTGAAGTAAAAACATTCACAAGCAACTTTGACACATTTAAAAATTTAGATCCCCAAGATTTAGGACTTTCATTTGGTGGAAATTGGGTTCATTGTAGAATTCATGGATTTCATGATTTAAACGATTGGTCGGATTTTACATACAGCCCATATTGGTGCAGACCTAGCGATGGTTTTGTGAGAGCTTCTATGTTTAATTGGAGTTGGGGCGGTTACAGCTACTGGAATAACCAAACGTGGAACCCTAGATTTGGTTATAATTATTGGGGGTACACTCCATATAGATGGTCTCCATTTGGATATGATAGATGGGGATATAATAATTGGATGGGTAATGTTTACTATGGAAACTATAATTGGTATAGAGATAGAAATGTATATAGAGGTCGTAGAGCAACTAATAGTTCTGGAAGATGGGAAACAACATCTCCAGTTAGAAGAGTTAATAGAACAACTCCAACTAGAACCAGAACTAATGTAACGCCTAGGTCAATAAGGAACAACTCAACGCCGATTAGAGTCCAGCCAACTAGAACTCGTACAATACAAAATAATGTCAGACCAATTAGAACTCCTAGAAGAAATTCTGATGTTAATTTACCTATAAGAACCGTACCGGTCTCTCCTTCTAGAAATAGTGGCAATACGATAACTCCAAGAAACACAAGATCTAATAGTACGCAAAACACGCGTACGAGAACAACTAATACAAGAACAAAAACTATTAAAAAAAATTAAATGGGATTTAACAAATTATTTCTACCTGAAGTAGAAAATCTAAAAAGACAATTAAAAGAAATCGGAGAAGAAGAGTTTGGCAAACATTGGTTAAGACGATTTCAAAAGTCCGATGCCGTTATAGGATCTACTGAGTCAGATGCTTTTATTAAACCTTTTACAGATGCTGCATATAATAGTAAACCAATATTTGTAAAAAATGAGGCTATTACAGATATTAAAAAATAAATTCATGGCTAAACAACAAGAAATGGAAGAAGGTCAATTTTACGTTTGGATTAAATCCGAAAGGGTTGGTCAAGTAGTAAAGGTTGACCCAGATAAGAATGATCCAAAATGGGTTATTTTTACAGATGGTACTCAGTGTAATAGATCATTGATTAATGAGTTTTTATTACCTGCAAGTACAGCCGACCAGGCTGATATGATTGCTAAAGATTTTGGTGGAATTACAACTTATATCGATCCTACTGGTGCAACACCAGTTAGACCACGAAGAGATGTAGAACCTACTGATGCAACTCCTGTTAGACCTCGAAGAGATCCAGAACCAGCACAAGAAATCAATGTGATGATGGAACTACTTAAGAAGATGAGTACTAAAAATCGTGCAGACTTACCTATTAAAGTAAACTTGCCTTCTAAAGAAGTTTATGCTCTTCTTAAAGATCAAATGGATATTACTAAAAAGGATCTAAACTCACAAATTGCAGCGCTCGTAGAAAATCAGATAGATAATTTAAGAGACGAACTAAAAGAACAAATCGAAACATTTATTACTAATTATTACAATAATGGAAGAACAAGCAACACAACAACCAGAAGCAACACAGACTCAACAGAATCAGGAAATTCCTAATCGCAGAGAACGTAGACGTAGGTTAAAACAACAAGGTGTATTAAGATACCTTAGTAAGTTATCATTCTTTGATCCAACTAGGGCTAATTTTCGTGCAGAGAATATTAAAACTGGACAACGAATCCAGGACATCAGACGTGCTAAAATCGAAAAGCAATGGGAAGAAGTATTTGAGGCTAAATTAGCCAACATGAAAGAAACATGGTATGATATGGGTTATAATGCAGATGAGATCAATATGTTAGAGGAAGCAGCTGCAATCTTTTTTACCAAAAATAAAGCCACTTATCGTGAAGATAAAAATGAGGCAAAGGAATTAATGAAAAAAGCTAAAGCTAGTTTAGCTTCTAGAAAATAAAACACGAGTTATGCTAAGTATCGGTATTGAACCAGCAGATAATGGTGTTATCAAGACTCTTGTTGATGACAATGTAAATGGGGGTGGAGAAGAGTTTGAATCTAGACATGTCTATGAATTTGAAGGACCGATGAAGCGATCTAATCAAGTTAAATTTTTAAAAGATTTAATATTTGATCTAGGTATGGATGTAGGAACCGAGTTGGATCCAGATCTTGTTAGAATTACAATGGGATGGGGTGCACAATATAAGGGTTCTGAAAGCGAAATTAAAAATAAGATCCAAGTCTTACAGAAAGAGGTCAAAAGATTGGAGTCTATGTTAAACGGATGAATTTGAAAATAGAAGGAGTTTGGTGCAAGACAAGAACAGAGTTTGATAAGTTATCTAAAGCAGGTGACTATGATCTCTCTGTTTCTTATTATGATATTTTTAACAGATTAGTTAAAAGTGATCCTAGTAGCGCGGAGCCTTCTAATATAATTATTTCTATTTACATTAGAAAGAGTATAGAAAAAGTATTAGAGGATCTTGATGATAAAGAAGATGTCAAGATCCTCTATATGTTTAAAACTTTGAATGCAGAGACTGTAAACAATTTTAGGGATTTTATCAATGATATGATAGTTGATCCATGTGAATTAGATCTACTCGTTATTAACAGATGCGATTATCCCAAAAGTGGTGTTTTAAGCAAGTTTGATAATGTTAGATTTATAGACAATGATTAAACACCAGCTATTTGCAAAGGGTGATCAAATCCATGCCCTTATTTCAACTACACAACAACCTAATGTTCTAATTCCTGTTAGAGCAACTATTTATGACGTTAAATTCGATGACGTTAATCCACAATACCAGATTAGAATTAAAAGATTTTATGATAATGTATACTTCCTAAAGAAGAATCTTTTTGGCGGTAGATTTATAAAAGACTTTGAGGGTAGAGATACTAAAATTAATCTTAAGAGAGCATTGTACCCGACTGTTAATGATATTGAAAATAATATTTTTAATGGTGCTAAATGGAAACAATATCTTATAATAGTTGATTCAGTCTTCTGTACAAGAACTAGGGCTGAACAGGAAACGCTATTTAATAAAATACAAACGTTTCATGTAGAACTTAAACTTAAAGAACTGTATGAGCTTGTTAATAGATCTGTCTATAAAGATGGTGAATTCTACTGGCACACTAAAGGTGAATATGTCAAATCTCTCCAAAAATTTTTAGGAGATAAATACCCCAAAGATCCCAAATGGTCTGATAATCTACTATATAGACCTGAAACTGACGAAATGGACGGCGCAGAGTGGGTCTAAATATATTATCCTACCATATTAGGTAGATATATATAAAAAAGAATATTCACAGATATGTCAGGAATAGTAGACGACGCTAATTTTATATTTAAAAAAGTACTAAACGTAATTGATAAAACTACGGGTCTTGGTACTGTTGAGTACCTTTATGACGATGTCAAAGCCGGCAAAGAGGTTAAAACTAAAACACCCAAAGCCGGTGCATTAGGTGGAACTCCACCTCCACCAGAAGATTTAAAGGGTAAGGGTAAAACTACATTAAATACTGAAAATTTATTCGGCGATGAACAACCTAAAGAGTCACTTTACCAAGATGGTAGGGATTCAAGATCATATGCCATAAATAAAGTTGTCTCGGGTGAAAGTGGTTCTAAAGTAGAGGACAAAGGCGATACGATTAATCTTGGAAAGGCACCTCGAAGTTTATTTAATAACTGGACTTTACATAGATATGCTAATCGTGCTGGGCAGGAAAACTTTTCAAAAGACCCCACCAATAGTATTGATTATAATAGACCTGTGATGAAATACGGAGCCGGGGGTACACAAATGGTACCCACTGCTAATAACATAGTTGAATATGCAAGACATAGCGGTGGTGAATCCTTCTCATATAGCTATAGTGATTTTATTCAAATGGAACACTATGGTCAGATATCTAATGATTATTTAATTACTCTTAGAAGGTTTGCATATCCAGTTGGTGATGACTTATTAAGTCCTAAGCAACAGGGTTCGGACGGAAAGGAACCAATTGATGTAAGTTCTCCAGACTTGGCAAGAGCTGTAACTTGGTTATCGCCTGCGTTAGGTAATGACCTAAAAGAAATTCTTAAATTTAAAACAGGTTTTAAATGGGAAGAAGCTAAATCAGAGATACAAGAAGCACAGTCTAGATCTTCGGATAGAGGTGCTGTTGGGGCGGCAATCGCTGGTAGCTCTGTTGGATCTGCAATAGAATCGGGTTTAAATGGATTCACATCAGTGCAGGCTAAAAATCTTAGAGCACAAGGTAATGTAGATCATGCTAAAGAAACCTATCCTAATAAAGTATTTGGACCTCTTAATATTATAGATAATGTATTAGCTAGAGGAAAGGGTCTTAAATTTGAACAAGAGTTTAAGTTAACTTTTCACTATGATCTTAAGTCTTATCCAGGTACTAGTCCGAAAGTGGCATTTATGGATACATTAGCTAACGTATTAGCTTTAACATATAATACTGCACCGTTCTGGGGTGGAGCTACTAGATTTAGTGGTTCTGGTTCAACTGGTAAACCATTCGGTGATATGAGTAAATTAGCATCGGGCGACTATGCTGGTTATCTAGGCTCTATTGCAGATACCTTAGCTGGTATGGGTGGAAACTTTATGGATCAATTAAAGAAAACCGCAGGTAATATAAAAAGTGGTGCAGGAATTAATAAAATATTGGGAGATTCTAGTATTCTTGAAAATATTGTTGGTGGTGGTCTAATGAAACTTTTAGGTGGACCTTCTGGTGGGGATGTTATTAAAGCATTCTTAACAGGTGATCCGACCGGGCAGTGGCACGTAACTATTGGTAATCCAATGAATCCCATCATGGTCTGTGGTAACCTAGCGTTACAGGACACTGATATTAGTTTTGAAGGTCCTTTAGGTTTTGAAGGATTTCCAACTAAAATGAAAGTTGAAATCACGCTAAAGCCAGGTAGACCAAGAGATAAAACTGAAATTGAATCAATGTTTAACGCAGGTCGAGGTAGAATGTATTTACAACCTGAATGGGGAGAAGGCGAAGGTCTAGACATCGAGGCTATGGTTAATGTAAATGCATATGGCGGAAAATCAGGTACCAATATTGGAAATGCACCTTACGTTAGTAGACTATCTGATATGTCTGCTGGATAAAATAATAATTAAACATGAACTTTAAGATATTTAAAAATAAGAAGTTAAATACTGACAAGACTAAGTTATTGTTAGCACAACCTACTATGCTCTTTAGAACTTTAGATCCTAATGAGTATCAGTTAGCTGCAGTACATATTGTTAGAGAAGATGAAATAGTTAGACCTGATTTAATTGCGGTAGAATACTATAACTCTGCTTCTGGTTTAGATATAATTATGAAGTTTAACGGTATCTCAGATCCTTTTTCTATTATGCCAGGTGAAACACTTTATATTCCAATGGATACGATTCCATATTATAAGTTAGAGACTCCTGCGATGTATGAGGATAATCCAATTAAGAACCAGTTCATACAGACTAAGAGATTAAGTAAAACTGATCAAAGAAGATTAGAAGCACTTAAGAAAAAATACAATAAGGAAACTTTATTACCACCTAACGTAATACCGGTTGGTAAAAAGAATTATGAATTTGATGGCACTAATGTTAGATTGGGTATGCACACACAAACCGATCCTGTTGTAAATTCTATTTTAAGTGATATGGTTAAAGATGATGTTAAAGTAATTAAGACTACTGGGGACGATATCATTATCGATACGTCGGATACTTTGCAGGTTGAGAATGGACCAGCAGTTGTCAATGAAGATAAATTATATGAAGAATTATTGGTAGCTGGCAGTGGTTTAAGATCAGGTACAGGTGCTGGAGGTGCAGGTTCTGGTACAGGTGCTGGAGGTACAGGTGCTGGAGGTACAGGTACTGGTTCTGGTACAGGTGGTACTAAAACAGACGTTGCCGATACAAAGGGCGGTACTAAACCAGATGGCACAGGACCAGCCTCTACAAATAATAACCCGGCAGATTCACCGGATTCACCTTGCGCTAAATAATAAATATGGAATTAGCAAACAATATATTAGCAGTAGTCGAACCGGCTATTAGACCAGCTGAAATAAAAATCGATGCATTAGCTGAAGAAAAACCAGATGAGTCTGATTACAAGCAAACTTCGGTTATAGCGACACTTCAGCCGATGATTCTTATCAATGGATATCAGTTTAAACCAAGTGATGTTACTTTATTTGAGCTAAACTTAACTGAAGTAGTGCCTACTTGTAGCTTAGTATTACAAGATAGTTCTGGTAAATTTGGTGTTGGTAGTTATCCTAGAGATGGTGATTTTTTTACAGTATTAATTAATTCTAAAAACCAAGAGACGTTCAAATCTATTCATATGGATTTTGACATAACCGAATGTAGTGCACCAAAACAAGGTAATATTCAAGCTGCTACGTTTACAATAGAAGGTCACTGTAAAATTCCTAGACTATTTGCTGAAGATTGTGTTAATTTTGAAAATGGTACTTCATTAGACCACATAGAACAAGTTGCTAGGGATTTAGAACTTGGAATGGCAACAAACATAGATGCCGCAAATGATTCTCAATCTAGAATAATGGCATATACACCTTATATAGATTTCATACACTCCATTATTAAAAATAGTTATGTTGGTGAGGAATCATTTCAAAAGTGGTGGATTGATTCATATTATTATCTCAACTATGTTGATGTTAATGCTTTATTCAATTCTCCAAATCCTCCAATTTCAGAGTTTGCTGAATCATTGGCATCTGCAGCTGAGTCTATGACACCCGATGCTAAGTCAGCCAAAGAAGCTGAAGAAGGTGGCACTGGTAATGACATAGAGGTTCCTTTATTATTAACAAACCACATTGCGTTTATGGGTAATAACGCGTTTATTGAATCTAATAAGATTATAAACAATGCAAATGCAATCAGTACTGTTGCTGGGTATGCTAGAGAGGTTACTATTTATGATAATAATGGTGATAATAAAAAACAAGAGTTTAGAATTGAGCCATTAGGTGGTAATGATCTGAAGGAATTAGAAGAACCGTTGAGGGGTAATAGGAATGACACTAGACATGTCGATCAAGTTAAATATAAATATATTGGTAGACAAGAAGCTGGTGAGGATGGTTTAGGTAATGTTCACCCTAATGCTGCGTTTGCACAATTACATAATAAACAAAACGAGATGGAGGTTCAAAAAATGAAACTAGAAGTTACATTGAACTCATTTAATCCATCATTATATAAATACCAAAAGATACCTGTATTAATGTACCATGTTGATGAGCAATCTATTTATCAAAATGAGAGAATCAAAGGAGATAAAAAAGAACTCGGCATGGACAAAGACGAACCATTTGATTTGGGTGCAGACCCAGACATGGATCCAGAAAGATTACCTAAACAAGCGTTGGATACTTTTTTATCTGGATATTACATAATAGAAGATATAGTATACACTTATACAGATGAAGGTACTAAGCAAGTGGTAACTTTATTAAGAAGAGAATGGCCAACTAGAACTGAGAATCTAATTAACCCACCAGGTTTAGAAGATGCAAGTGATGAAGAAAAGGCTGATAACTTATCTAAAAACAGTGGTTCATAATAAATAGAATATATAACTCATGGCAGATTTTAAACATATTAATGAATTTAGAAAAGGTTCTATTTTAAGAAAGATCAACGAGGATCCGACTTATCTTAGTTTTTTTCTTATGTTCGATACTGTAGATAAGGAGCACTCTCCTTTGATGTCAGGTCCTGCAAAAGAGTATTTAGAAAGATTTGTTGATGGTCCAATGGGAACTAACTACGCTGCATATCTTGAAAACTTTAAAAAGGTTTTATTGAAGATTAATAGTGAAATGCCCTGGTTTTGGCAAAAGGTTAGCGGTCTAGAAAAGGTTATGGCTTACGGCGAGATGAAAGAGCCGTGGCGAGGTTCTGAAAAACCTAATATTGATATTGAGTGTTTAGAAGAGAATATTGAGTTAACTGCAATCGGTCTAATGTCTTTGTATAAAAAGGCGTGTTATGATTATGAAAGATATCTTGAAGTACTACCTAAAAACTTAAGACGTTTTAGGGTTTGGATAGTAATGTCCGAGGTTAGAACATTTCAACAAGATATCGGTGCAAGGGATTTAGATTTATATGGATCACCAATGTCTCAAAACAAAGAAGGCAAATCTGCTAATATTATTCCAAGAGCCAAAGGTTATGAGACAGCAACTTATAAAAGTGGCAAAGAATTTGATAAGGCATTAGTATCTCAATTTTCGGCTGATGCTAGACCTTATTTGATGTTTGAATTGGGTCACTGTGAATGGCAACAAGATTCAATTGCAGATATGTTTGCAGATGCCTCTAAGATGCCTGAGTTAAAGAAACCTAAATTAAGTTTTACATGGGAAACTGCATTATTAACTAATCAAAAGTTTGGAGAAAATATATCATTAGTTACTGATGATAAAGACCTTATACCTAAAGCAAAACCCGGAGATGATTTATATCCAGAGTCTCCATTTAATCCACTAGCAAATGCACAAAATGCAATTAGTGATAAGGTAAATGGTATCGCGGGTTCTTTGGTAAACAGATTTAATAATTTAAAAAACGGTTTGCCTGGTTTTGGTAAAAATCCAATGGGTGCTGTTTATCCTGAGAGATTAACAGGCGCGGCAGCTAGTTTGGCGAACGCTGGTATGGATAAAGTAAAGGCACTGATTTTAGATAATGTCCACGGTGCTAGCGGAGCATTAGGAACACTCAGTGATATTAACACCGCTCTTGAAACTGGTAGTATTAATGGTGTGGTAAATTTAGCTAGACAGTTTACACAGAGTAAATCTAATAAACCTGAAAAAGGTAATATTACTCCTAATAACATGTACGACGGCCCTGCTGTTGATAGTAGCCCAGACGGAAACTTAGGCGAAAGAGTTTATACACCAGGCGTTGACAGTAGCACAGATAATTCACTTAACGAAAACGTATACGAATAATGGCTGATGAACTTTTTAAAGATAACTTAAGGGATCAACACTGGCTTGGAGAAGTTGTAGTTAACGAAGATCCTCTTTTAAATGGAAGATGTAGAGTTAAAGTTTATGGTAAATTTGATAAACTGACTGATGATGCAATTCCATGGGCAACTCCTATGAATAGAGATCAAGTTGGTGCACATGCAGTACCGAGGGTTGGTGATATTGTTGCAGTTCGTTTTGACAACGGTAACATTTACCATCCAGAGTATTGGTTTCAAATAGATCAAAACACAGATCTTAAGTCAGATATTTTAGAAGTTTCCGATAAACCACATGATGTTATATCGCTAGTATACGATGCTGTGCGCAACGTAAGGATCTATCATTCTCCTGAAGATGGTTTAGTTATCACAAGAGGTAGCGGTGCCAAAGAGCGCCCAATCATTCAAATGGACGAAGAAGGGTTTATAAAAATTAGCACAGATGCTAAAATGTTCTTGGACTGTGGTGATATATTCGTTTCAAATACAGGTGAACCTGGTGCAGATGAGACAGAGCCAGCAGTTAGAGGTCAATCTCTACAAGATTGGTTACAAATGTGGTTGGATGATTATAACGCACACATCCATCCAACAGGAGTGGGTCCTTCTGGACCTCCAATGCCACCAACTCCAACAACAGTAGGAAAATTATCGAGCACTCATATTAACTATCAACAAAAGAATAAATAAACATGCCTGCACTTTGGCCAACATTCATACCAGCATTAGCGTCTGATATAGCAGGACAATCGTTTACTAAACCTGGCGGTGCATTAGTTTCATATGATCTACCAAAAGTCGGTAAAGATCAAATTCCTATTTTTCCTCCTTCAAAAGAATTGGTTGAATCAGTTAAACCTGGTAATCCTGCTAATGCTGCACTAACTACTAATGCTGCAGCGATGATTAATGCTATTAATTTAAACCCGTTAAGCGGTCGATATGATTTTGGGGTTAGAGTGGCTGAAAGATATATTGAAGCTACAAAAGGTTTGGCACAAACGCCCTTTGGTGCAACACATACTAATAATCCAGCAGCTGAACTTATTTTAAAACAAGGTTATGGTTTAATATTCGAGAGGATGTTAAAAGAGGGTGATTTGCCACTAATGGATCAAAAAGACAAGGACGGTAATATCGTCAAGATGGGTAAAGAGTCTCATCCTGCTTATGCTGATTTTTGTCCAGAACCGATTGAAGAACCAGATCCAATCGAAGAAGAAAAGAAACAACAAAAGAAATTTAATAAATTTGTTGAAGATTACAAACAGAGTTTAAACTTATATAAGTTTAGATTTTTTGAGTTTGAATGCTTAGATAGTTCAGAAACGGTATCGGATTTAGCCAAGTCATTTGCAAATAGATTATTACAACAATATCATAATTTGTCTAGTCAAAGAGAAAAAGACAAATATAAATTATGGGCTACTAGTTTAGGTAAATCAAAATACGATGATCTTACCGAAGTACAACGTGTAGTTGGAGGTACTTATTTTGTCAATAGATTTCCATACGTTAACGTAAGCGAAAAAGCTAGAACAGATATAGAGGTTGCGGGTTATGATTGGAAGGCTCTAGTTGATGGTGTAAGTTCGGCGTTCGAAGCAGGTTTAGACAACTTTAAAATGTCAGATTGTCCTCTTTCTGAATATAAGATACAAGTTTCTTTTAACAGAGAACACAATTTACCAGAGTATCCAAGCAAAAGGCCTAAAATTTTAACAGACCACGTGGTTGCACTTTTCTCATATGACAGTGGCCCCGAAAAGAGTTTTAAACATGGTGTATCTGATGATACTAAAGTAGTTTGGTGGAAAAAAGACAACACATATGTAAAGGTACAATACGAAGAGTTAGAGTATGATATACATTGGTCAAAGATTCCTGAAGCCATTAAAAATGTTAAGTCAGCTGATGATATTATTAGTATAAGCCCAAATGCTGGCGGTACTATTTTTAAGTTTCAAAGACAACAGGTTATAGATGCTAAAAAAGCAGCCGACGAGTGTGACGCTACGGAAGAGGATACTGATATAGATTTTAGTTGGCCAGGTGGAGATCCATATGAAGAAATGGCTGAAATAACTATTGCATATTGGTATGCATGTTTAGTTAAACCGTTTGCGCCAGCACCGGCTGCATTACCAGCTCTAATTCCCCCGCCGCTGACTGGTATTTATGTACCTATTTATTATGGTGGTAAAAAGAGATTGGCTAAAAATCTTAGAAGAGCATGGAATACTGGCAAAACATTCAGCGTATTACCAGCCCCTCAACCACCTGCACTTGCAGTTTCTGCTGCTGTTGCTGCGGCATACGCATTGCACTTATTAGAATTTAAACTACTTTATTTAGGGGGTATACCAACGCCAGTCGGTCCTGTGCCTATGGTGGGTTTTGTACCGGTAGTCTTCTAAAAATAAATAGATATATAATATGTTACACCTTTAATATAAAAATAAATGAACAACGAAAAAAACAAAAGGATCAGAATTGGCGAAGCTAAGGTCAATACTGTAGAAGTTGAAGAACTAGACATTACAGTCGAAAACTTAAAAGATCTTAAATCAGATGATGGTGACAGATCAGATGATTATTACGATGAAGAAGGAAACTTCATGTGGGACGCTTATGAAGCTAGTTGCCCATCAAAAACCAAAAAACCCAACCCACATATTAAAACCATGAATGGTGATAAGGTCTTTTCTAGAGAATCATACGCTCAAGAAATGTACGACATGCTTACTGCACATGATAATTCTATGGGCAATATAGTAACTACCGTGAATGTTGGAGAAATTCATACTGGGACGGTTTATGGTATTAGTTCAGAATTTATTAGTGTCGATATTGGTTACAGAGAACTTATATATGTTAAATATGATAAGGAACCTGCTACAATCCAAGCCTTAAAGCCAGGTGAAGAAACAGCAGTTTTAATTACCTCAGCTGATAACAATTCACATGTTGTCGGATCGATTAACGGCGGCATAAAACATAAAGTCTTTATGGATCTTAGAGAAGCCGTTGAAGTTGGTGGAACTGCATGGGTTGGTAAAGTCACACACATGATTGAAAATGGTGGTTACATGGTAAACATCCAAGGAATTGATTGCTTTATGCCAGGTTCATTAGCAGGTATTAATAAACTACATGACTTTAGTTCTATTATTGGTACTGAAATCTATGTTGTTCCTGTAAGTTTCTCACCAGACAGAGGCACGTTGGTAGTTTCTCACAGAAAATATCTACAAGCTTTAATTCCAAACGAGATTGAAAATATAAAAGCAAATCAAGGTGCTGAAATTACAGGTAATGTAACAGGTAGTGCTAAGTATGGTGTATTTGTTGAATTTAATGGTTGTTTGACCGGTATGATTCACAATAACGACTTAGATGAGGAAACTCTTGTTAAATTTAAAGCTAGACAGATTCAACCTGGTGATGAAATCACATTTATCGTTAAAGATATTATTAGTGATACTAAGATCACGCTTACTCAAAAAGCTAACGCTACAGTTAATCCATGGAATGATATTCAATCTAGATATCAAATTCCTTCGGTAGTTGAAGCTACTGTCAAAACTAAAAAAGACTACGGTTTATTTATTAGTATTGAAGAAGGGGTGACTGGACTGCTGCACGTGAGTGAAGTTGGTGAAGAAATTATGAGTGTATTTAAAAACGGTGATCCAATCACCGTACAAATTACCAGAATTGACGTTGAGTCAATGAAAGTATTTTTGAAAATGCCTTAATAACTATCGCATCGAGAGTGTGATATATATTCAAACGATAATATCATAATCTTAATATGCAAAAATTAACTATAGATTCTCCAAGAGAATCAATTTTGAACGCGGCACTTATGGGTGTTGAGTTTGAATTCTATTCTAATTTCGATCTAGAAGCTACCCAAAAATCATTGGCAAAGCTTCTAGATCGAAAAATTAGGTTAGAAGATAAGGCACATTCTGATTTTCAACCTTCAGCTGAAGAGTTTAAAATGGAACCAGATATGTCTGGTGGTAAAGGCCTTATCGAGTTAGTTACAGGTCCTATTCCGTATAGAAACGCTAGGATTATGGTAATTAAAATGCTTAATTGGATATCTGAAAATGGATATACCAACGACAGGGCGTCAATCCACATTAATTTATCTTTCGATAAAAAATATTTAGAAGATCCTGCACTTATCTCCAAGATGAATGTTCTTAAATTTATCTTAGACTTTGATGAGCAACAAATCTATAAGTTTTTCCCAAATAGAGAAAAATCAGCATACGCTAAAAGTATTAAATGGGTAATGCCAAAATGGGAAGCATTTCATTTTGATCCCAATCAAGTTGCGTCAAATAACTTTAAATTTGCCGATACAAAATATTATGGTATAAACTTTTCTAAAAAAGAAAAGAACTATCTTGAGTTTAGATATTTAGGTGGCGCAGATTATGAGAAAAAAACGGATAATATTCTATACCTAACTGAAAGTTTCCTACTACAAATGTGGAACTCTTGTAATGATCCTCGTTTTACTGGTGAAAATAAAATTGAATTACAGAGAATTCTAAATAAGAATAAACCTGTGATTGATATGCTTAAAGACTACTCTAAAGTATCTGAAAATTGGCCGGACATACAAATATTGGTTGATCTACAAGATAATCCAACTATTATACGAGTACAATGGGAAAGGTTTAAAAATAGAGTTATGGATCTTATTGTAAATGGATCAATGACTGCTGGTGTTATAAACTACGATTCAGATTATGGTGCAGTACAGGTTAAAGATGGTAAATTTCCAACTGTTTATCTTTTAGAAAATTTTGAATTTATTGATTGTGAACTTGCTGGTAATTTAACCAATTGTAGTTTTTATAACTGCGATATCACAGGTTCTGCTGTTATGTGGGGTAGTTTATATAGGTCTACTAAAGTAAAGGACTCTAAAGTTGAATCCAGTTACACACATGGTAGTTGTGAATTAACTAACTGCTATGTTGCCGGTAGAGATACTATGTTTAGAGGTAAAATGATAGGCGGTATATTCAGAGAGGGCTTCACTAGCAAAGATGCTAGGTTTGAAGAAACAGAAATTGTTGTAAGTAAAAAAATAAAATAAAATAAAATGGGTGAAATTATAAGCGGCTCAAATAATGATTTAACTACTGGAAGGTATTTTGATCCTAACTGTTTAAATCTATTCTTAGATGAAGTGGCAGATGATATTACTGGAGCGTGCATGGTTCCTATTAATCTACCACAAAAAGAAATCATTAATATTATTAAGAGAGCTAAAAAATGGTTCTATAAAAAATATGAGTACTCTGTAAAAGAGAATTTCTATCATATACCAGGTAACGTATTTAGTACCGATTACTTTAAATCACATAGAGCACTTAATTTACCAGGCCCTGGTTTAGATGGAGGTGGTGGAGTATACTCTGTTTACGGTTTATATGACTTAGCTTCTGGGTGGAACGGTGGCGGTGCTGGAATGGATTTAAGATTCCAATCTGGTTCTGACTTTTCTATGGAAAGAATGCTATTTAGAGGTATGTATGAAGGTTCTGGGATGGCTGAGGCTGCAGAAGAATTACAATACTATGTGTTGAACGCTTCAATGGCAGATTTATCAAGACAGATTCTAGAGAATCCCATATCATATAACTATTCAAGTTTGACTGGCGAATTAAAATTCCTAGGTGATACACCTAAAGGCGATGTTATTCTTGAGGTGTATGAGACTATTCCAGACTGTGCGTTGTACAGTGATGAAATTTTCTTTAGATATGTTAGTGCTAAAATTAAACAATCAATCGGTACTAAATTAGGTATTTTTAAATTTGCTTTGCCAGGAAATGTTGATTTTGATTATGATGCTATCAAATCCATGGGAGATGACGAGTTATCAGCTATTGACGAAGAGATTAAAGGAGACGAGGGAGTTGATTGGATGATGCACTCATAAATAAATAAGATACATAGATAAATGGAACTATATATAAAATATCCGAGCGATCCGAATTACGATGAAACCCAGGTTCAGACTAATAGTGAAATAGAAATGTTAATCACACAGATTCAAACGTTATTATTCACTAATAAGCGAGAAGTAATGGGTACTCCTAATTTTGGCTGTAGTTTAGAGGAACTTATATATGACTTTGGATCAAATGAACACAACTTAAGATCTAGAATAACTGATCAAATAAATCACTACTGTCCACTTGCGACAAAATATAACATTAAAACTGAGATTAATTTTATGAAAGGTGAAGTTAGAGATATTGCATATATAGATATTACGATAGATAGTAGATATGCTATTAAAGTAAGTATGCTATAAAAAAGTAAAGAAAAATAATGGCCGAATTAAAATTTTTAAGTACAATTAGAACCAGCGCTGATAATATTACTAGCGATGCGAGAACCTATATTTCTAGGGTGTACAATAGAGCTAATACTCTATTTACCGTGGCATCTCCATTTGCACAGATAATTAGTGTTCTATCAGAAATGGTAGAATTAATCATGTTCTATATTGAAGATTCTGTTGTAGAGCAGAACATATACACTGCGCAACAGCCTGAGTCTATTTATGGTATGGCTAGATTGACTGGTCATGATGCAACTAGAGGTTTTGCAGCAACTGGTGAAATTGAATTTAGATGGAAACCCGGAGCTGATTTAAGTAAAGTAGCTGGCAATTCGTTAAACATAGATTCAAGAGCTCAACTTAAATTTGATATTAATGGCCTAACATATACACTTTTAAATTCTAAAGATAAGTTTAAATTAGAAAAGACAAATTACAATTCATTTAAGACTGCTATTATTCAAGGTAAATTTGAAAAACAAACAGTAACCAGTGATGGTAATAAATTACAGTCGTTTAGTATTAATACCGGTGGTATTACTGATCACAGTAAAGTTGCAGTCAGCGTTAATGGCGAACTTTGGACTAAACACAATTCATTATATGACTTGGGTTCAAATGAAAAGGCATACTTGATTAAAACAGGAATTAGTGGAGGTCTAGATCTTTATTTTGGTAACGGTAGTTTTGGTATGGTGCCACCGGCTGGTGCAACTATTGAAGTAGAATATGTAAAACATACAGGTTTAGCTGGTAATTTGGATGATTCACCGGATTTAACTATTAAGTGGGACGCTGTAGGAACAGATTCAAATGGAACTGAACATGACTTAAATGAATTCTTAGATGTAACTATTACTTCATCACCAAAAATGGGTAGTGATAGAGAGAATACACAATTCACTAAGATTATGACTCCGATGGCAAGTAAATCATTTGTCTTGGCAACACCAGACAATTATGAATATTTCCTATCAAGATATAACATGTTCTCTTACATAGATGCGTATAATACAACTGATGATCAATATTTAGATGACGATAATGTTATCTATATTTTCGCGGTACCGGATATTAAAAAGAAATTGGCTAAAAACCAAGACTATTTTACAATACCACAAGAAGAGATGTTTTTAGATCAGGGTGAATATGATGCAATGCATAAAGTTCTTGAAGATAGTGGTCAACAAATGGTAACTACTGAAGTTGTTTTTGTTAAGCCGCAAATAAGATATTATAGTATTGATATTAATATTAGATATTTCGAAGGTTACACTAAAGACGAAATCTATAATGCTGTTAGAACTAAAGTATCTGACTACTTATTAAACATTACAAGAAGAGATAAATTACCTAAATCAGATATTGTGTATATCTTAGAAGAGGTTGAAGGTATCGATGCTGTTAATGTTAGGTTTATTTCAGAAACTGAAGAGACTGCTAGAAGATTAGGTTATTATGAATCAGTTAATGTTACAATTGCCCCACAAGAGCCAGTGACATTAGAAACTGTTGGCAATGGTAAACAAAAATATGTTTACTTTAAAAGAATTGAAGATGTTAAAGTAGTACCTGTTACGGATACTACTGAAATACCTTATACCGTTAAAGGCCTTGATCAATGGGGTGACATTATAATGGAAAAAGAAGAAGTTGCAGTATTTAGAGGTGGTTGGCAAGACAGAGACGGTGATGAAATCGTTGATGATGTTCTGATTAATGCTGAGGCTGCTGTTAGTATAAACTTTGAAGCAGAGCCAGTTCCTAGAACAATATACACTAGAATGCAGGCTGGAAATAGAAAAGCACTTAAATAATGGGTTTATTTGATAATTTACTTGGATATAAACGTGTTAAAAGATATGACACTACTAAAGCTAGAAAGGACGAAAGACTTCATGTTGGTTATAACTATGATGCTTTGCCACCTAGTGAATTTATAGGTAGATCACTTTCTGGTCACATCCAAAGAAATCAAACAATGCAACATTTTCTAATCTTTTTAGAAGATGCTATTAAGAATCTTTTAAAAGGAACTAGGTATTTAAAGAATTACAAAAATTATACCGTTAAAAAAGACGACAATCAAACTAGATAATGTATAATAATTTAAGATTTTTTAAGGGATTAGAGTATGATTTAAACTTCGAGACAGATAACCTCGGGGTATATCAAGGTACGATCCACTTGGCGGAAGTTTCTGCTGGTTTATACGAGACGGTCAATCTGTTTATTCTAGAAGAGTGTATCTTTAATGGTGATCCAAGCATAAATTTTCCAGTCGCAGAAACTGCTAATCCAACCAAGTTTGTATTTGAGTGGGAGGAATTTAATAGCAGAGATAGCAAAGATATTACTCTATATGATATAGACCACACTGGTAATATTCCTGTTGTTAAAGAATTAAAAACATATGTTACTGATTTAATTGATAATTCAAATATTGATCAAATCACAGATGGTGTTAAACACTTAAACGCTCAAAGTAATGTAGCTATTCAACTTAATATAGCGTTAAATTCTACTAAAGAGGGACCTCATCTTAGAAACTTAAATGTATATGAATTGTCTGATGGTGTTAGAACTCTTATTGCTGTAATTGAATTTTACGGTGAAGTGGTTGCCGAGGATGAAAGACTTAAAGTTTTACTTTCTAATTTTGGAGCAACATTAGGTGAAGCTGATTTTATGTTATTTAAAGATCATGACATTAGCGAAATGTCGCCTGATTATATTCTTTTAAACAGAAAAAGAAAAGAGTTACTTTTAGAGTTACATAATATTAAGCCATTTGTTGGTACATATAAAGCGGTTTTAAATGCAATCGACTTTTTTGGTTATGATAAAATTACATTAAAAGAATACTGGTTAAATATAGATAATTCGGTTAAGAATTTCGGTAAATTATTTGCGATTCCAGTTCCGCATTCTTCAGTTAGAGGTGAGGCTACCAGAAAAAGATTAGCATTTAAGTTACCATCCAATACAATGAAGAAGACTAGTAAATTTAGTCTTGTTTATAGATTGAATGAACCTAATGGTACATTTGATGAGTGGGATATTCCTAATGTAACAGAAACATTCGATTATACGCCAGAGGAAATCTTAATTAAACTATATGGTTTAAAGAATAAATTACAAAAAGAGTACTTACCACTACAAGCGAGGATTATAGATATTACCGCCGAAGGTGATTATTTTGATCAGAGAAATCTAAACGTTTGGAACAATCAAAACCCGATTAGTTTTTTCAGTGAAGGTCATGATATTAAGTTTAATGTTTTCCCTAACGATAAACAATTATTTATTGAAGACATGTCAATGGTTCTTAAGCCTATTTTGGACCAAAATGATGATACTAATAATTATAACTTATTCTTAAATTTAGGAATCGGTAATGAAGATGATTTAACCACTGCAAATAGAATTGAATTAAAGAGTATAATTAATACTTTTTATGAAACATATCATGATAGAGAACTTCATTCTTATAACCCTAATATTCCAATTGGGTGTCCAGTTCTTTTAGATGGAACAGAATCCTTTGATGATATCTGGGACGAAGCTCTTTTCACATGGGAAGATGCAGTGGATGCCAATTCAAATCTTAAGGTAACTTGGGATAACTGGTGGAAGGCATGGGTTTATGAAATTGAATGGGTTATTACAAGTAAAGACAGGGGCTACAACCAGACATACAGGGGAGCCATTGATGACTACTTAATACTTCCATTGATATTACCGTACGCTGACACTTATAATGTGGAGATGAGGACGTATGACCTATTTGGACATAGATCTCATTATAGGATGAATGACGTTATAGATATTAAATTAAAGAATTTAGAACTTTACGGAATCTATAAGTGGTTAGAAGATCAATCATGGGATGCTAAAAAACTACCATGGTCAAAATCAGGTGGTTATTGGAATTCACCACAGGATAATCTTACTACGATTGACGAAGATATTGCTACATTATATCTAACATTAGATAGGGCAAACTATATTCACTTTGAAGAAGATCAAGGTATAAGATTCTCTACTGTTAGAAGATATATGGATATTTATTCTAAGACTGGTTTTAGTGAAACTACAGGACCTTACACGTGGGATGAATCTACGTTTACATATGGCGATAGCAAACATTTAGCTTGGAATTTTATGAGAGTTGGCCCGGATTTAACTTCTAGTTTTAAAATTAATGATATTCGCCAAGGCGATACGTTAGTTATTAAATATAGAGACCCTAAAACAGGTGTAATTTCTACCGGACAACATATTATAACAAATGCAACACCAACTACAGTTAACGATGTAAATGGATGGAAACAAATAATGGATGAATTAAACGCTAGTACGGATCCTATTATAAGTAAGTTTAACTACAACGCAGTGTTCGAAGATCTAGATGATAACGGTATTAGCGATGTATTTAGATTTATTTTAGCGGTTGGTTGGGAATATTCAAGAACCTATGATTTTGAAACTGTTTCTATTATAAAAATAAGTCCCGGGGCTCAAAATTATATCCAGCAACAGGGTAATTATGTGGATCCCATCAATTATATTGGTGGAGATTTTAATTTAAACCCTGTTTCTAATTCAAACGTTAGTGGTGAGACCCACGTTGAACATTTTAACCCAACATGGGACGATACTCGAGTGTTCACAGACTATGCCGAAGTTGAAAGATCAACACATATTACGATTTCAACTGATATTTCAAAGTTCCCTGGTAGAAAAAATGCCAAATGGACTATCACAAATATAACTAACCCAGAAATCACTGATATATACTATAATAATATGTGGCTGACTTACATCTTTAAAGAACCTGGATACTATTCAATTCAATTAGAGGCGGAAGACACCCACGGCAATAAAAACGTTGTAAAACGAAACATGTTAAAAGTAAAATAATAAAAACAATAAAATGGCAAACATCACTGAAATTTTAGGTACTGATTCAGTATCTTCATCGAGACCGATCATCAATAGTAATTTTGAGTTGCTAAATGATGAGTTAGCTTCTGTTACGGCTCTATTAAACCCAACAACTTCAGCTTTAAGCGGAGCATCTAAAGTAACGACCGCAGAGTTGTTAGTTTTATTAAGCGGTACAAGTTTATTTTCTGTTAATAGTTTAGGAGCTGCGTTTAATACACCAGTTACTATTAGCAACGTTGCTAAACTTAATGGAACATTAGTTAAAAGCGGGGTATTAGGTACTATAGATATACCAACTACACAAGTTACACCAACGTCAATCACTGCAATTACATATTTTGTTGACGCTAACTTTACATTGCCCGAAGCAGTAGATGGTCAAGAAGTAACTGTTATTAATACGGTTGGTAGTTCTATATCTATTTTAGGCTCACTTGGGGCAGACAATATTGCGCTTACGGATAAAAACTCAACAGTAACATTAAGATGTTTTAATAACAAATGGTACGTTATTTCATCACATAATACTAACATAGTATAAAAACAAAATTTAATTAATAGATGGCAACTCCACTAGTTAGAATACCGCAGCCCATGGGTGGCACAATGTATGCTTTCGCATCTTCTGCGAGAGATATGACTAGGGCCTTTAATAGTTCAGACTTAAATTTTGAGTTTAGCAAATATGCTTTGTTAGATCTTCCAGATTTTACTGATTCAGTTAATGGTTCTAACACAATAGACTTTGAATTAAATCTTAAGCAACCTTCGGGTCAAGCTTATGTTGCTGGCATGCCGAATGTTGATTTCGCGCAGACATTCCAGAACTATGCATTGAACATGGAAGAGCTTTTGTTAAAAGATGACGACTATGATCCGATTCTTTTACAGTCCGATTCTGAAAAGATTTTCTTTAAATGGTTATCTTCGTTAGGTGCTATTGATTTTATTACGGCAGATTCTAATCAAACTCTATTAGGTAACTATACCGAAAAGGTTAATGGGGTATTTGCTAGTGAGAACTATGATAGAGTTGTTAAATATTTAGGAACTATTGATGTTGAGAATGATGTTGCATATCAAGGCAATACATATCACGAAGTTTATATTAATGTTCCTACTTCGGTTGGTTATACACCTACTGTTTTATTTAAGCCAACAAACTATAATACTACAGCTACTAAATTATATGCATCTGATTATATCGAGGGCAGAGAGGGTCAAACACACCCTGATCCTAATATTAATATTAATGCAATTGTTGATAGCTATACATTAAATAGCGGAGCTTATTATGACATTCAAACTAATGCTACCAACAGTGTAGGTATTCAGTTTGATGCTAATGCATATGAGGAGATTAACACAAATCCTGAAATTAAATCATTACTTGACTTTGCTAAAAAGGGTCAACAGTTTACTTTTAATGCCATTCTTGTATACTATGACATCTATAGCCAGTCAGTGCCAGCCAATAGAGCGACTAACTTATATGGTATCTTAATTCTTGATGATATTCAAGATTCTTATGGACCTGGTTCTAAAATTAACGAACAGATTAAATATAAACCAAATGAGGTTACTGGCCTTAATGGTAACGCGTTCTCGTTAAAATTAAATCTAAAATTTAATTCATCACTTGATAATGTTGGTGTAGAAACTAGTGTAAATGACTTTACAACGTTTTCTATGGATTTATTCATGGACACTACGACTGCGTTAGAAAATGCAACAGAACTTTTATTACAAGCCAATAATAGATATGCTAAAATAGGCGAAAGACTTGACAGTATTGAAAATCTGGTTACAGCATCTGAGCAAAGTGCTTCTTTATTAAATAGAGTTGCGTCATTGGAACAAGAATTTCAAGATAGTTCAATTCAACTAGCGGACTCAAATTCGCTTTTAGATCTAATTACTAAAGCACATAATAAAATTAACTCTCTGATTGATGGCACTATTCCAGTAGAATTACAATATAACACTGATGTTTTATTTGCCGGCAAGGGTACAGAAGTTGATAAGACCATTCCTAATAAAATTAAAATTAACAGCACGGTAGATGGCTATGCGTTAAATAATGTTTACTTATGGAATATAGCAGGTAAAGCGGTAGCTACTCAATTATCTGACAGTGTGTGGTTTGATGCAGGTGATGTTGGTAACGGTTCAGTTAAATTTGCTATTTGGACCAGGCTAGATCTGTTTACAAATAGATTAAGTCTTAAGGGCTTAATTAGAAAACCGGATGGAACAATTTCTGATCCTGAAAGTGATCTTAATATATACATTGATGATAGTTTAGTCGCATGGAAAAGCGGACAAACTTTTAAAATTACATTTGACGCAATAAATATGTCAGGCAATAATATCAAAATCTGGACTAGTGGAACTACTGGATATGATCAATTGATAGCTGATATAGATGCAACACAATTAATAACAAATAAACCATATATTGAATTAGTATGCATTGATCCTGCAAACTATCAATTTGAAGCCGATATTTTAAGATAATATGAATACTAACAACTCTATTTCTAATTCGCTCAAGAAACTACTTGAAATCAATACAAATTCCTTAAAGACATTTGAGAGAATTAATGAGGCGATTACAACCGATCAGAAAGATGTACCTCTTGAGATACTAACTACTGATGGGACTAAAACTGTTTATGTGCCATCGTTTGGTTACATGAAGAGAGAACTAGAGAGATTAGACACGAATTTAAAATCATTATCTGGGTTAGGTAAGGGTAATACTAGGATTAAGTTACCGGACGGTACTTACCAAAATATTATTACTTCTACACTTAAAACGCCAGCTAATGATATTACTAGCTTTACTAGACCTGTAAATTTTGCAACTAAAGCAAACTATTTCTTTGAGGATTTCTTAAATCCATTGTTAACTACTAGTATTAATGTTAGTGGTCAAATTCCTAATAATACTGAAAGGGTCTTAGTTAAAAGAATCTTAATCGATTCTACTAGTGCGGTATCGGTTGAATTTTTCAATGCTAATTACAAAAACAAAGAGGGTTTAAATTACTCAACTGTAATTAAAGAAATTAGTAATAACAATCTTTCATATACATTAGACGAGGACACTCGTGACATGCCATATAGAAACGCTCAGTTTACTGGTAAGTTTGATGTTCTAAAAATTAATAATTCTAAGAGAGAAGTTGTAGTTGATAGTATTACTACTAAAAGAGCTATAAAATTATATACGCTTGATAAATTAACATATACAGATGCTACTAAAGACCTTAAAGATACTGAGGTATTAAAAGTAGGCGATGAGCTGATGGTTCAAAGTGGTACTAAGAATACTAGGTATAGCGTTACTCGTGTCGATGGATCTACTAATCAAGTTGAGCTATTAACAATTGAGGGCTATGAATCTATAAAAATCGGTGCAAATCAATTAGGTATCTATAAAAATGATGCTGCTAATTTAAACATTGATCTTAATGTAGGATTTAATGAGAGAATGTTAGTCTTTGTTAAGGCGATAGATCCTGATTCAAAAATCTTAGCTGAAAACTGGTCACCTGGTATTGGCTTATATACAAATGAATTAACATTGGTTCAGGTCAATGGTTCAGAAATTAGACTTGATGACTATTACAAAACTGAAGTTGCTGACTTTGGTAGATATATCAGTGCACTCAAAGAGGATGCTATCCCACCGGCTGCACAGGGTATTACCCCAGACTCTCCAACATTAGATCTTAACAACTTTAAGGTAGTACAAATTAACTCGCACCTAACAGCGAATGACGCGGCTGACAAGATTAAGAAACTTTCAGCTGATAAGGTTAACGTTGAGGAAAAGATTAAGAAGTTAGATGAAACTATTGTTAAAAAGAGATCTGAGATTTCTACTAAGAAATATGAATCTAATATCCAAAAGGATAAAGACAAAAATGAATTAAACTCTCTTATTACCGAGAGAACTAGCGAAACTAATCTTTATAATAGTATTGTTAATCAAATTCAATCTTTAGCATCAGGTACTAATGCAACTAATGTTACGCCTAAATACAGAGTTAGAGGTTTCTGGTCTGTACCTAGTGCAAAAAAAGTTGCAGATACAGTAGATCAAAACATTGTACAATTTGTTATACAATATAGATACTTGTCTACTAGCGGTAAAGCGGGTGAGGTTACTCAACTTCCGTTTACTGAAGGCACTAGAGAGAAAACAGCCGTATTCTCAAATTGGAATGAAATTAAAACTAAAGCTAGAGACAGATATAGAAACTCATCTACAAATAAATTTGAGTGGCAAGATAGTTTGGTTGAAGATGCACAAGAGGTTAACTTTAACCAATTAGATATCGCAATTAACGAGGGTGAATTGGTAGAGATTAGAGTTAAATCAGTTTCTGAAGCTGGTTATCCCGCCAACCCAATTTATTCTGATTGGTCAGAAGCAATCACTATTGATTTCCCTATTGCTGAAATTGATACGACTAATGTTGAATCTTTATTATTGTCAAATGCCGCAGAAACTGCTGCTGTTAAAATTTCAGAAGAATTAACATCTAAGGGTGTATTTACTCATATTGATGATAGTTTTAGTGCTAATGAAAAGTATTATGCACATAGCGCTACGAGTATTGCATCTGGTTTTCTTTCGGCTGAACAAAAACCAATTTCAGTATATGATAAGATTGCCGAATTAGAAGCACAAATAGCTGCCCTTAAGGGTACGGTTGAGGTTGAAATCGGTGAATTAGTTGTTAAAATAATGGATGAGGACGGTACGGTTACTGTTATTAATAATGGTACTAAAAATCAAATCTTCGCCGGATATTATGCAGATGAGGTTGCAAGTTTAACAGTTAAGAAAGGGCATATTGTTACTAAAACATTTAAACTTTTATTAGAAAACACCAAGGCTACTAAATTAGAATTAGTTTCTAGATTGGTTGGTGATAGAAATCTACCGGCATACAGATCTTCTGCTGCGGGTTCTGCAATTGCAGATAACGGGTTTGGTGTTACATTAAATGACGATACTGATAATAAAATAAGCTCAGATAACTATTACACATCAGAAGGTAAATATGATTTGGTTCCTATTCAGTATCAAAACATAGATTCTAAGTCAATTCAATCTTATGATTTATTGGCTGAAGCACCATACCAATCGGCACAAAGACGTGGGCAATTTGTATACTCTAGATTTATGGATGTTTCTAATCAAAACCCATTATACATAACAGAGTCTCTATTATCTACTAGCCTTGCTTCATTAGACAACTATGAATACTCACTAAATTATGCGGCATTCCAACCGTTGACTTCAGATGTAGCATTAATTGCTCCAACTGGTAATGGTACATCTGTTGATTTTATATGGACAGGAACTTTTGGTAGATACAATAACGGTGGAGTAACTAACTTAAGCGGAGAATTTTCACCGGCAAAGGTTGATGTATGTAGTATTTCATCATCTGCATCAATAGGTTCTGCAAATTACAACAACGGTCTGTTTATTCATAAAGACCACCCTGATTTAGAAAACTTATATGCTGATGCACAAGAGGTTGCAGTAAACGAAAGTAATGTTAGCGATGGTGAGCAACAGGCTAATATACAATCAATGGTTAATAATGCAATATACACGATGCCTATAAGCGCAACATATGCTAGTGGAACTTCGTTTGTATTTAATAGCACATTGGTTGGAGATTCTTTTTCACCATCTGCCGTTGATTCAATTAAAGCTACTAAACAATTAGCATTCCAAAAAACTTCTAATTTAATAACAGAAGGTGATAGAACTTTTAAAATGTCATTTGATGCCAATGATCAATACCTTTTAGGTGGTCGTTCGTGTGGGGCTTTCTTATTCTTATCACCAATTAACTTAAATACACTGAGTGTTGACGGTGACAGCAAACAGAGCAGAAAAGAAATTAAGGGTAGAGTAGCTACATTAGATAATTCCAATGCATTATCTGTTGATATCATATTCCAATATAGAATGACTGATTATTATGGTAATGATGCATCAAGCGATATTGGTAGAATCGGTGGACAGGCTAAACTAAAATTCCCTAACTTGACATATACTAAAAAGATTGGTTTAGATATCTTTGATAAATATGATCAACAGTTCTCATTTGATCTAGAAGTATTCGCTAAATATAGTCCTAAGGGTAAAAACTTAAATTCTATTAGAGCCGCAAAGTTGACGAGATTCGCCACATAATAAATCTGGATATATAATACAGACAGACGGACTGTGTATAAAAAGATTTAACTAAATGGCATCAATCGTATTAAAAACTGATCTAGGTTATCCAACTGCTGTATTGGCATGTGTGGCTACTGGCGCAACAACTGAATTATTTCATAATGGCGATCTATTAGTAGGCACACAACTATTTACGACCCCTGGGTTAGAAATCGGGACACAATTTGATGGACAAGATCGTTGGTGGCAATTAGGCGATGATTCTATAGTGTTACAAATCGATACTAACGGTAATGTGGCATCTATTGAGACGTGTGTGGTACCAACTCCTACGCCAACTGCAACTGAAGTAGTAGAGCCTACGCCAACTGCAACTGAAGTAGTAGAGCCTACGCCAACTGCAACTGAAGTAGTAGAGCCTACGCCAACTGCAACTGAAGTAGTAGAGCCT
>Ga0102830_1000031_pt1 | contig 64757 bp, 57 predicted proteins | sample ColrivemetaGS703_FD_84511 | JGI IMG/M metagenome (GOLD analysis project Ga0102830, IMG submission 84511) | Estuarine microbial communities from the Columbia River estuary - Freshwater metaG S.703 | ecosystem: Environmental > Aquatic > Marine > Intertidal zone > Estuary | place: USA: Columbia...
TCTCAATTCCGTTTCGGACTCTCTTTTGATGCCAATACCTCTAAACTCAATCAAGCTACTGGCGGTATAGGTGGAGCAGAACTCTATTTCAAGGCATTGTTGAATTATAAAAAATTCAATGCGCAATCGCGTATGAAGTAATATAACAACATATTTCCATTCAAATCCCGCCTAAACAGGCGGGATTTTTTGTTTATTTTTATAGCATGACCGAGCAACTAAAGCAAATTTCATCTCAAAAATCCAATTTTGTTTGTAAACATACAGGAGATGAACTCCTTCTTATCCCATTGAAAAATAATGTCGCCGACTTTAATCAATACTTGGTGCTCAATGAACTTGGTGCTTTTATTTGGGAACAAATTGACGAATCCTCAACTTTCGAAATACTTCGAGAAGCGATTTACAAAGAATTTGATGCACCACAACAGCAGATTGAACATGATTTAGCCAAATTCATTCCTGAATTATATCTATACACCCAATCCAAATGAGTCTAGCAAGCAGTATTTGTATTGCCGGATACTACTTTGAATTAAAGAACAAAAGTGAATATCCATTTGCCATTGAAGCTGGTTTTGAGCATTTTATGGTTCAAAATCCTATGAGTGCAGATATTCGACTCCAATTTTATGAGGGTTTTCTTCAATTATCTTTAGACAAACTGCTCTATCGAGCAAAAAATGGTACGCAGATCCTATGGGAAATTTTTGCCTACCATTCTCAAAAACTCTTTTTGGTATACCACCCGGAATCTGGATTACTACAACAGCAAGCATTTTATGATGCCAAAACAAGGTGTTGGAAGATCTATGCTGAAAAGAGTAAACATGAAGCGGAGGATGTACTCTATCCCTTAGCCTATCCCATGGCGCCACTCTTATGGTATGTCTTGTCTACAGAAGAACCACTTTTGCTTGTGCATGCCTCTGGGGTTTTTGATGGAGAGCAGGGGCGTATTTTTTCAGGTTTTAGTGGTGTAGGCAAAAGTACCATGGCAGGCATTTGGCAAAGAAATGGTGCAGAAGTCATTAATGACGACCGTCTCCTACTCAAACGCCTACATAATGGCAAATGGCAAATGTTCAATACTCCTATGATTTATATTGATCAAAATAAGTCTTGCGAACTACATCGGATTTATTTTCCATTTCATAATGCAACGAATTCCATAGAAAATTTAAGCGGAGCTAAGGCATTGGCAACAGTCTTAGCATATACAATCCACCATGGCTATGACGCACAGCACCTCTTGCACCACAGTAACCTAGCTGAAAAACTAGTTAACGAACTCCCTATTAGCAAATTAGGCGTGGTTCCAACTGATGCTATTATTGATTTTATCCGATCGAATGAGTAAGCAAAGTCTACCCAGGGAACTAGAAACGCTTCTTCGTCTATCAAAACCAAAAATAGACGCACATAGCTATGAAACTATACTCAAACAAATAACTGCTTCCTTCAACTGGGCCTACTTTTTAGAACGAGCCATTGCAACTAATTTGGCTGGGTACTTACTCCCCTACCCAGATACAGCGATCCTATACTTTCCAACATTTGTTTTAGAGAAAATCAAAGGTTACCAACAACATATTCGGCTTCATAGTATGAAGCTCCTTGATTTACTTACTGACGTCACAACAGCGCTGGATAAATCGAAAGTTGATTATGCTATTTTAAAAGGATGTGCAGGTTTACTTGAACAATCCTATCGTTTTAAGGAAAGGCAAGTCTCGGATATAGATTTATTAATCGAAGCAGAGCAATTAGAGGCCGTTGCCTCCATACTAAATTACCTAGGCTGTCAGTTACAGCGCATCAATTATAAATCAAAATGGCATCAAAAATACCAAGCTGAACATGCTCCATTACAAGCCTATTTAAATGGGCTCAGTATAGATGTTCATGTAAGGCTTTTTCGAAAAGGGACTCCTTATCAAATCGACACACGACAACTACTGAAAACAAAAAAAGAACTCAATTATAATAATAGAAAATACTATATTCTCGAGCCAAATGTAGGTTCATTGTTTAATACGCTTCACATTCACAAGCATTTATATTTCGGAAGTATGTTTAAAGTGGGCGGTATAAATGATTTAGACCAAGTCAATTTTGAGCATTTAGCTTCGCTAGCTGATCAATGGAATGCTAATGCTCAATTGCATGAAATGAAAGACTTTTGGGAAAGTTGGAAAAATGACGAATTCCAAGAAACCTTTTTGGGAAAAACTGCTTGGCGATTTGCAGCAGCCAGAAAACTTACTTGGGATGAAAAATGGATTTTTCTAAGGCGACGAATTAAAGGTTCTTTTTGGATGCAGATTAATCCACAAAATTATTTTTTCTCAATTTTTCCAAGTAAGTTATACCTCAATACCTACTTTGGACAGGGGCCTTATTTTATGGTTTGGCTAAAACGCACAAAAAAGTTTTTTAGTTTTAGAACCAATGCTTAAGCCAATTCGCCAAAAGGAAATAATTGGTTTATAAAAAAGAATAGCAAAACGACTCTGTCTCTCTGGCTTACCTTTTAATGATACCAGACCAATATAGTTATCAGTGGTGATCGGCTCGTCCATACGCCAATTTGCATCGCCTTGGGTTCGAAGACTAAAGGTCGGATTTTCAAGTACCTTAACTACCCTGTGTACAACAATATGAGTTTGTCTTTTAAATGCGAGCAACTGTCCGACTTTGATACTTTCTATAGGAAAATTAGAGATAACGATTTCTTGTTTTGGCATCATGACTGGAAACATACTCAGGCCCTTACTTACAAATTTAACATCTCTGCCAAGCTTGAGTTCATCAAGGCACCATTCTAGCCAAAAAGCATCCGTTTGTTGAGGTTTCACCAAATGAATATATAATGAGGGACCACGCTTTTCTAATTTACAGAGTATACTCACAAATGATTAAATAGCGACTTTATAAATGTTAAAAAATATTGGTTGGCAATCTGGCATATTTAAGTTGATAACTTCTACTTAAATAGTTTTAAAATCCTCAAGGAACCAATAAACGAAGGCTCTTGAGATGGCATCGTATTTGGATCTCCTGGAACAGACATCATTACCATTGAGATTTCATTGTCTAATTTTATTTGTTCAATTTTTGGAGATTTGTAGCAACGTTTTTTATCTAGATTTTTGACTTTTTGACTTTCCATCTATTTATTTTTTTCTTTTTAATAAACCATTACTTTTTTTGTCTCAGACATGATAGGAGTAGTAACACGCACAAAGTAAACTCCTGTACCTTCTGTAATTTGAAGTTGAGTATCTTGACCTTTAATTGCTGTTTTCTGAATCAAACGACCAGAAGCATCTAGGACTTGTACCTCTCCTGTTGTTGTGAGATCAGCTGAAAGGCTAACTAGGACAGATCCGTTTTGGTTACTGATAATATTTATTGTAGTACTTGATATCTCTTCAACACCTGCTTGCCCTTCACCAGAAGAAGCATTTGGCAATTGGAAGTGAAGTACAAAACGATTTGCAACAACCCCTGACATACTGAAGAACTCATAGGTAGGGTTTACTCCCATATCTTGGAAGATTCCTGCTTGCCTATCTTCAAGGATAACAATACCATTCTCAACAAAAGACTCTTCCATTTCAAACTGATATACTTTAGATAATGGTAATTCAACCGTAAGAGGGGCACTTATATGCGCTTTACCTTTTTTCAATGCATTGATAACTAACTTATCGTTTCCAACTTTACAGTAAACCTGAGCAACATTCGATAAAAAGTACTTTTTAGAATCATATGCATCTAATGAATTCGTTGCATCTGCGTCAGTATAAACAACAACTTGATCTGAGAAAACTCCATCAACAAGATTTAAACGTGCAAACGCAGGGAAACTTGTTAAGTCTTTCAAACCTGGTGCTGTTGGCTGATGAGTCAGCATTGCTTTGGTCATACTCAGTGAGCCCGTTGAAGAAGGCAAAACTTCTACCCAGAAAGACTGCATTGGTGCGATGTATTTAGACACAGCGTAGCTACTATTCTGCACAGCTACTGATCCTGTAGCATTATAAGTGTCATAAACCATTTCACTATTTGTTGTATTATAGGAACGGACAGTAACTGTAGATGATAAGTTAGTTCCAGCAGATACCATCTGATCCCAATCTAAGTATGCTGTGTAAGGGTTAGATAGCAAATGACAACCATCAAAAGTACCACCTGAATTGGTTAATCCTGTGATATTAGCATCTGCTGAATACAAACCAGTACCAGAAAAATTCAAAGTTACATCTGAACCCGTTCTAAATACATAGCCAGTCGTTGGGACAAGAGTAGTTCCATCTGTGATTTGACTGCTCCATGCCTGACTAGATTCTGACCAAGACCATAAACGATTTGAACTACTAGCCGAACCAAATGCAGTTGCACGTGTTAAATTAGTGATTGGCAAGCCCATATACCAAAAACGACCAGTAGGTGTAGATCCTCCAGCTCCCGTGACAAACTGTTGGACATTATATGTTCCAGATCCTGCAAGCGAAGTACCTTGAATGAAAGTTGCACCACTTTCAATAGTCATTGTTCCATTGTTAGTGAGGGTTCCGGTGAGGGTCAAATTGGCGTCTGTAGCCAATACCATAGATTTAGAGGAATTTATTATTATATCTTGAGTACTTACAGATTGAGAAGACACTATAGTTATATCGTGTTCTATGGAAACTAAATCAGATGAATTGGGCACTATATTATCTAACCATGTCGAATTTGAAGACCAATTACCTGATTGAGCCGTTTTACTCGCTACTCTAAAAGTTGCTTTGTAATTTGAACCACCATTATTTGCGTAAGCAGTCGACGGCGACCCAAGTGCGTCAGCGTAAAACTCTAGATAGTAGGTGCCAGCGCTCAATCCACTTAGAATATCAATCGAATTTGTAATAGATTGCCATGTTTGATTTCCATTACAATTACCTCCGTCGTCAGATGCCCAAGAGAATGAAATTCCGTTAAACGATGGGGCAGATACATTTGTTTTATATACCCTGTAAAATAAATTACCCCCTGTTACATTCCCACCATTGCACTTATAGGTTTTGATCTGCGCTCCCTTTAAAACCAAAGAATTAGACCCCACAATAAAATCACCTAAATTAGTATCATGGAAATCTTGATTTGAAGTATTCGCACTTAAATCGTACCACGATGAACCATTCGAATTTATATCAAGTACGAGATAAGACTCATAAATACCCATGATATCTTGCCCCCATCCATTGCGAATATTCCCAAAGAAAAAAACACAGAAAAACAGGGCGCTTAATGCACTTAATGATTTAGTTTTCATAGCGTTAATAGGTTTAGTTAGTGTAAAAATAACACTCTGAAAATAATTTCCAAATAATTGATAAAAAAATTTTCAAGCCTTAAACAGCGTTCTAAAAAATTCAAACCACCCCACCCGTATGGATGAACAAAATGTTTTTGATTTGAGAATCAAGGTTTGGCAGTATATCAGACAAAGCGAACAACGCTTTTCCTGTATAAACTGGCTCCACTTGAAATTGATTAGAATGATTAAATAAATTGATGAAATTCATTAATTTATTTGATGATTTAGAGTAGCCACCGTGGTGGTATTGATCAAGAAAATGGACTTGATGAAGTGGGAAATGAAGATGCGTCGTGAGCGATTTTTTCCTTGCTTCGTCGATTAGCTTTTGCATTTCGAATTTCGAATCGAAGCCTTTGAGCACTGGTACAACGAAAAGTATAGTAGTTGGTGGTAGAGCAGCTAAAATACCGAGGCTTGTTGTGGTAGTTCCTTGAGCAATAAAAACAGCGTCAAAATGTTCACCATTGTTTTGTAAAACCGCTTCATCATAAATTTGGGAGCAACCCCAAATTCCTTCTGAGTTTGCGCCTCCTTCTGGAATTACCCAAGTAAGTTTGCCATTTTTATTTTGAAGACCCGATTGATGTTTAATGCTGGCATAGCTTGTTCGATTTACAAAATTTAGCTGCATTCCGAGTTCATGACACTTTTGAAGTATATGGTTACTACTTGAAGAGAGTTCATCTCCCCTCACACAACCAATAATTGGCAAACCAACTTGTCTAGCGGCAGCTGCGCTGGCCAAAAGATGATTGGAGTATGCGCCACCGAAGGTCATAAGATCGGTTGCCCCTGCTGCAATTGCAGCCTTCAAATTACCTTCTAGCTTGCGCAATTTATTACCCGAAATAAAAGAATCAATCAAATCATCTCGTTTGACGAACAATTCACAAGGAGTATTGTTAGCGTTGTGTAGGGAAAAGCGTTGCAATTCAGCTTGCTTTTTTAACTTTGCAAACCACAGCGACATATCAGTACTCATGAGCGAAGATTTTTCTGGATTTTCTAAAAAAAGTCAATTAAACGAAGAAGATTACTATTTATCTGAAGAGGGATATATTGTTTTCTCAGAACAGTATCATCTGAAGAGAGGTTATTGCTGTAAAAGTGGTTGTAAACATTGCCCCTACGGTTATGATTCAAAAACAGGTAGGATCGCTGAATATCCCAAAAACTAGTCAATTCCTAGTTCAGGATAGCGTCCCTTATATTGTTTTAAAATATCCTTAATTTTTTGAATATCTGTATCTGCATCGCCAGTTGGCCAAAACAAACTGTGGAAACCACCTGTTTTTGAGGCAAAATCAATATAGGCCACATAAATTGGCACATTTGCTTTTTGGGCAACATAATAGAATCCTTTTTTCCAGTTGGGATTGTAGCTTCTGGTGCCTTCCGGAGAAAATACCAAATACATGCTTTCATTTTCTTCAAAATAGCGAACAGCTGTATCAGTGAGGTTGTTTTTCTTGCTGCGATCCACTGGTATACCTCCAATGCATTTTAGAAACCAACCAAGTGGTCCCCAAAAAAGTTCCTTTTTCATGAGGTAGCGGCCCTTCACTCCGTATTGATAAAACGCCAAACGACCTAGAATAAAATCCCAATTAGAGGTGTGTGGGCCTACAGCCACTACACACTTTTGAATTCCTTCAGGCGGATTCGGGTCCACTTTCCAACCAATCAGCCAAAAAATAAATTTTGCTACGAACTTCATGCGCTAAAGTTAAGCAATTCATCTTTCATCTATCTTTACAGCATGAAGTTAGTCAAAGAACTTAGCGTTGCCCTTTTTCTGGCCATGGTACTCTTGGGTACCTATTCGCTTGTTCCTTTTCTAGATATACCGCCAAAAAAAACTGCACAAATACCTGTTTTTCAAAATCAAGACTTTTGTTTCTCAGTGCTTCCTTTACAAATTTTTCAAAGTTGGATCTTAGAACAACAGCTTGAATCGAAAGATGTAACTGTACAAGAAAAAATTAGACAGCTTGTTCAACAAATGAAGTCAAAACAAAATCCAGTTTTGGAAGATTTTACATTTGATGTACACGGTGCTGTTGCATTTTATCAATTAGAAGAACCTCAAAATCCCTTTTCCTGTATTTATTTAGCCGGACACGGACAACAAAAAGGTTGGTTAAATGAGCAATATTATGGCATTGAAAGCGGGATGTTTTTTATTCCTGAAAAACTGAGCATTGCTCAACAAAACTACTTTGAAAAAAGCATCCAACAAATGCGTCTTCAAAACAAGACCTTTCAGGCTCGCCAACATTTATTTGAACTTAAAGACCAAACATACAAGCTACTTTGGGAAGAGCATGCTTTTTCTTTAATTCTTCCACCAAAGGCAGACGAGTCTATTCGCAAACTTGTACCAAATGGTTTCCATATAAGCACACCAGTTGCGCTGAGTAACTTAGGTCCTTCGTTCAGGTTTTTAGAAACTGTTCATGCATGTTCAATCAATTACTATGGTGCACTCCTCAATGATGAACAAGCACTTGTGCTTGATTTTGAAACACTACTCACATTTAAAAACGCTAAAGCACGTGCAAATTTTGTTAAAGAATGTAAACAAAATTTTGCTAATTGGCAGTGGGCACCAAATTTTGTAAGGGTAAACGATGCGATTTATGCCATCAAGGAAGAAGGCCAAAATCAACTTTACATTTGCAGTAAACCTAAAGAATACATCAAAAATGGAGTTATTAAAACCCAAAGCAATACATTTCCAATCGTTTGCGCGGGAGAGCCCACACTCCTTACCAAACTAGACAATGCCGGCTGGGCGGCAGCAATTCTTGAGCTTTTTCCAATTTATCGAGGAATATCCGATTTCTCAGCAAGGACTGCTCATGTAAGTACCGTTGGAAATACCATCAAATGGGAGCTTAAAAAAGACTACTTTGCAGCAGGCGAATTTCTCAAGTTAATCAGTTCCGCACTTGAATAATAAAAAACCCCGCTGCGAACAACGGGGCTTCTCTATCTACTACAAACTAAAACCAAACATTATCTTATAAAGAGTAATTCTCTGAATTTTGGTAAAGGCCATAATTCATCCTCTACCAATAATTCTAGCTTATCAGCGTGGTATCGAATCTCGTCAAAGAGAACTTTGACTTGATCACAATAAGCCAATGCCTTTTGCTCAGCACTCTCTATTTTGTTCGCAACTTTACGTTGAGCTAACATTGCATCCGATGCTTCTTTCATTTTATTGATATGCATAGAAACTTTTTCAAGTAACTCAATTTGAGCTTTTGCTGCTGCTCTACCCGCTTTATCGCCAAGAACATTAATGAGTCCTTGTACATTCTCAATGAGTTTATTCTGATAAGTAATAGCGGCAGGAATGAAATAATTCTGCACGAGGTCACCCATGAGACGAGACTCAATTTGAATTTTAAGGATATAATTCTCAAATTCGATTTCAGCTCTTGCTTCTAACTCGCGTGATGTAAGTACCTCCATCTCATCAAAAAGCTGGGTTACTTTTTTATCATGCCAAACTTTGAGTGCTCTTGGTGTATCTTTTAAGTTAGACAAACCGCGTTTCTCAGCATCTTTGACCCACTCTTCTCCATAACCATTTCCTTCGAAACGAATTTTCTTAGAAGCTTTGATTAAAACTTGTAATTCCTTAAGGATTGCCTCATCTTTAGACTCACCTTTTTCAATTCGCTTGTCAACAGCAATTTTGAAAAGACGCAATTGCTTAGCCATAATGGTATTCAAGACAATCATGGCAGAACCACAGTTCGCTGAAGAACCTACCGCGCGGAATTCGAATTTATTTCCCGTAAAAGCAAACGGTGACGTTCTATTTCGGTCGGTATTGTCTAGCAAGATTTGCGGAATCTTACCAATATTCAATTTGAGTTCAGTTTTATCTTGAGGCGTCATTTTGCCAGCCTTGATATTTTTCTCTAAGTCATCTAGCAACTGAGAAAGCTGGGTTCCAATAAAGGCAGAAATAATTGCTGGAGGCGCTTCATTTGCTCCCAAACGGTGGTCATTTCCAGCAGATGCAATTGCAGCGCGAAGTAAGTCAGCGTTATCATGAATAGCTGCAATGGTGTTGACAAAGAATGTTAAGAACTGTAAATTCGATTTTGGGTTTTTTCCAGGAGCCAAGAGATTCACTCCTGTATTGGTACTCAAAGACCAGTTATTATGCTTACCAGAACCGTTTACACCTGCAAATGGCTTCTCGTGAAGAAGTACGCGGAAATTGTGTTTGCGCGCGATTTTCTCCATGAGATCCATTAAGAGGAGGTTGTGGTCATTGGCCAAGTTACACTCTTCAAAGATAGGAGCACACTCAAATTGGTTAGGGGCCACTTCGTTATGACGCGTCGTGACTGGAATACCTAACAACAAAGACTCAACTTCAAATTCGCGCATGAAAGCGTTAACGCGCTCTGGAATAGAACCAAAGTAGTGGTCTTCTAATTGCTGTCCTTTTGCTGGAGCGTGACCGAAAAGTGCACGACCTGTAAGCATAAGGTCTGGGCGTGCATTAAACAACGCAGAGTCAATTAAAAAGTATTCTTGTTCCCAACCTAAAGTAGCATTTACTTTGGTAACATTTTTGTCAAAATACTGACAAACCTCAACTGCTGCCTGATCAACTGCATGTAGTGCTTTGAGCAAAGGCATTTTATAATCTAGAGACTCACCCGTGTAGGAAATAAAGATAGTCGGGATGCAAAGTGTTTTGCCGATGACAAACGCCGGTGAAGACGGGTCCCAAGCAGTGTAGCCACGCGCTTCAAAAGTATTACGGATTCCGCCGTTGGGAAACGAAGAGGCATCGGGCTCTTGTTGAACAAGCATGTCACCGTCGAAGCGTTCTATTGCTTTACCTGGACCAATTGGCTTGAGAAAAGCATCGTGCTTCTCTGCGGTTGTGCCCGTAAGAGGCTGAAACCAGTGGGTATAATGTGTGGCGCCTTTGGATATAGCCCAATCTTTCATTGCGCTCGCTACCTGATCTGCATATTTACGATCAAGGCGCGTTCCATTTTGGATAGCTTCCGTCATGAACTTATAAGTGTCAGAAGGAAGGTATTCACGCATGATGTCTTGGTGAAATACATTTTGACCGAAAAGATCCGAAAGTTTGCCATTGTAATCAATGTGCTTTGGTTCGCGGTGCAATACGTCTTGGTATGCTCTAAGTCTTTTAGTTGCCATTTTTATAAATTTTTTACAAAGGTACCCAATTTTAAGGGGGTAATTCAAAAATTATTACATTTTTTTCAACATAACCCCCTAATTTTTAACATAAAATTAAAAAAACAATAATTTTTATTCATTTCAGCAAGAATGACCAATTTTGCAATATGGATAAAAATTGGTTGCTCACTTGCTTACAAAAAGAACTACCTGGCGAAGTAGCCCACGCCCCTTACAAGCGTTACCGCCAGACTTTTGAAGAAAAGTACGCTGCACATGAACGTCGACCTGCCGCAGTTGCCATACATATGTATCCAGAAAACAGCGCTTGGCATTTCATTCTCATCGAACGCAGCACCTACAACGGCCAACACAGTGGTCAAATGGCCTTTCCCGGCGGCAAACCCGACCCTACCGACCCACACCTCGAATTCACCGCAAGAAGGGAATCCTTAGAAGAAATTGGAATTAAGATAGATCAAGGGCAATATATTAGCTGCCTTTCAAAGGTTTGGATCCCGGTTTCAGGCTTCGAAGTCAGCCCCTTTGTGTTTCTGCACGAACAAGCACCTCTGCTCCAACCCGACCCGCGTGAAGTCCAAGAGATTATAAGTGTGTCCGTTTCTGATTTATTAGCCGATTCAAGCCTCACTTCAAAAGACATTGAAATTCCCGGTGGGCAAATACTAGAAGCTCACCCCTGCTTTCTGTTAAACAATAAAATTGTGTGGGGCGCTACAGCGTTGATGTTGAATGAGCTTAGGATCATGCTTCAATGAAAAAACCACTAAAGAATAAAAAGCTTAAAAAACAAAAAGAGGAACAAACGCTATTTGTTCCTCTTTCTGCTAAACCATGCTAAAACTATAAAACTAAAACTACAACTATGAACTGTAATTCTGGTGCAAATTTACAACCACATTTTGGATCTGCAAACTTTTGAATGTAAAATAATTGTTAAATTTTAATGCCGCGCGTCATTTCGCGTTTTCCGGGAGGTCCAGGCAAGCCTTCTACACTAATTCCAAGACTCTTTAGATGCCTTTTGAATTGGCCTTGTGCACAATAAGTAACGAGTGCACCACCTGTTTTCAAGAGCGCATAGAGTTTTTCAAAAATTGGGAGTTCCCACATTTCAGCTTGTGCTCTTGGACCAAAAGCATCGTAGTAAATAAGATCAAAATTGTCTACAGATGACCAATCTTGAACAAGTGATTCCGCTTTGGTTAATTTAAAGTGAGAATGACAAACATGTGTTTGCTCAAACGGTAGCGACATCATTCGGGAATAAAAATCCAGTGAATCCGGATCATTTTCATATTTGATAGCTTTCCAAACCTTCTCTTCCACCGGATAAGCCTCTAGACCAACATAATTGACGTCAATGGTGTTTTCTTGGGCGTATTGAGCTGTAAGGAGCGCATTTAAGCCCGTTCCGAAACCAACCTCTAGTATATTCACTTGCTTTAATTCAGCTGACACATAACGCAAACCATTTTCAATAAAGACATGCCGTGCTTCTTGAACGCTTCCATGCATCGAATGATAGGTTTCATCTAGTTCAGGCACATATAATGTTGGAGAGCCGTCTGCTGTAAGGCGCAATTCTCTTTTCATTTTTTACGAATCAAATATAAGCCGTCTCTTATAGGCAACAACACCTTCTCCACTCGTGCGTCTTGGCTAATTTTCAAGTTGAGAGCACGCAAGAGCACGCTATCTTTATCTTGGTGTTTAACGTCGAGCACCTTTCCGGACCAAAGCACGTTATCTATCAAAATAAACCCTCCGGAGCTAAGTTTCTCTAGCGCTTGTTCGTAATAGAGCGGATACTGTTGTTTGTCGGCATCGATAAAGATCAAATCGAAAGTTTCTGTTAGCGTCGGGATGATTTGAGCAGCGTTTCCAATTCGGTAGTCTATTTGTGTGGCGTAGGCCGATGCTTCAAAATAAGCGCGAACTCTTGACTCGAGTTCTTCATTGACATCTATAGTTAGAAGCTTGCCATTGGGTGTCAAACCTTCTGCCAAACAGAGCGCTGAATAACCAGTGTAAGTTCCAATTTCTAAAATAGCTGAGGGTTTCAAAAGTTGAGATATCATGCTCAGCACTCGCCCTTGAAAATGACCGCTTAACATACGTGGCTGCAAGACTTCTAGATGAGTTTCGCGATCAATTTTGCTAAGCAAAGGTGAAACAACGGAACTATGTGCTTCGACGTATTGCTGTAATTCTGATGAAATGAATTCCATTTGACTTGTATTTCTACAAAGATACGCGAAGCTCGGCGCATTTTTCTAAATTTGTATCTTCAGTTAATTACACATGACCGTTTCAGCAATACGCCAACAATTTTTCGACTTTTTTGAAAGTAAAGGACACCAAATCGTTCCATCTGCCCCTATGGTAGTCAAGAACGATCCTACCTTAATGTTCACCAACGCCGGCATGAACCAATTCAAGGATTATTTCTTGGGTTACCAGACTCCTACCAACAGACGCGTGGCCAACTCCCAAAAGTGCTTGCGCGTTTCAGGAAAACACAATGACCTCGAAGAAGTAGGTGTTGACACCTACCACCACACCATGTTCGAAATGTTGGGTAATTGGTCTTTTGGCGATTACTTTAAAGAAGAAGCCATTGGTTGGGCTTGGGAATTGCTCACCACTGTTTACAAAATTCCGATTGACCAACTCTATGTAACGGTTTTTGAAGGCGATGCCAAAGATGGTGTTCCTCAAGACAACGAAAGTATCGATATCTGGAAAAAATACATTGCCGAGGAGCGCATTATCCCAGCTTCTAAAAAAGACAACTTCTGGGAGATGGGCGACACGGGCCCATGTGGCCCGTGTACCGAAATCCACGTCGATTTGCGCAGCCCTGAAGAGCGCGCTAAAGGAGACGGACGCGAGTGGGTCAATGCAGACCACCCGCAGGTCATTGAGATTTGGAACAACGTTTTCATGGAGTTCAATCGCAAAGCCGATGGCAGCCTAGAGCCGCTCCCTTCCAAGCATGTCGATACTGGCATGGGCCTCGAGCGCTTGGCCATGGCCTTACAAGGCAAACAATCCAACTACGACACCGATTTATTTCAGACCCTCATCCAGCACATGGTGCAGGTTTGCGGTGTGCCTTACAAACAAGCAGAAACCACAGATATTGCACTGCGCGTCATTGCCGACCACGTGCGCACCATTGCCTTCTCGATTGCCGATGGGCAGTTACCGGCCAACAACGGCGCAGGGTATGTCATCCGTCGCATTTTGCGTAGGGCTGTACGTTACGGTTACCAAACGCTGGGCCTCAAAGAACCTTTTCTTTGCAACCTCGCCATGGTACTCACCGACCTCATGGGTAAGCCCTACACCGAACTCATCAACCAAAAAGAGTTGATTTACAAAGTCATCAAAGAAGAAGAATTGAGTTTCTTCAGAACACTCGAACTCGGCATCAAGCGCATAGACGACCTCATTGTGAGTGTCAAAGCACAAGGGGCCAAGCAACTCGATGGCAAAGCCGTTTTTGAACTCTACGACACCTACGGCTTTCCACTAGACCTCACCTCACTCATTGCCAGAGAAAATGAACTCGAGGTAGATGAAGCTGGTTTTCAGCATGAGCTCCAAATTCAAAAAGACCGCTCGCGTGCAGCCACGAGCATCGAAACCGACGACTGGCAACAAGTGCACCCTGATGTCACTACCCAATTCATAGGTTACGACGACAAAACGGCCAACGTCAAGCTCATCAAATACAGAAAAGTAAGCCAAAAAGGAAAAGCATTTTACCAGCTAGTGTTGGACCAAACACCTTTCTACCCAGAAGGCGGTGGTCAAATTGGCGATAGCGGCGTCTTACAAAATGGCAGCGAAAATATCTTCATTTTTGACACCAAAAAGGAAAACAACCTGATTGTGCATCTCTGCACCGAATTGCCCAGCCAACTCGACGCTACTTTCGAGGCCCGCATCGATTTAGCCAAACAACAGCAAACTGCCAAAAACCATAGCGCCACTCACCTACTCCATCACGGCTTGCGCAGCATTTTAGGCACGCACGTAGAGCAAAAGGGCTCCTTGGTTTCAGAAAAGAGCCTGCGCTTTGATTTCTCGCATTTTTCTAAAGTTTCAGACGAGCAGCTACAGGCCATTGAAGCCATGGTGAATAACGCTATTCAAGACGCACAAGCACTCATCGAAAACCGCGCTCTAGATATTGAAAGCGCCAAGCAAAAAGGTGCCATGGCCCTTTTCGGTGAAAAATACGGCGACACCGTTCGGGTCATTGAATTTGGCCCCTCTATCGAACTTTGCGGTGGTATACATGTGGCCAACACCAACCAAATAGGCGTGTTTAAATTGGTCGCAGAAAGTGCTGTTGCCGCAGGTATTCGCCGCATAGAGGCCATCACCGGTGAGGCCGCCATGCAGTATTACAAAGATAAAGCTGCACAACTCGAGCAAATCGAAGCCTTGCTCAAAAAACCAGCCGATATCGTGAAGGCAATTGAAGAGTTGCAGCACAAAAATATGGCGCTCGGTAAAGAAATCGAGAAATTTGCCAAACTTCAAGCGCAAGCACTCAAAAATGCACTCAAAAATGAAGTGCAAACAAAAGACGGCCTGCACTTCTTGTTCAAAGAAGTCCAAACAGATGCCGCAAGCGCTAAAGATATCCTCTTTCAGTTGCGTCAAGAATTCGCACCTTTTGTCGGAGTTCTCGCACACAAAGACGCAGAAAAATGCGGACTCACTGTCATTATCGATGAATCGCTTGCCGCAAAAAATAACTGGAATGCCGCTCAATGGATCCGCGAAGTTTCGCCACTCATTCAGGGTGGTGGTGGCGGGCAAGCTGCCTTTGCAACTGCCGGTGGAAAAAACCCAATGGGGCTTTCTGCCGCACTTCAAGTACTACAAAAGAACGTGAGTGGTCAATAAGAAAATACTCATCCTTAGCTACTATTGGCCGCCTAGCGGTGGTACCGGCGTTCAGCGATGGTTACACTTTAGCCGATATTTAGAAGAGCTCGGATGGGAACCTATTATCTATACACCCCTCAATCCAGAAGCGCCTGTTCAAGACGAAAAGCTCGGTGATTTGATAGGCCCAAAAACTACTGTACTCAAACGTAAAATTTGGGAGCCTACCAATGCCTATAAGCATCTCAGTGGTAAAAGAGGAAAGCAAATGCATACAGGCTTTCTACAAGAGAACGCAAAGTCGAAACAATCATGGCTGCAAAAAAGCGCTATGTGGTTGCGCGCAAATATTTTTATTCCAGATGCCAAAATGGCCTGGATTTTACCTTCTTCTATTTTCTTGAGGCGTTATTTAAAAGAGAATCCGGTGGCAGCTATCATTTCTACAGGTCCACCACACTCCTTACACCTCATTGCTCGCGCCTTAAAGCGCCGTACCCATACTCCATGGATTGCCGATTTTCGCGATCCCTGGACACAAATCGATTGGTTTGAGCAGCTCCCGCTAACCAAATACGGCCTTGGCTTACATAAGCGTCTTGAAAACAGCATTTTCAGAGAAGCAGATGAACTAGTTGTAGTAAGTAGAGACATGCAAAAACAAATGGAAGCATTAGCAAAGCGACCTGTTCATCTTATTTCTAACGGATTTGCACCATCTGACTTTATTGATTTTGAGCAAAAACCAGACCCCCGTTTTACAATTTTACACACTGGATCTATCAATAAAGACCGTAATCCAAGTGCACTTTGGCATAGTTTAGGTCTCTTTGTAAAGGAAAACCCTGAATTTGCCAATAAATTGAGCATTAAATTAATTGGTGCCATTGACGCAAGTGTTACCAAGGATTTGGAAATAAATCAACTCATTTCCTTTACCCATTTCGAACAATTCGTACCTCATCAACAAGTCATTGAAGAACTTGCATCATGTAGTTTATTGCTGCTACCACTCAATAACGTAAAAAGCCAGAAGGGAATTGTTACTGGAAAAGTATTTGAATATTTAGCAAGCGAGCAACCTATTCTTGCCATAGGACCTTCAGACGGAGATGCCGCCTTCATCTTAAACGAACAAGAAGGCACCCTGATGATAGATTTCAACACCCCAGTACCCTGGTTACAAGTGTTGGAATTGTGCCAAGTAAAACCTCGTCGAAAAGAATCCTTGCTTCCCTATTCGCGTCAGCAGTTAGCTGGACAAATGCACCAACTGTTAACCAAGCTATGTTTAGAATAAATGACAACAAACCTTTTTGAAGACTTCTTGCTCAACTTAGGCCTTACCTGGACCCTTGCCAAGTTTATACCCTATTTCGTCTGCCTGATTTTTGGTGTAATTCTATTTCGATTGCTGATGAGATTTACAATGAAAAAATGGCTCAAACTGTTGGTGTTGCCCATTGCCCTTGGTTTACCATTTGGCATGTATTCTTTCTTTTACCCGATTTATCAGCCGGATCTATTGAATACAGCCTATTTTCCAAAAATATTACCCGAAGGGCTTCCATCTAAAATAACACTTGGTGTGGTTGTATTACCAGGCTGCCCTTACTGCGCACAAACAACAGCGGTAATGAATAGACTAGCCGAGCAAAATAAAAAATTAAGTATTGTATATTATTTCGTTTCAGAGGATCCTGAATCGGTAGAAATTTTTAGAAAAAAGTTAAATACGCGTATTGCCATAAAGAGTGGTATCGATGCTACACGTTGGATGCTAGCTGCCGAAGGTGTTTTTCCGAGTTATTTGCTTTTTGACCAAAAGCAACTCAAGCGCGCTTGGCACAATACTACTTTTGGGGTTCGGGCTCTTGACGAACTACGCGCTTATAAGTAAACCAAAGCGCAACTACAAATCCAAGTAAAAGTAAACCTGAACCTAAGGTTGCAAAAGTATTACCAGACTGCACACTGAGGGGTTCAAATTTCCATGTAATCGTATGCTTGCCAGCTGGGACCACGACACCGCGCAGCAAATAATTTACGCGGAGGTTCGCCACAGGTTTTCGGCCATCTATGTAACAATTCCATCCTGCTGGGTAGTACATCTCGGAAAATACAGCCAATTGCTTGGCTTTGGAATTAGATAAGTAGCGAAGTTCTGAAGGATCATAACTGAGCATTTGGATGGAAGCCGTTGAATCTTGACCAAGACCCATCAGCTGCTCCTTGAAATCTTGATGTACAACTGCTTGTTTCTTGCTATCCAACATTGCTTTTGAACCAGACGCTAAAATTTCATCATTCGCATTTTTCACAATTTTGATATCTTCAACAAACCAAGCTGGTCCATTAGCATTGGTATTTAGAAGTGCAGGCTGATTTGGTTTAAGTATGATGTACTTGGTATTGAGCATATTCAAATATTCGGCATCGGCTCCAAGTTCAATTGTTGAAATGCTCAGCGTGTCAAAAATTTGTTGAGCTTGTTCTTGACTGATTTCAGCATTGAGCGCAATCGATCTGAATTTTTCATTTTTGGCTGAATTTACAGCCGAGCTTAAGGCTTGCACCGCAGAAGGAAAATGAAAATCTACAAATTCCTGGTAGCGCTTCAATTTAGCACCATGATAGCCACCTAAACTTTTATGAAAGAAACTGGTATTGGTTTCGGCCATGGTTCCATTTAGGTTGAGCACACGATAGTTACTTGATAAATTGAGCGCCCCAAAAGCGGCATAAGCATCTCGTGTTGCTTGATCTGTTAGATTTTTGTAATAATCGAAATCAGCATAAGCATTTACTAACTTTTGAGCTAGTTGAGCATTCGGTTTTTCTCGTTTTAAAATACTGATATCAGCCTGTGATACTGCATAGGGCAAACTCGCTTCATCTAGCGTCTGGTAGGCTTCATATGATCCTGTGCTATCATCATTATTGAGGTAGCGCTTGGCAACACTCATTTGATCAGCCAGTACCAAAACACCAGTGATGGCAATAATTACCATGCGATTCAGCTTTGTACGCAAGAATAATATGACAACCCCTATTGCCAAGAGCACCAAAAATAAGGAGCGTTGCATATCAGCTTTATATATATTTATTCGCGTGTCAATTAGCGCTTGTCGCATTCCTTGATAAAAAGAGGTCTGACTCACATCCTTTGCCTGCTTGGTAGCATCTGCAAATTGTTTAAGTTCTTCTGTGGTCATGAAATTACCAGATAAGCTCGGGCTAAGCACAAGTAAAAGTGCAATAAAGACTAAGCCTCCCAATGCTCCGTACCAATATTTTTTAGTACCCAATAATCCTTCGTTGCGCACAAGTCTATCCAAGAAAAGTAAGCCCATTGTCGGCACCATCACTTGCCACAATACCAATAGCATTTTAGAATCGCGGAATTTGTTGTACATGGGGAATTGGTGGATGAAGAAATCATTAATGGCATTCATTTGATTAGAAGCCAAAAAGAGAACGAGTATGCTCAAAACTAAGAAAGGCCATCGCAACACGTCTTTGACAAAGAGAAGCCCAAGAATGAAGAAAACGAGCATAACAACACCAAAATAGAAGGCGCCACCACTCATGCGCTGACCACCCCAATAATGATTCATTTGCCCCACTTGCTCGGCATATGTAGGGTCTGTATCGTTAAGTGCGTTTGGATCATTGGCAATGAGATCACCTTTACCTCCTTTAGCATTGGGCGCATAAAGAGACAATAATTCTCGTTTACCATAATTATATTCCAAAATATAATCTTTATTCAGACCTTCTTTGGCCTGAGAACCACCATCTTTGGGCTTAATAGTAAGTTCTGAAGTACCTCTTGTTGTGAATTTGCTGTATTCTTGCGTACTGAAAAGCAAACCTGCATTGGCGACGATTGCCAAAATTGTAGCCAAAACAAGCCCTGAAATGCTCAGCAACAGTGGCTTGTAATCTTTAGCCAACAACAAGCGAAGTACTTCAGCAACCCCAACCGCACCCAAAATAAAGGCAAGGTAGTAAGTCATTTGGAGATGGTTGGCAGTAATATTCAAGCCCAAGAAAAGGGCAAAAACAGCAGAACCTAACCACCACTTACCCCGAAAGGTAAGTAAGAGGCCTCCTAAGGCTGGCGCGATATAGGCAATAGCATTCACTTTGGACATATGTCCAGCCCCTAAATATAAAATATTGATTGTTGAGAAGCCATAACCAATGGCTCCGATCAGGGCTAGCCAAGGATTGATGCGCAAGCAAAGACCTAAGATGTAAAAACCGAGCATGGAAATAAATAATATCCCAACTGGCCGAGGTAATCCTAGTTTAATGAGTTGGTCTACTTTGGTGAGTAAATTGGCATGCTGCTCTACAGATATTTGGTAAGAAGGCATTCCAGCAAACATGGCATTCGTCCAGTAGGATTGTTGGTTATCGTGAGTTAGGCGATAATCAAAAATTTCCTTGGACATCCCTTGAAATTGACGGATATCATTTTGCTTCAAGGAGTAACCATCATAAAGTGGTGCGAAATAAATAGATGGAAGTACAATAAAAAGTACCAAAGCAAACAGATGTGGCAATAATGTTTTAAACGACAGTTTCATGCAATTAATTTGGGATGAATTTACGAATTAATGACTTGGGTTGGCATAGCGATTTACATCTGCAGCCATGATACACTGGTCAGACAGTATAATAAGTCGTTCTATGATGTTGCGCAATTCACGAATATTACCTGTCCAATTGATTTGGCTCAGCGCTTCAACTGCAGCTGGATCAATTGATTTTTCAAGAATTCCATGTTCTTGACAAATTAGTTTAATAAAATGTGAAACGAGTTGAGGAATGTCTGATCGGCGCTCATTGAGCGATGGTACATGAATTAAAATGACCGCCAATCGATGATAGAGATCTTCCCGAAAACGACCAGCTTTGATTTCTTCGCGGATGTCTTTATTGGTGGCAGCCACAACCCTACAATCTACTTTGAGGTCTTTTTCACCACCCACTCGCGAGATCACATTTTCTTGAAGCGCACGAAGTACTTTTGCCTGGGCAGTGAGCGACATATCGCCAATTTCATCTAAAAATAGTGTACCTCCAGAGGCTAGTTCAAATTTTCCTTTACGGTCTTTGACCGCAGATGTAAAAGCGCCTTTTTCATGCCCAAAAAGTTCGCTTTCGATAAGCTCTGCTGGAATAGCAGCACAGTTAACCTCAATAAAAGGCATTTTACTGCGATTGGAGAGCTCATGTAAGGAACGTGCAACCAATTCCTTTCCGGTACCGTTGCCACCAGTGATTAGCACTCTAGCCTCAGAGGGTGCAACCTTCTCTATCATTGTTTTAATCGCACTTATTGCTGCACTGTCGCCGATAATGGCTGATCCTTTAATTTTTTTGACGACCTGCTTGAGTACCTTGGTCTCTTGCACTAGCAAATTTCGATCTTTCACTTGACGCAATAGGACAAGTATGCGATTGAGGTCTAGCGGTTTTTCAATGAAATCAAAAGCACCCTTCTTAATGGCGCCTACAGCTGTCTCTACGGTGCCATGTCCGGAGATCATGATAACAGGCACATCAATACCCAATTCCAAAACTCGGTCGAGGAGCTCTAGACCATCCATTTGAGGCATTTTAATATCGGAGAAAATCAGATCGAATTGATGTGAATTGAGTTTATCTAGTGCCTGGTCACCATTTTCAGCCTCCTCTACTACACAACCTTCAAATTCTAAAATTTCTCTAAGCGCTCTTCGAATGGCGCGTTCGTCATCAATGAGTAAAACTTGCATATTCTTATTTAACAGTGCGTTCTAACATGGGAACGAATTTAAAAGTACCAAATTCTTCTGTGCTATAATCCGTTTGGCTTGTTTTATGGATACAGAGCATTTTCTGTTCTGCACCCTCACCAACTGGTATCACCATAAGCCCCCCGACCTTAAGTTGCTCAAATAAAACGTTGGGGATTTCCGGGGCTCCACAGGTCACAAGAATACGATCATATGGCGCATAAACACGATTGCCTTTGTATCCATCACCAAAAGACAAATTGGCATTCAAATTAAAAAATGTGAGAATTTGTTTGGCTTTAGCATGCAATGGCTGGTGACGTTCAATGGAATAAACCCTAGCCCCCATTTGACACAAAATACAGGTTTGAAAACCAGAACCGGTTCCGATTTCTAGCACCTTCATGCCTTTTTCTAGCTTTAAAAGTTCAGTCTGAAAAGCAACCGTATAGGGATGTGAAATAGTTTGACCTGAACCAATTTGAAAAGCCATATTTGTATAGGCTTGATCATCAAAAGCAAGATCTAGAAAAAAGTGGCGAGGTATGGCGTCAAAAGCAGCTAAAATACGCTGATCTTGTATACCCATTTGCGCTAGTTCTTCAATAAGCTGACGACGGCGTCCCTTGTGTTTAAATGTGTCTTTGAGGTGTTGCATGGGCAAAATTAATCGATAATCACTCCTACAGGGCAATGATCAGAACCAAAAACTTCATTGAGAATAAAAGCGTCTTGGACATGAGGTAACAACGCTTTGCTGATCAGAAAATAATCAATACGCCAGCCCACATTTTTCTCGCGTGCTCCCGCTCTATAGCTCCACCAAGAGTACTTCACTTCTTGTGGATGAAAGGCTCTAAAACTATCTATTAAGTCGGATTCAACAAAAGCATCCATCCCATTGATTTCTTCCTGCATGTAACCTGCAGCTTTATTATAATTTTCTTTTGGACGAGCTAAGTCTATGGCTCGATGAGCCACATTGAAATCACCGCATACCATAACGGGCTTGCTTTTTTCTAAATTCTTAAGGTAAATTAAAAAAGCGGTATCCCAGGTTTGACGATAATCCAATCGCAAGAGTTCACTTCCTGAATTAGGCACATAAACAGTCACTAGATAAAAATTCGAAAACTCTGCGCAAATCACACGCCCTTCAGTATCATGCTCCGGGATTCCAATATCATAGGTAACTTTAATCGGTGTTATTTTTGTGAGAATTGCTGTACCTGAATATCCTTTTCTATCTGCAGAATTAGCAAAAACTTGGTAATCAGCGAGTGGTGAAACAGCCTCTTTAACTTGTTCTGGCGTAGCTTTGGTTTCTTGCAAACAGATGATATCTGGAGCTTGTGCTTGCATGTCAACAATGAAGTTTTTGCCAACAACAGCGCGTATACCGTTGACGTTAAATGAGAGGATTTTCATGAGATGAGTTTAGTTTCAAAAGTACTAAAATTTCAAGCGCAAAAACCAGCGTTCAACAGGGATATTCGCCTCTTTACTTTGAAAGTACTCTCCCCGTGCTATATTCCGTTTTCAATAGACTGGAAAACAATCCACTGTAAAAAAGGTCGCCAGTGCTATACAATTGAGCTTTGAGTTTGATATCATTTACTCGGATCCAACTAGCAAGTGGTGAGGCACTGCGAAACGAAATAGAATCTTGCACAACTAAAGTTGATGCTTGTATTGCTGCAGAACCATCTAGATCAACAAAAAGAGAACCAACAGCGCCACTAAGTTGTAAGGTCTGCCAGCCATAATTGTTGCGCACCGTTACTTTTTGAACGCCTAAGTCTAATTTCACCTTACCTACGCCTTCCTTGAGAAAAATAAGCACTTCGTCTTCAGACCATTGATTAGCGTTGGTAACTAGCTCACTATTATCGAGGTGCAATTCCTTGAGTGATTTATAATGCACCACAACTTTCACATCTCCACTTCGGTATCTAAAAAATCTACAGCGATTATTATTTTGGAGTTGTAAGGTATCCTTTTCAATTTTGGCTGAAATGAATGGAAGAAGGTTATTTCCAGCATCATAAGCTACATAATTGACAGAGTCTTGAACGAGGGTAACTTCCAAGTGTGGGTGAACGTGTAGGTAACTAAATGAGGTAAGCGGCAATTTTGTTTGCGCTACGGATCCAGAAACTTTCCAACAACTGCGTTCAGAAGCTTTCTGACAAGAGAAAACCAATGAGAAAAGAGCTATTTTAATCAACCAATGCATGTCAAAAATGATAGGCTAAACCAAATTCCATGTAGTCAGCTTTGGCATAATGTGTTTTAAGCGTCATCAAAATATCCATGTTTTGAGCTAGCGCATACCGGCTTCCCAAACGTAAATAAACCGACTCGTCAGGGTGTAAAATATCGCGTAAGTATATCCCCGCACCATATATGAAATGTAAGCGATCAAAAGGTTGTACGTAGCCTATGAACAAACCAAATTGAAGTGGATCTAGTGGTGCAGCGTCAGGATAACTTGGATGAGACCGCAAGCCTGTTTTATATATCACATCCAATGAAGCTTCTATCCCGCCTTTAGGACCAAAATATTTTCTAACAAAAACATTACCAGCATATACTGGAAAACGACCAACACCCACCGGGCGCATTTCTTTTGCAGAGGCTATTGCGGTTAGTCCTAAATCAATATGAGGACGTTGAAGTTCTCTAGCCTTATGCGCTGTAGCGTTCTGTTGAAAAAACTGCTGAACACCTAACGAAAGAAAGGGCACGTTGATACCAAGATTAGGCATCTGGTAACTTGCATTTGAAAAATGTGTCATGTCGATTCCCATGGTGAACCCTGTATTTTTCCATCTCCAACTTTGTTTCAAAGCAAAGCACATGAGCGCGTTCACTCTAGAACCGATGGCTACATTTTCAGGATTGAGAATTGGGTCAAATGGCCTGTTAGTGTAACCAAATCCCGTAGAAAATTTGAAGTCTAGGCGATATCTTTTATACTTCACAAAAGGCAATTCAACAAATCCATAAAGCCCCACAAAACGCCCTAAAATTTCATTATTGCCTACTGAACCTAAAAAAATGGTGCCTCCGATGAGAGGCTGACGATAGTCTTCATGCCACTGCTTGGAGTGGCTTGTCCGGTGAATGTAAGAAAATTCACTTGCCATGGCAGGTGCTTGCGGCAAATGAGCCATAAGGCCGCGATGCGCCATTAAAAAGCCAACTTTTTGACGGTACTCAAAACCTGACTGAGCAACAGAATGAATGCTCCAAAACAAAAAAGCAAATAAAAATAAGAACAGACGCATGTCCAAATTTAACTAAAAGCTCGTTTCAACTGCTAACTTTGTACTATGGACCCACGTTTACTTGCCTTTTCCCGATTACTGAAAATCATGGATGAACTCCGTGAACAATGCCCCTGGGATCAAAAACAAACTTTTGAAACCCTACGTCAGCTCACCATTGAGGAAACTTATGAAATGGCAGATGCCATAACTGACCAAGATTACATGAGTTTAGAAAGCGAACTGGGCGATTTATTTCTTCACCTGGTTTTTTACAGTAAGATCGGTAGCGAACAAGGCTTATTTGATGTTACGAGTGTGCTCAACAAAATTTGCGACAAATTGGTATATCGTCACCCTCACATCTATGGGGATGTGAGTGCAGATGACGAAGAGACGGTAAAAGCCAATTGGGAAAAACTCAAACTCAAAGAAGGTAAAAAATCAGTTTTGGAAGGGGTCCCTTCCTCCCTTCCCGCATTAGTCAAAGCAACGCGTATTCAAGAAAAAGTCAAGGGTATTGGTTTTGAATTTGAAAAGTCTGAAGACGTCTGGGCTAAAGTTCAAGAGGAACTTGCTGAATTAAAGACTGAAATCGACCAAAATAGTTCCGAAGTAGAAGCCGAATTTGGAGACGTCCTTTTCTCGTTAGTTAATTACGCTCGATTTCTGAAAATATCGCCTGAAAATGCACTAGCTAAGACCAATCAAAAATTCATCAAGCGCTTCCAGAAAATGGAGCATTTATTAGCCCAAGATAAACTGCTTGCTCAAGACCAAACATTGGAAAAACTTGACCTATACTGGGAACTCGCTAAGAAAACCGAACAATAAGTCATCAAACTATTAATCGGAAAGTATTAACGCGGGTAGCACAAAAAGTACTTCTCTACTGGGGTAGATAATGCAGAAATATTCAGGTTATCGGAGGCCTGAGATAATTCAATAATTTCACCATTTTTCCGTAACATATTGATATTTTGTTTTTGCTCATTATATGCTTTATTACTCAAAATATCAGAAAAAATGAAGTACGGCAAATCTTGTTCAGCTAACTGATGCTCTTCGCGGACACGTTGCTGTACTTTTGAAATCTGCTCTGGGCTAAAAGGTGTTTGAGAAATCTCAATTTTAAACAACTGACGATTTACTAAGCCAGAGCATAAGGTCGCAAGTATATAATCAGGTGCAAATTGCCACACCTTTATAGCACCCCAAATATCGTAATCATCTAGGCGGGCAAAATGAGTCAGAACCATTGGGTCTTGTTCAAAATGAGTTGTTCCAATATCTTGTGAAAGAAAGAAATTTAAGGATGGGCTAGCAAAAAGTGGCATACCTCCTTTAACCAATTCTTTGGCGCGTCGAAGGGCGTGAATGAGCATAAATTCTGCTGCCACTACTGTTTTATGCAAATAAACTTGCCAGTACATCAAGCGGCGTGCTACAATAAATTTTTCAACAGAATAGATGCCTTTTTCCTCAAGCACTAAATTTCCGTCATGAACATTAAGCATTTCTATTAGACGTTCACTACCAATAACGCCTTCAGAAACCCCTGAGTAGAAACTATCGCGGTTCAGGTAATCAAGTCGGTCCATATCAAGTTGGCTCGAAACTAACTGATGCAAAAAAGGACGATGGTATTCGTTTTTAAAGATAACAAGCGCTAAGGCCAAATCCTCGCCATACTCTACGGAGAGTTCCGCAATGAAGTAAGCCGAAATTTGTTCGTGACTCACGCCACAGACTATATCGTATTCAAGGGCATGGCTAAATGGACCATGTCCGATATCATGGAGTAAGATGGCTAAACAGACTGCACGTTCCTCCTCTTCGCTAATTGAGTGTCCTTTTCGGCGGATGCTTGCTACTGCCTGACTCATCAAATGCATCGCTCCCAAAACATGATGGAAGCGCGTATGATTGGCGCCAGGATAAACCAAATGGCTGAGTCCTAATTGCTGAATACGGCGTAGCCGTTGGAGGTACGGATGCTCAAGGATATCGAAAATTATTTCGTGCGGCAAGGAAATAAAACCATACACTGGGTCGTTAATAATTTTCTTCTTGTTGTTGGGGGCTGTGTTCGCTGGCAAGTTGCTAACTTTAAAAATTCAATCAAAGCTATTAAAAATAACAAATATGCAAGGTAAAATTCTTTGGGCCGACGACGAAATCGAATTACTCAAGCCACATGTCCTCTTTTTAGAGGCAAAAGGATACGAGGTAGAAACAGCAACAAACGGTCAAGACGCTATTGAAAAGGCCTTGGCCCATCATTTTGACATCATCTTTTTAGATGAAAACATGCCCGGACTAAGCGGTCTTGAAACCTTAGCTCAAATCAAAGAGCAAAAGGCGCTGGTTCCAGTAGTGATGATTACCAAAAGTGAGGAAGAGCACATCATGGAAGAAGCGATTGGTTCGAAAATAGCCGACTACCTCATCAAGCCCGTGAATCCGAATCAAATTTTACTAAGTATCAAAAAAAACTTAGATCACAGCAAACTGATCAGCCAAAAAACCAATTCAAGTTACCAGCAAGAATTTCGCCAATTAGGAATGCAACTGAGTGGACGACTTGATGTCAACGAATGGAAAGAACTCTATACCAAACTCGTTTTTTGGGAGCTTCAACTCGATAATATTGAAGATACAGGTATGCGTGAAATCTTCGAAATGCAGAAAAAAGAAGCCAATAAACTTTTTTGTGACTTCGTCGAAGACAATTACCTGGACTGGACAAATGGTGATCCAGATGCACCAACCATGATCCACACACTGATTAAAGATCGCATTGCCCCACTCATTGGAAAAGAAAAATTGGCCGTTTTAGTCATTGACAATCTGCGCTTCGATCAATGGAAAACCATAGAAGGCATTGTAGGTCGATATTTTCAAAAAGAAAAGGAAGACATTGTTTTTTCCATTTTACCAACCGCCACACATTATGCAAGAAATGCTTTTTTTGCAGGACTTCTCCCAGCTGAAATAGAACGTCGTTTTCCAACTCTTTGGAAAAACGAAGACGACGAAGGAGGTAAAAATATGCATGAAAAGGATTTTTTAGAAGCACAACTCAAGCGATTAGGCAAAAACGTAAAGTGGTCGTATAACAAAATTACAAATGTAGAGGCCGGTAAAAAATTAGGGGATCAGTTCCACCAATGGAAAGACAACGACGTTAACTTTATCGTCTATAATTTTGTGGATATGCTCTCACATGCACGTACGGAAATGGAAGTTATTCGCGAATTAGCGGACAATGAAGCTGCGTATCGCTCCATCACTACAAGTTGGCTTGAGCACTCTCCCCTATTAGACATACTTAAAAAAATTGCAGACGCCGGACACAAACTTATTATTACTACAGATCACGGTACCATCAAAGTAACTAAACCTGTACGCATTGTAGGCGAGCGAAATACAAACACCAACTTGCGCTACAAAGCTGGTAGAGGCCTAAGCTATGATGCTAAAGATGTATTTGTAGTGAAGCATCCGCACGAGGCGCAATTGCCAAAACTTAAAATGTCAGCAGAATTTGTCTTTGCAAGAGAACAAGACTTTTTTGTCTACCCAAACAACTATAACCATTTTGTGAACTATTATGGGCAGACCTTTCAACATGGTGGAATATCGTTAGAAGAAATAATGATTCCCTTTATTGAACTCAAAGCAAAGTAAACTTGAAGTACCTTGAAAAATAAATCTTTTATTTTGCTTCTTTAGAACCATTCAAAATAGTCAAAAGCTTTACTTTTGTACCAAAACACAAAAGTATGACTCCTCAACCGTTTTCTGTTGCAGCTATCCGCGAACTTTTCCCTGCCTTGCGACAAAAAGTATACGGAAAACAATTGATTTATTTTGACAACGGTGCCACCTCACAAAAACCACAAATTGTACTTGACACCCTTGCCCAATATTATGCCTTAGAAAACGCAAATATACACCGAGGCGTTCATTACCTCAGCCAACAAGCTACTTCTGCATATGAAGAAGCACGCAAAACAATACAGCATTATATCGGTGCAAAAGGTCCTCAGGAAATCATCTTTACTAAAGGTACCACAGACAGTATCAATCTAGTTGCTTTTTCATTTGGAGAGCGCTTAAAGCCAGGAGATGAAATTTTGATTTCTGCCATGGAACACCATTCCAATATTGTTCCTTGGCAATTATTGTGCGAACGCAAAGGTTGCCACTTGCGCGTAATTCCAATCAGCAAGAGTGGTGAATTAGACCTAGATGCATTTGATCAAATGCTCTCTGAGCGCACTAAATTATTAGCTATCACGCATATCTCAAATACCCTGGGCACCATCAATCCAGTGAAAGAGCTCATCAAAAAAGCCCATCAAGTAGGCGCAAAAGTTTTACTTGACGGGGCCCAAAGCATTCAGCACCTTCAAATTGACGTCAAAGACCTTAATTGCGATTTTTACACTTTTTCTGGCCATAAAGTTTTTGGGCCAACAGGTATTGGAGTACTCTATGGCAAAGAAGATCTCCTAGATAGCATGCCTCCTTATCAAGGTGGTGGCGATATGATCTCTAAAGTAACTTTTGAACGTACGACCTACAATACTTTACCTCTTAAGTTTGAAGCAGGCACTCCCCATATTGCGGGTGCGATTGGGCTAGGAAGTGCTATTTCATTTTTGAAAGGCATTGACATGCATGCTGCAGCAGCTCACGAGCTTGAACTCACCCAATACGCCCAGGGAATACTCGACACATTTGAAGGATTGCATATCATTGGCGAAGCCAAGAACAAAACGAGTGTGGTTTCGTTTACAATAGATGGAATGCACCCTTTTGACATCGGCACACTACTCGACAAACAAGGCATTGCAGTACGCACAGGTCATCACTGCACTCAACCCCTCATGGACTTCTATCAAATTCCAGGAACAGTTCGCGCCTCGTTTGCATTCTACAATACAAAAGAAGAAATTGATATTTTCATTGCCGCACTCGAGCGCAGCATTCAAATTTTAGGTGCATGAGTATCCAAGAAAAGCAACAAGAAATTATTGACGAATTTACCATCTATGACGACTGGATGGATAAATACGAATACATCATCGAACTTGGTAAAAGCGTGCCAACCCTTGCACCTGAACTTAAAACCAAAGATCGACTTATCGAAGGCTGCCAGTCAAACGTTTGGCTAGCTACAGAAATTAAAGAAGGGAAAATGCATTTTAGTGCTGATTCCGATGCAATCATAACCAAGGGCATCATTGGTTTACTCATACAGGTTTACAACAACGAGAGTCCTGCCGATATTCTTCAAGCCGAACTTTTCTTCATTAATCAAATTGGGCTCGCTGAACATCTCTCACCCACCAGAGCAAACGGCTTGTTAAGTATGGTAAAACGCATGAAAACCGAAGCACTTCAAAGTCTTGCCAAATGAATGAATTAGAAGACCGCATCGTTGAGATGCTCAAAACTATTTACGATCCAGAAATTCCAGTTGACATATTTGAGCTCGGTCTCATTTACGAAGTCAAAATAGAAGCTGATAACCATGTTTTCATTGACATGACCCTTACTTCACCCAATTGTCCTGTAGCAGAATCTTTACCCAAAGAGGTTGAAGATAAAGTTGCGAGCGTAGATGGTGTAACGAGTGCCAAAGTCAATATCGTATTTGATCCACCTTGGGACAAAGACATGATGAGTGAAGAAGCCAAGCTTGAGCTGGGATTCCTCTGATTGCTAGTTAAGGCCTTGATAAACTGAATCGCTTCAGCCGATACTGTAAAAAATCGTAGTACTCAAAGGTCAACTGTTTTTTAGTTAACATGATTATTTTGCCCTGCAGCGTATCTGTAGGACGAACAATCTGTATGAATTGTCCATCAGCACTTAAAAAGAATGGTGTTTGATCAAAAAGGACCGAATCACTTACCTGGAACTGACTGAAATATGAATATGCATAATCCGCTCTTCCCGATACGTTAGAATCTTGGAAAGTCAAATAACCACTCGCTAAACTGTCATAAAAAAGAAAGCCTTCACCATCTTCAATTCGAACAACCTTTAGCTCCCAATGACCCTGCAGTAATTTCGAATGATTTTTAAACTTCGAACAGGCAAAAACGAGTAGAATCAAAAAAAGAAAGCCTATTTTTTTCATGACATCGCAATCGCAAACATACACCGAACACCTACCTCAAGTGCCTTTTCATCTATGTCAAACTGCGGATGATGAACTGCAGGATTCAGTTGGCGGTCCGCAAATCCTGTACCCAGTCTGAAAAAACATACTGGCTTATGATGGCTATAAAACGCAAAATCCTCTGCCGTCATACGCAGTCCTAAATTTTCTATATGACTAGCACCTATGGTGCTTGATAAGATATCTTTTACTTTGCGTGTGAGCACAGGATTGTTGTTTAAGAACGGGTATCCATCACCTATTCTTACGGAAATGTTGGCTCCAAATTCCAACGCAATAGCTTTTGCTTTAGCCTTGATCATTTCCTTAACCTCTGCTCTCCAATTTTCATCCATGGTTCGAAAAGTCCCTTGTATGAACCCCTCAGAACTGACTACATTCGTACTTCCCAATGCTTCGAATCTTCCAAAAGTCAGTACTTGTGGTACATCTTGAGGAACATTTTCTAATACGTATTGCCGACATGCCTGCATAAATGCGATACCAATATCAATGGGATTAATGAATCGATCTGGTAAAGCGCCATGTCCACCCACACCCTCAATTTCTATATGAATTTCATCACTTGAGGCCATGTAGAGACCCTCTCTAAGCCCAACCTTTCCTGCAGGTAACTCCGGATAAACATGTAAGGCCACCAATTCTTCTACGGTTGGATTATCCAATACTCCCGCTGCAAGCATCAAGCTTGCACCTCCTGGACTTTGTTCTTCTCCCGGTTGAAAAATAAGTTTTATCGGTCTTTTTAAACTTTCTTTGTGAGCTTGTAAAAGTATAGCAGTGCCGAGCAGAATACTGGTATGCACATCGTGTCCACAAGCATGCATCCAGCCAGGAACTTGACTTTTATAAGGGACGTCATTTTGTTCTTGAATAGGTAAAGCATCGAGATCAGCCCGAAGAGCTAAACAAGGCGTTTTTGCTGTGTGGTGAGATGCTGAAATAATAGCGACCACGCCTGTTTCGGCGACTCCCTTTTGATGTGAGATGCCATAAGCGTTCAATATTGCACTGACAAATTCCATGGTTTCATATTCCTTGAACGAAGGTTCTGGATGCCTGTGCAAATGGCGCCGCCAGGCCACTATTTGTGGCACTAATTCATCGAGCTGGGAAGGGAATTGATCAAGGTTCATTTTTCTGTATACCGGTGTAACCTGCTGAAATCAATTGAAAAGAAACATATGCCATTAATATGCCAAAAATAAGTTTTACCCAAGCCTCTGGCAATCTCAAGGTAAGTTTAGATCCCAAGAATGCGCCGATAATGAAAGTACTGGCAATAACCAATCCAAAGCGCCAATTCACATTGCCTGTTTGCCAATAATTCACAACCGCTAAAATTAGAACGGGCATAGAGAGTACGAACAATGATGTTCCTTGGGCTTGATGTTGAGTTAAACCTAACATGAAAACAAGCGCCGGCACTAAGACAACACCACCACCAATGCCGACCATACCACTCAGCATTCCCGCGGCAAGACCTATAAAGGAAAGGAGAAAAATTGTTTGCAATGACATGAGAACAAATGTAAGAAGTTTTCGAGTTAATCCACAAGTTGGTTACAACCCCGAATATCACTAGCCTCCAAACGCCCCTCCAATAAGAAACCACCAGGAATCAAACGACCTAGATCATCTGTTTGTATGAAAGCACAACTATTTTGATTCGCCAAATCAATCACATTAATGCCCCCTTTTTGTCCAAATGGAACTTCTTGAAAAGGATCATAGGCATCCCTAATTCGAATTTGCATCCATGGAGGACACGAAAACACTTGATCTTTCAGACAATATGCCTGAGACAGCAATTCAGTCATGCCATATTCAGATAGAATTCGTTGCACCTTAAATCCTCTTTGAAGGAGCTGATGTAATTCAATCTTGGTGAGCTCTTGTCGACGACCTTTCATTCCACCTGTCTCGAGTATGACTGCATTTGGTAGTTCAAGTCCCGATTCAACCAAATCTATCAAGGCATAGGCTACGCCAAAAACAAATGGTTTTTTACCTGAATTCAGTGCTCTCATGTAGGCAGTTTGAACCTCTTTAGGATCATTCAAATAATACCCAGAAAATTCCGTGCCACTTTTTTGAATGAGTTGATCGACCATATAGATGAGACTTGAGTCACCATTCTCTAGGTAAGAAGGTAATAAGGCTATAAATACATAATCAGAGGCAGGTCCAAAAACTCGCTCGAACCCCAGAACCCCAGAAGCGTTGTACCAATTAAGGTCGGTAATGTGATGTTGACTTCTGAATTGTTGGGTTGTTCCACTTGAAAGAAAAGTCTGTTGTATAGGATTTTCGCCAAGCACAATTTGATGGCTCTTGAAAAAAGCAATGGGCAAAAATGGAATTTCTTCAAGTGTTTGAGGCCGGGCTTTACCCAACATATCAACATATTGGCGGTAAATCGAAACCTGTGCATATTGGCGCTCATAGGTAGCCATTGCCATCTCATCGAAGTTACTGGCGGTGATTTGATATAGGTATTGCTGTGGTTCCACTGTACAAAGTTAAGTTTTGCTGAGGAGCAATCGCGAATAAATCGGTAATTTTGAACAAAGAAAATTTCAAGTTGTTGGACTTATTATCATGAAAAAAACCGGTGTTCTCCTTATCCAACTCGGCACGCCAGACTCTCCTAGTGTGTCTGATGTACGTAGTTATCTATCTGAATTTCTCAACGACCCGAGGGTCATTGACATCCCATTCCTACTTCGTAAAATTTTGGTCAATGGTGTTATCGTTCCTTTTAGGGCTCCTAAATCTGCAAAAGTTTACAAAGAGCTTTGGGAACTTGGCGCAGGAGAATCACCTTTACTGACACACAGCTTGAAATTACAAGAACTTTTGCAAAAAGAGTTCAAAGATCAAGATGTTACTTTTGAACTGGCTATGCGCTATAAAAACCCATCAATGGATAGCGTTTTGGAGCGAATGAGAAGAGCCAATTACGACCGAATCATTATCTTGCCTCTTTTCCCTCAATATGCCTCAGCTTCTTCCGGATCGGCAATTGAAAAGGCCATGAATATTATACGCAAATGGTGGGTCATTCCAGAGATCAAAATCATCAGTCAGTTTTATGAGAACGACGGTTACCTCAACTCAATCGTAGCTAATGCAAAACAATTCTTGTTATCGGATTACGACCACATCTTGTTTTCATACCATGGCCTACCTGAACGACAAGTCGATAAAGTATATGACGGCTCCGATCTATGCCAAGACCAACCTTGTGAAACCAGTATTAACGACCACAACAAATTTTGCTACAAAGCAACATGCTATGCCACGACTCGCCTAATTGCAGCCCGGCTTGGCCTCCAAGAAAATCAATACACCGTTTGCTTTCAGTCGAGATTAGACAAAAAATGGCTCACACCATTCTCAGACAAGGTAGTAGAAGATTGGGCAAAAAAAGGTGCTAAGAAATTATTGGTCTTTAGCCCTGCTTTTGTAGCAGACTGCCTTGAAACCCTCATCGAAATTGGCGATGAATACCAGGAAATCTTCGAAGAACACGGCGGAGAAAAAGTGCAACTTGTACCGAGTTCCAATACAAGTCCACTATTTATCCAAGGACTTCGAGAGCTGATTCAAAATGAGCTTTAATTTTTCTTGAAATCGATAAATAATACATGTAACTTTGCAAACTTATTGTAGTAACTATATATGAATCAAACAGAAAAACTCACTTATAAAGTGAAAGACATCAGTCTAGCAGACTGGGGTCGCAAGGAAATTAAATTAGCTGAAGCCGAAATGCCAGGCCTTATGGCATTGCGCGAAGAATACGGAAACAGCAAACCACTAGCAGGCGCAAGAATTGCCGGTTGCCTTCACATGACTATACAAACAGCAGTTTTGATCGAAACTCTTGTTGAACTTGGTGCAGAAGTCACTTGGTCGTCTTGTAATATCTTCTCGACCCAGGATCATGCAGCAGCAGCAATTGCCGCAGCAGGTATCCCTGTGTTTGCCTGGAAGGGAATGAATGAAGAAGAATTCGACTGGTGTATTGAACAAACCTTATTTGCTTTTGAAGGTGGTAAGGCACTCAATATGATCCTTGACGACGGTGGAGATCTCACCAATATGGTGTTTGACCGCTTCCCGGAACTCACCAAAGACATCAAAGGCCTTTCAGAAGAAACCACCACTGGTGTTCATCGCCTTTACGAACGCAAGAAAAATGGAACTCTTGTCATGCCCGCTATTAATGTCAATGATTCTGTTACCAAATCAAAATTTGACAACAAATACGGTTGTAAAGAATCACTCGTTGATGCAATTCGCCGCGCAACTGATGTGATGATGGCTGGTAAGGTTGCCATTGTTTGTGGTTATGGAGATGTAGGTAAAGGATCTGCAGCTTCACTTAAAGGAGCTGGTGCACGTGTCATTGTTACTGAAATTGACCCAATTTGTGCGCTTCAAGCGGCCATGGATGGTTTTGAGGTAAAACCTCTACACAAAGTAATTGAACTTGCAGACATTATCGTAACAGCTACGGGCAATAAAAATATTGTTGTAGGACCGCATTTCGAGGCAATGAAAGACAAAACTATAGTTTGTAACATTGGTCACTTCGATAATGAAATAGATATGGCTTGGTTAAATAGCAAGTACGGCTCTACGAAAATGGAAATCAAACCACAAGTAGACCTCTACAATGTGAATGGAAAAGACATCATTGTTTTGGCAGAAGGTCGTTTGGTTAATTTAGGTTGTGCAACTGGTCACCCATCATTTGTGATGTCAAACTCGTTTACCAATCAAACTCTTGCGCAACTTGAGTTATGGAATAATAGCGCAAACTATGAGAATGATGTCTACACGCTACCTAAGCACCTTGACGAAAAAGTAGCGCGCTTGCATTTATCTAAAATTGGTGTAGAGCTTGAAACTCTTTCTAAAGATCAAGCTGACTACATTGGCGTTAGTGTTGAAGGTCCATTTAAACCAGAACATTACCGTTATTAAAAAATAACAATCCATTAAAAAAGGCGAGCCTTAAGCTCGCCTTTTTTATGCTCTTTAAAGCCAACTGGCCTTACATTCTATAACTCAGAGAAAGTTGCATTATTGGCCCTCCAATTCCTAATTCACCACCTAAACAAAAATGGTAATCTAGAAAATATCTAAATCCATAACACGTACGTAAAGAAACGGGAACTACAAGATTCTCATCGTTGGGATTCTGATTGACAAGTATATTATTTTGCCATATTTCTCTGGTCCGTAAATTACCACCAAAGGCTAAACCGATATACTGATCAAAACTTGGGTCCTTAGATCCTAGATGCAGGTCGAACCTGAATTGTGGTCTAAATCGTTGCTTTTTAATCAAATAAGAGTTGCTTTGAACCTCCCAGTTTCCATTAAAGAATATACTGTCATTAGTCGTGTAACTAGCGCTTGCCGTACCGTACATAAGATCAACTCCAAAGCTGACATCATCAGTGATCATATACATCATGCGCAAACCTGAAGGTGCTAAACCAGTATAATCAGGCATCACATTATCGGGAATGTTTTCGATTGTGGGCATAGATACCTTTAATATGTTCGGGTAACCAGTATATGCATTGAGGATAAAATTTCCACTAAAAAAACCTTGAGCTTGTCCTGACATGCAGAACAAGCTCAAGATAAGAGAAAATAAAATTTTCATTTCAAAAAATTAGGCTTCCATCTTTTTGATAAGATTCAGGGCAGATCCTGCTCTAAACCATTCAATTTGAGAAGCATTGTAAGTATGATTTACTTTAATTTGTTCAGAAACCCCATTGCTGTGATTGATTTGCAATGTGAGTTGTTCATCTGGAGCAAAAGCCTGTAAATCGAGGAAATCAAAAGTATCATCCTCTTGGATTTTATCGTAGTCCGCTTCGTTTGCAAAAGTAAGACCTAACATTCCTTGTTTCTTAAGGTTGGTTTCGTGAATACGAGCAAATGATTTCACCAAGACTGCACGCACACCTAAATGACGTGGTTCCATAGCTGCATGCTCTCTTGAAGATCCCTCACCATAGTTGTGGTCACCAACTACTATAGACGGAATGCCAGCGGCTTTATAAGCACGTTGTACAGCAGGTACTTCACCATATTCACCAGTGAGTTGATTTTTAACTTTATTTGCTTCACCATTAAATGCATTTTCAGCACCAATGAGCATGTTGTTAGAAATGTTGTCTAAATGACCACGGTAACGCAACCATGGACCAGCCATTGAAATGTGGTCTGTTGTACATTTACCTTTTGCTTTAATGAGCAGTTTAGCACCCATAATATTCTGGCCATCCCATGGGGTAAAATTCTCTAGCAGTTGCAAACGTTGTGAATCAGGCGCCACTGCAATTTCTACATTGCTCCCGTCTTCAGCAGGCGCTTGATATCCGTTATCTTCAACTGCAAAACCTTTTGTTGGCAATTCATCCCCAACTGGCGGATTTAATTTTATTTGCTCTCCTTTATCGTTAGTCAGTGTATCGGTAATTGGATTAAATCCGAGATCACCAGCTATGGCAAGTGCTGCTACCATTTCAGGGCTTGTTACAAAGGCGTGCGTATTTGGATTGCCATCGGCACGTTTCGAAAAGTTACGGTTGAATGAGTGAACAATCGTATTTTTTTCCTGCTTATCTGCACCTTCTCGAGCCCACTGCCCAATACATGGCCCACAAGCATTAGTAAATACTTTGGTGCCCATTTTTTCAAAGTCGGCAAGAATGCCATCTCGTTCTGCGGTATAGCGAACTTGCTCGGAACCAGGATTTATTCCAAATTCTGCTTTTGGTGTAATGCCTTGAGCTACCGCTTGTTTTACAATCGAAGCAGCGCGAGCTAAGTCTTCATAAGATGAATTTGTACAAGAACCGATAAGACCCCATTCTACTTGTAATGGCCAGCCGTTTGTTGTTGCTTCTTCGCGCATTTTAGAGATAGGGGTACCTCTATCGGGCGTAAACGGACCGTTGACATGTGGCTCAAGCTCACTTAGGTTGATTTCGATAAGCTGGTCAAAATATTTTTCTGGTTCTGCATATACTTCTTTGTCACCAGTGAGGTGCTCTGCTATCGCATCTGCAGCGTTGACAACTTCTTGACGACCTGTGGCAATTAAGTAGCGTCGCATAGATTCATCGTAGCCAAATGTGGAGGTTGTGGCGCCAATTTCAGCTCCCATATTACAAATGGTACCTTTACCAGTACAAGACAAAGACAATGCACCTTCGCCAAAATATTCTACAATTGCACCCGTTCCACCTTTGACTGTAAGGATATCTGCAACTTTAAGGATAACGTCTTTGGCGGAAGTCCATCCGTTGAGTTTACCTGTTAATTTAACCCCAATGAGTTTAGGAAATTTAAGTTCCCAAGCCATACCGGCCATTACATCTACGGCGTCGGCACCACCTACACCAATTGCAACCATTCCTAAGCCACCTGCATTCACAGTATGTGAATCGGTCCCGATCATCATGCCTCCTGGGAAGGCATAGTTTTCAAGGACAACTTGATGGATAATACCCGCTCCTGGTTTCCAGAAACCGATTCCGTATTTGTTGGAAATAGACGAAAGGAAATTGAAAACCTCGTTATTTTGATTCAAAGAGTCTTGCAAATCTTTGCTGGCTCCTACTTTTGCCTGAATAAGGTGATCAGCATGTACTGTAGACGGAACTGCAACTCGCTTTTTACCCGCTTGCATAAATTGCAAAAGCGCCATCTGTGCTGTTGCATCTTGCATGGCTACTCGGTCTGGTGCGAAATCAACATAAGATTTCCCTCTTTCAAAGCCAGCTGAAGCATCTCCTTCCCAAAGGTGAGCATAAAGAATTTTTTCAGATAAAGTTAGCGGTCGGCCAACTACTTTACGTGCTGCAGCAATACGAGCAGGATAGCGCTCGTAAACGCGTTGAATCATGTCGAGGTCAAAAACTTTCATAGTTCGATTTTGTGTTTTTTTAATGCGCTCCAAATTTAAGGATTTTATACTATTTCCTTTGTTTTTACGGTGGTAAAATTCTCAATTATCTTACTCAAAAGCACAAGAAGATATAAAACTTGAAATGTTTCCCATTGAACATTGTAAATTGCAGCTTAAAACAACACAATGAAAGACCGTAGTAAGTTGGGGCATGATTCTATTTTCAAACACCTTAAAATTATCGATTTGTCTACCGTATTGGCAGGACCATCGGTCGGTTCCTTTTTTGCTGAATTAGGCGCAAAGGTGATCAAAATAGAACACCCAACACATGGAGATATCACTAATACTTGGCGCCTACCTCAAGAAACCGACCTATCCAAGCAAAGCGCCTACTATGCGAGTGTCAACTTTCAAAAAGAGCTCATTAAACTAGATTTATCGGCAGAATCAGCATATGATCTCTTTGTAAAAGAGCTCATAGATGCTCACATCATCTTGATCAATTTCAAAAAAGGTGACGACGCTAAACTCAAAGTTCGTCCCGAAGACCTTTGGGCAATCAATCCTTCACTCATCATCGGGAAAATAACTGGCTTCGGTTCTAAAAATGACCGCATTGCCTATGACTTGATTTTACAAGCTGAAACTGGCTTTATGGCCATGAATGGTACGCCAGAGAGCGGCCCTGTTAAAATGCCAGTGGCGCTCATCGATGTGCTGGCCGCTCATCAGCTCAAAGAAGGCTTGCTACTAGCTTTGCTGCAAAGCGCACAGGATCCCAAGGGCCGGGTGGTGAGCGTTTCACTTTACGACGCCGCCATCTGCAGTTTAGCCAATCAGGCGGCTAATTACTTGATGAGTGCCCAAGTACCCCAGCGCATGGGAAGCCTGCACCCCAATATTGCACCTTACGGTGAAATCTTCCAATCCAAAGATGATAAGCTGCTCACCTTTGCTATTGGCTCCGACCAACACTTCCATAAATTGCTCTCCACTTTAAACCTCCTCAAACTTGAAGACGAACAAAAATTCAAATCCAACATTGCACGCGTCAAAAATAGAACTGCCCTTGCGCAAATAATCCAAGAAAAAGTGGGCGAACTTCTTGCTGAACCTTTACTTTCCGATCTTCAAAAACTTGGCGTACCGGCAGCACAAATTCAAACACTAGACCAAGTATTCGCAAATCCAAATGCGCAAGAATTGGTCAGGGTAGAACAAATTGACGGCCAAAGCACCAAACGCGTTTCACAAATTGCTTTTAATTTTAAGACATGATACGCAGCCCACAAAATGAGACTGAATGGCAAGCCTATTATGAACTACGCTACCAACTACTTAGAGCACCTTGGGGGCAAGTAAAAGGCAGCGAACAAACTGCTGATGAAGCGCAACACCAACATTTTGCTTTTTTCAACGATGCAAACCAAATTATTGGCGTAGGTAGGCTCGATCAAACGGCGCCGAACGTGGGCCAAGTGAGGTTCATGGCCGTTGCAGCCAACCAGCAAGGAAAGGGCATCGGAAAGGCAATCATGGAGAAAATGGAAAAGGTTAGCCTAACTCTTGGCTACGAAAAAATCATCTTACATGCAAGGGAAGTTGCACGCCCGTTTTATGATAAATTAGGCTATCAATTGGTGGCGCCTTCTCATCTACTCTTTGGCGAAATTCAACACTATCTGATGGAAAAAACACTAGACGCATGACCGAAAATGAATACATACTATCCGAATTTTACAAAATCATTACACCGAACAAAGTCAATATGTTTGAGCGAATTGCTCCTCAACGCAGTCGGCATCTCGTTGTCGGACTTGAAAATATTCAGCAGGATCACAATGCCTCTGCTATTATGCGCAGTATGGACTGCTTAGGTTTTCAGGAATTACATCTGATCGAAAAAAACAATAGCTATCAATTTCAAAGAGACATTGCTTTGGGATCAGCACGTTGGCTCGACGTCAATCAATATCAAGAAGGACCCGAACCTGTTTTGGAGGCAATTGCAAAACTCAGAAAGCAAGGATACCGTATCATTGCAACTTCACCGCATCACAAGGCAGTAACCCCTCAAACAGTAAATCTCCAACAGCCAATTGCTTTATTTTTTGGTGCAGAAAAACATGGAATCTCTCCTGAATTAATGGAAAATGCAGATGAACTTCTGCACATTCCTATGCATGGATTTACAGAGAGTTTGAATCTTTCCGTTTCGGCTGCACTCCTATTAAATGCGCTTCGGACTCGTCTAGAATCTACTCAATACCCATGGCTACTCTCTGAACAAGAGCAAATCAAACTCAAAATTGAATGGTGCAAACGGATCTTGAACGGCGGGCCTCAACTTGCCGAAAAATTTCGCGAAGAATTTAAAAAAGTTTGATAACTTTGAGTGTACACGTATCATAAACAAATACTTATGGGAAAAGGAGACAAAAAAACAACAAAGGGAAAACGCGCTATGGGATCTTATGGTAAGACCAGGAAACGAAAAGAAGATGCGCCAATAGTTGTTGTTAAAAAGGAGAAGAAAGCAAAACCTGCAAAGGCAGAACCAAAGGCCAAGGCTACAGTGGCAAAGAAAAAACCAGCCGCAAAAAAAACAACCACAAAAAAAGCTGAATGATCATCAAGAGCTGCCTCGGCAGCTCTTTTTTTTTGCAACTTTGCAAAGCATTAGCAACTATTAATCAACATTTATGAAACACAATTTCGGAGCGGGTCCGTGTATCTTACCGCAAGACGTATTCAAAGAAGCAGCTGAAGCTGTTTTAGATTTCAATGGCTTATCAATTCTAGAAGTCTCGCACCGTCACAAAGATTTTGTTGCCGTGATGGATGAAGCCATTGATCTGGTAAAGAAAGTTCTTCAGGTCCCTGCGGGCTACTCGGTGGCCTTCCTACAAGGTGGCGCTACTCTAGGTTTCTCCGCAGCAGCACTGAATATGCAGCGTCAAACCAAACGTGCAGGATATATCAATACGGGCACATGGGCAAGCGGTGCTATCAAAGAAGCAAAAAAAGTAGGTGTTGATGTTGATATTTTTGCTTCTTCTGAAGACCGCAATTTCTGCTACATTCCTAAAGATTTCCAAATCCCAACTGCTGTTGATTACATTCATTTTACGAGTAACAATACCATCTACGGCACACAATTCAAAGATTTTCCAAAAACTGATTTGCCCTTGGTTTGCGATATGTCGTCGGATATTTTTTCCAGGACTATCAATGTTGCCGACTTTGACTTGATTTACGCCGGAGCTCAAAAAAATCTCGGGCCTGCTGGAGCAACACTCTACATTGTCAAAGACGATGCACTAGGCAAAAGCACATCGCCATTTATGCCTACTTATCTCGATTTGAAACAACAAATTGACAAGGAATCGATGCTCAATACTCCTCCAGTTTTCAGTGTTTATGTTTCCATGCTCAACCTAAGGAATTTATTGGCTAATGGAGGTGTAGATGCTCAACAGCAAAAAAACGAGGAAAAAGCCAGCTTAATCTATCAAGAAATCGACAACAATCCTTCCTTTAGAGGTGCAGTAGACCAGGCCGACCGCTCCAATATGAATGTTACATTTTTGCTTACCGATGAAAGCAGATCAGGTGAATTTGATTCCATGTGGAAGGATTCAGGAATTGTCGGATTGCCAGGTCACCGCTCAGTAGGCGGATACCGCGCGTCCATGTACAATGCTCTTCCACTTGAAAGTGTGCGCGTTTTAGTAGATGTTATGAAAGAATTCAACAGAAAAGGATAGGCATGAAAATATTAGCAAACGACGGTATTTCAGCACTGGGAAAATCAATACTAGAAGCCGCCGGTCATCAAGTAAGTACAGAAAAAGTAGACCAAACTGCGCTCGCAAGCACCATTAATGAGCAAGGTTTTGATGCTGTATTGGTGCGTAGTGCCACTACAGTTAGAAAAGAAGTTATTGACGCTTGCCCTGGATTGCGTCTTATTGGTCGCGGTGGTGTCGGAATGGATAACATCGATGTTGCATATGCACGCCAAAAAGGACTAACGGTGATTAATACGCCTGCATCCTCCTCACAATCAGTTGCAGAACTTGTGATGGGTCATCTTTTTTCCATCTCACGCTTTTTAAATGATTCTTTCAAAAACATGTCGAGTGGCGACTTTGCTACCCTTAAAAAGAATTATGCTAAGGGTGTTGAACTACGCGGAAAAACACTCGGAATTATTGGTTTTGGTCGAATTGGACAGAGTTTGGCAACCTACGCTCTCGGCGCTGGCATGAAAGTAATCGCTATAGAACGCAGCGCACGGATCCAACCCATTAACTTAAAAATTGGCGGGCAAACTGTTGAGGTTCCCGTTAAAGTTGTGGCCGATCTCACTGAAGTTATTGCCCAACTTGATTACATATCTATACATGTACCCAAACAAGCAGATGGGGCAGCCATTATTGGTCCCAAAGAATTTCAACTGATGAAAAAAGGAGTTCGCCTTGTAAATGCGGCTCGTGGTGGAGTAATTGATGAAATGGCATTACTCGAAGCACTACAAAACGAGACCGTTTCTGCAGCAGCACTAGACGTCTTTGAAAACGAACCAACACCGCTCAAAGCGCTATTGGATCACCCTCATATCGCTTGTACTCCACACATTGGTGCAGCAACTTTAGAAGCCCAGGATCGAATTGGAGAAGAATTAGCCGACCTCATTATTGCCTTTGCAAAAGAGGCATAGTAAACAATTTTAAATGAACCAAAAAAGCGAAGGTGTGCCTTCGCTTTTTTAGTGTTCAATAAGAAAGAAAAGACTAAGCCTCTTCTACAATTGAAATACCCTCAATTGTATCTCCTTGACGGATTGAATCCAAAACATCAAGACCTTCAAATACTTTTCCAAAAACAGTATGCTGACCATCTAGATGTGCTGTGTTATTGCGAGAATGGCAAACAAAAAATTGAGAACCACCGCTGTTACGTCCTGCGTGTGCCATCGACAATACACCTCTGTCGTGGTATTGGTTATCTCCAGAAGTTTCACAATCAATTTGGTAACCAGGGCCACCTGTTCCAGGGATTCCATTTGCACCATCGCGGGTATTTGGACAGCCGCCTTGGATAACAAAATCTGGAATAACACGGTGCCATTTCAAACCATTGTAATAACCTTCGTTAGCTAATTTCACAAAATTAGCAACTGTATTTGGTGCGGCAGCAGCGAAAAGTTCAGCGTGCATTTCGCCTTTGTTGGTGGTAATGATTGCTTTCATAATATTTTTTTTGGCAAAAATACAGCTAATTTGCTTTATTATTTGTTGAAAACTCCGTTGATAAAGCAATTTTCTAATGAGTTGAAAGAGATGAAGCGAATGTTAAATTTGTAATGAAGCAAATTCAAAAAAGACATGTTTAGCTCCTTCACCAAGAAAAAACTATCAGATAATCAAGTTGCCAATGTGTTTATCAATGGTATTTTTGATAGTGTAGACAAAGGCTTTGCTGAAGTTGCCGCCATGATCAACGAAGACAGTGTCTTTGTTCAGTCTCCAAATATTTCTAGCGCGGACTCTGGACAATTTGGCCTGATTGTTATCGTTGGGAACTTATCTTTTCTAGAAAGCACGTTTGAGGCTGAACAAGCTGAACGAGTCGAACAACTCATTTTTGAAAAACTCGCTCGTATCTATGAAATGAGCGTCCCAGATTTCCAAACTATGATTCGTGAGTATCAAAGTTTTATTATGCGTGTAAATCAACCTTCGAAAAACTGGATCTACGGAATGTCAAAGGCAATTTTTCATAAATATGGCCTTTATGAATTTCAAGACGATTACTTCAAAAGAATGCAGGCGCCCAACCCTTTATTCCTCAAACGCATGGACGAAGTCATGAGTAACTTTATCTGGAATTGGGACGCCTTCTTCAAGAAGTTTCGCATCTAATAAATTTAAGCCTCTCAATCCTCTATTGCCAGCTCTTCTTGGACATGTATTGGTTTTCTAAAAACAATTAAACCATCAAACATATCCATTACGATAGGCTGAGATTTATCAACTTTTTGGGCGAGTATTGCTCTAGATAATTCATTGAGCACTTGTTTCTGAATCACGCGCTTCACCGGCCTAGCACCAAAAAATGGATCAAAACCTAGTTGCACGATGTGATCAAATGCCTCCGGTGTTACTACCAAATTCATATCAGATTCACGCAATTTGGCTTTGAGCTCCTCTAATTGAATACTCACAATGCTTCCAATCTCCTTTTTAGTAAGCGGTAAAAACAAAATGCTTTCGTCTATTCGATTTAAAAATTCTGGACGAATAGTTTGTCGCAGCAATTCAAGCAGTTCGACTCTAGTTCCTTCTGCAACTTGTGGATAGTCATCTTCTTTCACTTTTTCAAAACGCTCGTGAATCAACTGCGATCCGAGATTGGAGGTCATGATGATGATGGTATTCTTGAAATTAACCAACCTACCTTTGTTGTCGGTTAGTCGACCGTCATCAAGGACTTGGAGTAAAATATTAAATACATCTGGATGTGCTTTTTCTATTTCATCAAGTAATATGATCGAGTAAGGTTTCCTACGAACGGCTTCTGTAAGTTGCCCTCCTTCCTCATATCCTACATACCCTGGAGGCGCTCCTACCAAGCGACTAACCGCATGTTTTTCTTGGTATTCGCTCATGTCTATTCTAGTCATGGCTTGTTCATCATTAAACAAATAAGTGGCAAGCGCTTTTGCTAACTCTGTTTTACCAACTCCTGTTGTCCCTAAAAAAATAAATGACCCAATGGGGCGTTTGGCATCTTGAAGACCTGCTCTACTTCGGCGAATAGCATCGGAAAGGGCAGAAATGGCAACTTCTTGACCAACAACCCGCTTATGTAATTCTTCTTCGAGACGCAAAAGCTTACCTAATTCACTTTCGAGCATTTTCCCAACTGGTATGCCTGTCCACTTAGATACAACCTCTGCAATTTCAGTACTGTCAACTTCTTCTTTAATGAGTTTTACTTGCTGCTCTAAGGCTTGCTGGTTGGTTTTCATCTGTGCAAGCGTCTCTTCTGCTTCTTTAATTTTTCCGTAGCGCAATTCTGCGACTCTTGCATAATCGCCTTGTCGCTCGGCCGCCTCTGCTTCAAATTTAAGCGCTTCAATTTCTTCTTTGGCTTTTTGGATTCCTTCAATGAGATCTTTTTCAGTTTGCCAACGTGATTGTAAACTCATCCTTTCTTCTTGTAAACGCGATAATTCCTCTGCTACTTGTTGCATGCGTTTTTGATCATCCTCACGCATAATGGCTGCCTTTTCGATTTCAAGTTGCATGATTTTTCGTTCTACCTCATCGAGTTCTTCGGGCTTAGAGTTAATCTCCATACGTAGTTTTGCTGCTGCCTCATCAATAAGATCTATCGCTTTATCAGGTAAATGACGATCCGTAATATAGCGTTGTGACAATTCTACTGCTGCAATAATTGCGGCATCCTTAATAAGTACTTTATGGTGATTTTCATATTTTTCTTTAATTCCACGCAATATGGATATGGCATCTTCAGTACCGGGTTCATCAATCAGCACCGTTTGAAAGCGACGCACGAGTGCTTTGTCTTTCTCAAAATATTTTTGGTATTCATTAAGCGTTGTTGCACCTACAGCTCGCAATTCACCCCTTGCTAATGCCGGCTTTAGAATGTTGGCCGCATCCATAGCACCATCTCCTCCACCCGCACCTACTAAAGTATGAATCTCATCGATGAAAAGGATGATTTCTCCCTCAGCAGCAATCACCTCCTTAACTACTGCTTTGAGTCGTTCTTCAAATTCTCCTTTATACTTAGCACCAGCTATAAGCGCTCCCATATCTAAAGAAAAAACTGTTTTAGATTTTAAGTTCTCTGGGACGTCCCCAGCAATTATCCGGTGTGCTAAGCCTTCTGCAATAGCCGTTTTACCTACACCCGGCTCCCCAATCAAGATGGGGTTATTTTTTGTTCGTCGCGTTAAGATTTGTAATACCCTCCTGATTTCATCATCTCGCCCAATCACAGGATCTAGTTTTCCCTCTTGAGCTAGCGTGTTGAGATTTTTAGCAAATTTTTCTAAAGATTGGTAGTTTGCATCTTGTTGTGCATCCTTGATATTTTGTCCGTTTCTGAGTTCCATTATTTGATTTTTTAAGGTCTTTTCATCTAATCTAAGGTCTTTTAAATAGCGGGCTGCAGCATCTTTCCCTTTCAAAAGCGCCAAAAAAAGAACTTCTATTGACATGTATTGATCCCCGAATTCTTCCTTGAGCTTCATAGCACTAGTGATCAAGTCTTGCAACGCTTGGCTAGCATAAGGCTGGGTTGCTCCTGTTACCTTTGGATAGGATTTAACAATAGCCGTTGCGCCTTTATAAACCTCTGTTGTTTGTAAATTATTTTTTTTCAAGAGGAAGTCCATCACATCTGAAGCGTGATTCATGAGGGCAGACAATACGTGCCCTGGCTCTATGGCTCGTTGTCCATTATCAATGGCCAAGCTTTGTGCTTGCTGAAGGATTTCTTGGGTTCGGTGTGTGAATTGATGAGCATCCATATTTGATCAATTTTGACTTGCAATACACAGCACAAATGCTACACCAGCGTACAAAATCATGTCAATAATTCCGATTCAAATCATTTCAACTGACAACATGTCTGAAAAATACAGAATAATCAGTATTTACAACTGTCAATGTAACTATTGATAGAAGTATTACGTTAAGGGCTTTATCTCAAGATTGATCCGGACAACGGACTAAAAATATTCTTGCACTAATGCCACATGGGGCACGCAAGAATTATTTGTTGTTTGTTTGAAAGTCTCGCTCCGGCGAGACTTTCCTTTTTATTGTTCTACACAGCTCATTACCTCATTGAACCACTTGACTTTTTGTTCATCACTAAGTTTTTCACTTTTTTGAGAACAGGCTTCCATGAGAGCCTTATCCTGGTTCTCCATGGACTTGGCTAATTCATGACCACAAGTACATGCAGTTGGATCTAATTGCGTACAACCCACTGCTAAAAGTAGGCTTGCGATGAGGAGTGAATGTTTCATGAGTTCAAAGTTAAACATTTCGATTGCTTTTTGTATTTTCGTGCTCATGCGCTTGGTTTTTCTATCCTTATTCTTGAGCTCCTTCACTCTTTCAACCGTTTGGGCGCATGAATTTTATTTTGCTTATGCTGAAATGGCATATAACGAAATGAATCAAAAATTTGAAGGAACACTCATTTTTACAACCCATGACCTTGAAAAAGCTTTGGATCCAAAGGGTTCTTACATTGGTAAACTTGAACAGACCAACGAAAGCACACCTTTAGCAAAGCGATTAGAAGCATACCTCAACCAACATTTCCAAATTTCATATGGTTGTGCTATTGATTCCAATGTTTTTGACGCAATGTGTACTACTCAATTCACCCTGGACGGAATAGCTCCTTCTCTAAACGGTACCATTGAATGTTATATTTCTGCACCGGCCAAACTGCTTTACCTGCCATCTCATCTCGGACTACCTTACACTACTTTATTAAACGTACAATTTGATGCATTATTTGAACAATTTCCCAATCAACAAAATAAACTGACGCTTATTTATAGGAACCAAAAAGAAACCTTGAACTATATAAACGGACTAGAAAATAGACATCGAATTCCCCTTTTACCATGAAAAAATTACTCTTCACATTAGCGACCATTTCAAGTACTGCGATTATTGCACAAACAAAGTTTGCACAACTTGATCAAATGTTACCCACACCCAATAATTACCGTACAGCATCTGGAGCACCCGGAAACGCATACTACCAACAAAAAGCAGATTATAAAATGTCTTTGGTGCTAGATGACACCAAGCAACGCTTGGATGGAGTTGAAACGATCACCTACACCAACAATTCACCAGATCCACTCGCTTATCTCTGGCTTCAACTCGATCAAAACATCTACGATCTGAATTCAGATACGAAACTCATCGAAGTAGAGAAAATGGAAAACTTTAGAAGTGTTTCAGATTTGCGTAAGCGTGAATTTTATTACGATGGTGGTTTTAAAATCGAACGAATTACCAACATGAGCGGTCAGCCAATGAATTACTTCATCAATAAGACCATGATGCGCATTGATTTAGTCAAACCATTGCAACCAGGCCAAAGTACTTCTTTTCAAATAAAATGGTGGTACAACATCAACGACCGTATGCAGGTTGGAGGAAGATCTGGCTACGAATATTTTGAAACAGACCAAAATTATCTTTACACAATTGCGCAGTTTTTCCCGCGGATGTGTGTTTACAATGACGTAACCGGATGGCAGAACAAACAATTCCTCGGGCGCGGTGAGTTTACCCTTCCTTTCGGGGACTATGAGGTGAGTATAACTGTTCCTGCTGATCACATTATCGGTGCTACGGGCGAATGCCAAAACTACTCGAGTGTCTTAAACTCAGAGCAGCGCAAGCGCTTGGAGCAAGCGCGCAAATCCGATACTCCAGTTATCATCGTGACCCAAGCTGAAGCCGAAGCTGCCGAAAAGAACAAATCAAACCAAACAAAAACATGGGTCTACAAAGCGACTAATGTCCGTGATTTTGCATTCGCAAGCTCTCGCAAATTTATATGGGACGCACAGAAGCAAACCGTTGGAAATAAGGATGTACTTTGCATGAGTTACTACCCCAAAGAAGGTAACCCGCTTTGGGAACGCTACTCTACCAAACTCGTCGCACATACAATCAAAACTTACTCGAAGTATACTGTAAACTATCCTTATCCAGTGGCAATCTCTGTTCATTCCAAGTGGATAGGCATGGAATATCCCATGATTTGTTTCAATGGAGGTCGCCCAGAACCAGACGGAACTTACTCAGAAGGTGAGAAATACGGGATGTGGGGTGTTATTATCCATGAAGTTGGACATAATTTCTTTCCTATGATCATCAACTCAGATGAACGTCAATGGACTTGGATGGACGAAGGTCTCAATACTTTTGTCCAGTACCTCACCGAACAAGAATGGGAACGAGGCTACCCGAGTCGTCGTGGCCCAGCATACATGATTGCTGATTATATGCGTGGTGATGTAAATGGAATTTCGCCAATCATGACCAATTCTGAGTCAATCAAACAATTTGGCAATAACGCTTACGGAAAACCAGCAACTGCCTTAAATATCCTAAGAGAAACAGTTATGGGGCGCGAACTCTTTGATTATGCGTTTAAAACATACTGTGAACGCTGGGCATTTAAGCACCCAACACCAGCTGATTTCTTCCGCACCATGGAAGATGCCTCTGCTGTTGATTTAGATTGGTTTTGGCGAGGTTGGTTTTATTCAACAGAACATGTCGACATCGCACTTACAGATGTGAAATGGTTTCAACTCAACACCCAAAATCCAGAAATCGAAAAAGCATTTTTACAACAAAAAGAAACACAAAAAGATGTGCATATAGGTGTGACACGAAACCAAACTGCAATTAAACAAACAGTAAATGAGCGAGATGCACAAATTGACGATTTCTATGCCAAGCGCAATCTTTATGCTGTAGATGCCCTAGATCAAAAAGCATATGAGCATTTTATGGCTAAGGCAAATGCCGATGATCTGGCATATCTGAAAGCGGGTAAGCAACTTTATGAACTGACATTCGAAAATTTAGGTGGCCTTGTAATGCCGCTGATCTTCGAAGCTACCTTCGAAGATGGAAGTACAAAAGTTGAACGCATCCCTGCAGAGATTTGGCGTATTCAGGAACTCAAAGTGAGTAAAGTTTTCGTTTATGATCAACCCGTTGTATCGTTTAGAATTGATCCATTCCTAGAGACTGCTGACACAGACCTAGACAACAACACTTGGCCACGTGTCTTGCAACCAACTCGCTATCAGTTGTACAAACAAGAACAATCTCGTGAGAATCCAATGCAGCGTCAACAACGATTGGAGCAAATGCAGCGCGGCAACTAAGAACTGTTACAATTTTTGGAAAGAAACCAACTCTTGCTTGGAAGCGGATTTGAGTAAATAGTGATAGCGTCCCGATTGAAGGTGACCTATTTCAAATGTCAATATTTGCTGTCCGGCATTTAGATGCCCTTCAAAAGACTTTTGCAACACCCTGCCGCTTTGATCGAATAAATAGATCTCTATAAATTCATTCGTTGAAATAAATTTCAACTGATGTTTGCCAAGACTTGGATTAGGAAACACAATTGACTTTTCAAATTGAGCAATTGCGTTTTCATTTACAGCAGTTGTACATCCTTGCAAAATATCGTGATAAGTAATATTTTGTTCAAACAAGCCTTGTATTACTTGAAGATCTACCTCAAACCAATCCTTTAGAATACTTGCATAAATATCCCGAAAATCAATAGTCATATCAAGGCCAGCTTGGTTATTGATTTGATCAGGAATTTGTGGATTTGCACCTATTATTCCATCGCTAATACAAGAGCCAAAAAGTAACACAGGTGCAGCATCACCATGATCGGTTCCAAAACTTCCGTTACTGGCAATTTGGCGTCCAAATTCTGAAAAAGTGAGACCTGCTACGCGTTGTTCTAAGCCTAACAATTCTAAGTCATGCTGAAATGCCCGAACTGCGTCTGAAATACGCTTCAGTAAATTAGGGTGTACTCCTTCCTTGACATCATTTTGATCTACTTGTGCATCGTGGGTATCAAAACCGTTTACATTGAGAATATAAACTTTTGTCTTGAGACCTCCTGAAATCATTTGAGCAATATATTTGAGTTGGACAGCCAAAGGATTTTGGGGATCATAGAGACCCGAAAGAGAATTACCAGCACTTGCCGCGCTACTAATTTGTTGGCCGTACTCATTAGTCTGATTGATTAATGTCGAAATGTATTCGATCTGCCCTCCATAATAGGTACCATCATTAGTAACTGAGGTCATTAATAAATTGGAGGAATTAAAAGGATCAGAGACAGCATGGCTAAAGTTCCCCATGAGTCCTTGACAAGTCGTTGACACCTCTGACCCCATGGAAATTGCAAATGGATCAGGATAGTCTATATTGGGATATGCATCGGGGAAATTTGGATAGGCGCCATCAAAATAGCGACCCAACCACCCACTTGTTTGATTGATATCTAGGGAGCCTGTGGTCCAAATATCCATCGATCTAAAATGAGAACGATTTGGCTCTGGGTAACCCACATTTTGAATTACACTTAACTTTCCTTCATTAAAAATGGTTTGTAAGCCGGTCATTTTTGGATGTAATCCAACTTCTAGAGTAAGTGGTAAAATTTCGCTTTCTGGAACTAATATATTGGAGCGCTGCACCAAAAGCTCAGCGTACTGATCTCTGGGAAAAACCATGTTCAAACCATCATTACCTCCATTCATACGAATTAAAACCAAGATTTTATCCTCAGCACTTTTAGGTACCTCAAATAATTGCCTTGCAACAGCCTGCATGGAAAAGCCATTTTGTACAAAAGGCAATGACATACTTGCCAGCGCACCATTTTTAAGGAAGGATCTTCTTTTCATTAGCAAACGTGGAATTGAGGCATTTTAAACATGATGTTGAGCACCGCCTGCATGCGCAATTCAACAGGTGTGTAAAAGGCCGGGTTTGTAGGGTCCGCAAGATATTCGTTGTATTGTAAGGTCCATTCAAAATCTGGAAGCCCCCCAGTCAGGATCGCTTTAATCGCTAATTGATCAGCTGCTGGAATTTCTTTTGGAAAAAGTACCAAACACAAATCTGCTATCACTTGTGGCGCAGAGGCAGGTGCAGATAGTCCGTTCAATAAGTCGAGAACTTGTATTTTGAAAATATTACCATTTACATTGAAATTATTTGAAGTCAAGAAATTGGCGACATCAAATCGCTTCTTGATATAAGTAGAATTGATCCACAAACGATAAAAGGCGGGTGCCTGATAATAGGCCGTCCAACCTGCAACGCTTGGTGGCGCAGCATAACCCTGCCCCATTTGATCAGCCAAACCGTATAAGGATAAGTATATTTGATAGGTGCTTTGCAAATCAAAATTTGCGCTAGTTGACGATGTATTCAGCATTGCGCAAATCGTTTCTAACGGGGTGCGAATGACAGCTCCACGCATATTTATATCATAGAAGTGCTCACTTGTGAGCAACGCTACAAGAACTGGCGTTATTTCAAAATTGTTAGTCACAAACGTTTGGGCCATGTCAGCAATGATATTTTGCTCAACCCAAGTAGTTATATCACAATTCACAAAATAACGGTATAGCTTTCGACAAATATAGCTCGCGGTTTCAGGCTGATTAAACACAATATCTATGTAATCCGCAAATTCTAAAGCTCCATTGGCGCTGATGGCTTGATTTGAAAAATGATATGATAATGTTTTAGTCGTTGTATCGTGCAGAACAGGCATGAATTGGCTTGTTACTTGAGACTGGGTAGAACTTCGAACACCCTGAACAACATAACCAGTGAATATCTTAGCGCCTGCAGAGACGTCTTGTTCTGTAAAGGTGGAGTAATCACCGGCTGCAAGCTGCGGGCCTTTCCCAACCGTATACAACTCTAATAATTCTCTGGCATAATTCTCATTTGGTGAAAATACCGTGTTTGTTGACCCATTTAGAAAAAGCAGCATGCAAGGATCAATGCTCACTTCTTTAACCAATTGCTTTACATTCCCCAACGCATTTTGACGCAATAAAAGCAGATAGTGGTACATGGCACGTGCGTCTCCTGAAGTACTAACACCGAAGTGATTTTGCCAAAAAAAAAGCATTTTTTCAGTAAGGCTAAGACTTTCTTGATTGAGATTTTTAGCTAGCCAAGCACCCAGAGATTTCATGCGAGCACCTTCTGTTTGCTGATTTGCAGTTGTATCCTGCGGGTAAACTGCCGAGACCCACGACTGGCCTTGTGCTACAACTTGTTCCGCAGGATCATATGCCAAGGGCTCATCAGGGATTGATGGTAGCAATAAGTTGGCAATCGCGGCAGACATCCCGTTTTGAACGGCATCTTGAATTTCAGCATAAGTAGCTCCAAAAGTACAGCGCCTTAACAGATGAGCTGCTTCATTAGCGGTCCAGGGTCCGGAATAGGGAGTCATAAGGATTATTTTGACTCACAAATTACAGTTTTTTCAATAAAGAAGCAACCCAAATGCGCTTAGATCGTTCTTATTTAACAAATATTTCAATTAAATTTGTCTACCTACTTAACCTACAGCATATGATCAAAAAGATCTTCTTTTCTTTATTGACACTCTCTTACCTTACAACGTTTGCGCAGCAATCTGTTACATTTAACTACACAGGAGCAATCCAAACCTGGACCGTACCCCCTTGTGTGTATTCCATTCAGGTGGATGTACGAGGAGCTAAAGGTGGAGGAATCCAAGGCAATCCTTTTGTTGGTTCAGGGCAAGGTGGCAATGGAGCTCGTGTTCAACACCCGAGCATTGCAGTAACTCCTGGTCAAGTGCTGGAGATTCGCGTAGGAGGCAACCCAACAGGACCAACTGGCGGTTGGAATGGCGGCGGTAACGGACACCCATCACCAAACGCCCAGAACGAATCCAAAGGTGGAGGGGGCGCATCGGATATTCGCATCTCTCCGTTTGCTATGAATAATCGCATCGTTGTTGCAGGTGGCGGCGGAGGCCGTGCCGGTGGCTCCGGACAAACGAATTACCAAGCTACAGGAGGTCAAGGTGGCTGCACTACAGGCCAAACGGGCACCGGCTCACCATTTACTGGAACAGGCGGTGGAGGCGGCACACAATTCTCAGGTGGTAATGGTGGCCCACCGTGGGGCGGAGGCCAACCCGGAACTGCAGGAAGCATTGGTCAAGGCGGCAATGGTGGCTTTTATACTTCTGCTGCTGGCGGCGGAGGTGGCGGTGGCTATTTTGGCGGAGGTGGCGGTGGCGGTGACAACTGCTGTACAGGCGCCAATGGCGGCGGAGGCGGCGGAGGCGGCTCCAGTTTCTATCCTGCCGGAGGTACTTGTACTCAAGGTTTTCAAACGGGTCATGGCCAAGTGGTCATCACTTACACAGCCGGATCCACATCCGTAACGGTAGCAAATAGCGGCCCATATTGCGTTGGAGGTCAAATCAGCCTTACAGCCACAACCGGAGCTCCAAGCTACGACTGGACTGGACCAAATGGTTTTACATCCACCCTCCAGAATCCAACTATTCCAAATGCTACCGCAGCAATGGCCGGAACATATACCCTTACATATGATGCAGGTGGATGCATTTCTACGGCAATTACAACCGTTGTTGTAAATACGCCAACGCTTCCAACTTTCAATCAAATCACACCTATTTGTGAAGATGCTGCTGCACCAGGATTACCTAATTTATCAACAAATTCTCCAGTTATTCAAGGTACTTGGAACCCAGCAGCTATCAATACAACTGCGGCAGGAACTACAACCTATACATTTACACCAAACGCAGGTATCTGTGCAACGACTGCAACTATGGATATCATCATAGTGGCTAATGAACAAGCAACCTTTAATCAAATTGCAGATTTATGTATCAATGATCCTGCACCAGTACTTCCTAATACATCTACTAATACATATCCATATACAGGAACTTGGTCTCCAAGTACAATTTCCACGGTAAACCCAGGTACATTTACTTTCACCTTTACTCCTAACCCAGGAGAATGTGCCTTCCCTGCCACTATGGATATCGTTGTTCATGCCCTAACAGCTCCACAGTTCAATCCAATGGGGCAGATTTGTCAATACATGACCAATGTTGTCATTCCTACTACGGCAACCAATACCAGTTCCTACATGAATGGGCCACTCATTACTGGTACTTGGAACAACCCAACTGTCATCACTACAGCCCCTGGTACAGTAAACTACACTTTTACCCCTGATCCAAATCAATGTGCGTCTACACTTACCTTCCCAATCACAGTGGATCCACTCATCATTCCTCAATTCACTCAAATCCCACAGTTGTGTCAAGACGAGGCAAATCCAATATTTCCAACCACCTCCAATAACCTACCAGGTATTACAGGAGCTTGGACACCACCAACGATCGACACATCTATTCCAGGTATCTATACCCATACCTTCTTCCCTGACCCAGGTCAATGTGGAGATACCGTTGATATGATTGTAACCATTGTTCCGGCAGTTCCACCAGTTTTTGTTGCTGACACACTCTCAGGATGCAACCCACTTCTCGTTAATTTAAGTACAATTGGAGCTGTCCAAGGAGCTGTTTACACATGGTATTGGGGAGGCACTCAAATCGGTCAAGGCAGCAATTTTGCTTATACCTTTGATGCAAGTGGATACCACGACATTACCCTAGAATACAATCTACTTGGTTGTATTGAAACGACTACCTATAACGACTATATTTACATGGAGAGTTATCCAGAGGCTTCATTTGCGGCGCTTCCAGGTGCATTGACAGAAAGTACGATGCCGATTCAATTTGTCAATAATTCAGTAGGCGGACTCACCTACGTTTGGGACTTCGATGACAACACAACAAGTACTGAAGAAAATCCTAACCACATGTATGTGGGTGTTTCTGATAACTTACTCGTAACCCTTACCGCTTACACTTCTCTTGGCTGTTCAGATGAATACCAACTCAATTTACCAGTAATTGCAGAACCGATATATTACGTGCCAAATACTTTCACTCCAGATGAGGATGAGCATAACCAAACATGGCAAGCTATTTTTACAACAGGATTTGACCCACATGCATTCCATCTGGCGGTATACAATCGCTGGGGAGAGGTAATCTGGGAAACGTACGATGCATCACAAGCATGGGATGGCACTTATGGACCCGATGGTATTAAAGTGCCATCTGGAATCTATTCCTGGAAACTACAATTCGAAACCAAAGAAAATGACTATCGCAAGATCGTCACCGGACATCTGAACCTCATCAGGTAGTTCCGAACTCTTATCAATAAAAAAGGCGAGCAAATGCTCGCCTTTTTTATTGAACTACAAAATGATTTGATTTGCCTTATTTCTTGCGGAAGAAAATGCGAATTGGAACACCTTCAAAATTGAATCGTTCACGCAATCTGTTTTCTAGAAAACGCTTGTATGCATCCGTAAGATATTGGGGTAGATTACAGAAAAAAGCAAAACTTGGAGAATGCGTAGGCAATTGCTGCACAAATTTGATGCGGATATACTTTCCTTTCATTGCCGGAGGAGGTGTCTGAGCTATTACATCTAACATGACTTCATTGAGCTCATGTGTAGGGATTTTGCGAGTTCTATTTTCATAAACCTGCATAGCCGTCTCCAACGCTTTGTGAATACGCTGCTTTTCAATAGCCGAAGTAAATATAATTGGAACATCATTGAATGGGGCGAGTTGTTCGCGGAGTTCGGCTTCAAATTTTACCATGGTATTCTGATCTTTCTCTACGAGGTCCCACTTATTAACTAAAACAACAACACCTTTTGAGTTTTTCTCACACATGTAAAAAATACTCAAGTCTTGCTTTTGTATCCCTTCCGCCGCATCAATCATGAACATACAAACATCCGCATTTTCTATGGTGCGTACCGAACGAAGTACAGAATAATACTCAATGTCTTCAGTAACTTTTGCCTTTTTACGAATTCCGGCCGTGTCTATAAGTAGAAAATCAAAACCAAATGCCTTGTAGCGTGTATGAATGGAATCGCGGGTAGTACCTGATATATCGGTAACGATGTTTCGCTCTTGTCCGGTCAGGGCATTAACCATTGAAGATTTACCTACGTTAGGGCGACCAACAATAGCAATCCTAGGTAAGCTGTCTTCTTCTCTTACAGACTCATCCTCTTTGTTGAAATACTTGACTAACTCATCGAGGATTTCACCTGTACCACTTCCATTGGTTGCACTCAGGTCAAAAACTTCTCCCAGACCGAAAGTGTAAAATTCCGAGGAAAGCCCTACCCTTTCAGTGTTATCTACTTTATTGGCTGCAATGAGCACTGGTTTTTTACTCTTGCGCAAAAGTTGAGCCACTGTTTGATCCATTTCTACGATACCAGTCATGACATCAACCATAAAAACAATAACGGTTGCTTCCTCTATAGCAATTTGTACTTGCTTTCGAATTTCACCTTCAAAAATATCTTCTTTAGTGGTCGCATATCCACCTGTATCAATAACTGAAAATTGATAACCATTCCATTCACCTTTTCCGTAAAGGCGGTCTCTAGTTACGCCACTTACTTCTTTGACAATGGCATCGCGAGACTCTGTAAGGCGATTGAACAAGGTAGATTTTCCGACGTTTGGACGTCCGACAATTGCAACTATATTACTCATGTTTGTTGTGCTTAATAACCGTATTTCTTGAGCTTGGCATCGGAATGGCGCCAGTCTTTGTCCACTTTGACATAATTCTCGAGGAATACTTTTGTTTCCAGGAATTTCTCCATGTCGAGACGTGCTTCACGACCTATCCGTTTGAGCATTTCACCGCCCCTACCGATAATGATGCCTCTCTGTGAATCGCGCTCGACAATAATATTGGCCCGAATACGCGTTAGTCCTGGTTCTTCTTTATACTCCTCTACCTCTACTTGGGTACTATATGGGATTTCTTTCTGACAATGGATAAAGATCTTTTCGCGGATGATTTCTGAAATAAAGAAACGCATTGGACGGTCAGAGATTTCTTCTTTATCGTAATAAGGTGGGCTTTCGGGAATAAGGTTTAATATTTCTTCCCAAACTGCTTCAATGTTGAATTTATGTAATGCAGAAACGGCATACACTTTGGAATTAGGTAATTTTTCTTGCCAATAGACAACACGCTCCATGACTTTTGCCTGATCTGAATTGTCAATTTTGTTGATAAGACAAAGGACAGGCACTTTAAGCCTTTGAATACGCTCAAGTGTTTCTTTGTGATTCATCTCATTTTCATGAGTATCTGTCATGAAAATTAACACATCAGCATCAGAAATAGAGGCGTTTACATACTCCATCATATTTTCGTGGAGTTTGTATGCTGCATTCACCACACCAGGTGTATCGGAAAAAACTATTTGGTAATCTTCTTCATTAACGATTCCTAGGATACGGTGACGAGTTGTTTGGGCTTTGGAACTTACTATGGATAGCTTTTCACCCACTAATTGGTTCATGAGTGTAGATTTTCCAACGTTAGGAGATCCTACAATATTTACGAAACCTGATTTATGCGCCATAGCTCTATTAAAGTGCAAAGGTACAATTAATTGACGGGATGCTCATCAAACAAAGAGATGTCGGACAAAAAACTTATTTTATTATCTTCGAAACATGGAAACAATCGAACAACAAATTTCAGCACTAAAGTCTCAACTTACTGGTGACTTATTCTCAGACATAGAAACCCAGCAAAAAATTTATGAGCTCAAAAAACAGCTTAACCCAGCGATTGAACACGCTCCTGAGCAGGACGACGACGATGGCTGCCTTTACTGCGGAAGTTAACTACCTTAAGTAGTTTTCGCTTAATAAAGCTGTTGACGTTTTAATAAATACTTTAAAAGTACTTGATCATAACCCTCTTCTATAGGGGCTGGCATAAAATCGATGCCGTTATTGATACAACGCAATTTAATTTCCTCAAAATAAGAGGCTATAGCTGCTTGATATTGTAAGCGCACTTCACCTGGTTGCAAGTGCATTCGATCTCCGCTTTCCATGTCGATTAATTGATAAGGACGATCCTCCAAGTCAAATGATTTTTCATAGCCTTCGTGATAAACATGAAATAAAATAACCTCGTGTTTATTATGTTTGAGATGCTGTAAGGCATCAAAGAGCTGATTTGTATGCGCAGGATCGTCTAGCAAATCTGAAAAAATGACGACCAAACTGCGTTTATGAGTTAGATCGGCAATTGCATGAAGTGCAGCAATAGCGGCAGTTTGTTTCTTGTGTTTTTCTTCATACGATACCAATCTTTTTTCTAGTTCACTATATAAGTAGCGGTGATGAAGCAAAGAAGACTTTGCAGCGGTGTGTAAGTGTACTTCTTCATCAAAAATACTCAAACCAACCGCGTCTCTTTGACGCTTTAGTAATTCAATAAGGCTAGCGGCAGCATATACGGCATATTCAAATTTACTCACACCTTCTTTGGGAAAGTACATAGAGCTTGAGTCGTCAATGACCAATTGACAGCGTAAATTTGTTTCTTCTTCATATTTTTTAGTGAACAACTTTTCTGTTCTACCATATAAGCGCCAATCAATATTGCGCGTTGACTCTCCGGGATTATAGAGGCGGTGTTCAGCAAATTCTACAGAAAAGCCGTGGAATGGGCTTTTATGTAAGCCCGTAATAAACCCCTCAACAACCTGCTTGGCCAACAATTCCAGATTACCAAATGCAGGAAGTCGTAGGCGATCAATGCTTTTAGTCATGAAACAAAGTTAATAAAGTAGTGCAGAACCGAAGCAACTATATTACGGAGTATGCCGTCATATTTATAAATCACTGACTATGAAATATTTTTTACAATTACTCATTTGCTTTTTTGCATTTAATTTAATGAGTTATGCCCAAGTTTCGGGTTTTTCAATTAATGGACTTTCTTTAGGGCCAAATGTGCTCACTTCTTCATGCGATTCTACCGTAAGTATTGGTTTTTCTGCCATAAATCCAGCTACTAATTCTAATCCATATTACGACCTACCGTATGTGATCAACGGAAATAACTTCAGTAGTTGTCAAATTCAGACAGTTGTAGATTGGGGTGACGGCTCCACAAGCAATTCAGGTGGAGGGACATCCAGTACAGGAACCAACATCGTAATGAACCCTCCATTGAACCATACTTATGCTTCAGCAGGCACCTATACAATCACTACCACAGTTTACAACCCTGCTAATCAAACATATGCATATGATAGTCTTCAATACATGGTTGGTTCATGTACGGCCTACTTTTATTGTATGATTCAATTAGATTGTGACAACGATGGCACCGTCGATTCTCAAATTAATTCACCGGTACCTATTATGCTCTCAAATAGCGCTAATACTTACATGGATACATTACAAAATGGTCTGTTCATGATGAACAATGTTTGGGCCGGAAATTATATGCTATCTATAGAACCAACGTGGCTTGCAGCCAACAATTATGTGATTGGCAATATTATTCCAAGTCCATCAATCTTCATCTCTAACGGAGTAAGTACAACACTTATTACTTTGAATTGCGCATCCCAAACAACACAATTATGTGCAGCTGGTCAGGTATTTTGTGATGCAAATAACAATGGTGTTTTTGACAACGGAGAAATACCTATAGCAAATGCCCCTATTCAAGTAAATGGAAGTTTGGTTTACAGTAGCAACTCTGGTCAATATGCGATTAATTTTCCAGGTACTGTGAATGATACTTTTTCGCTAAATATCAATTCGAACTGGTTAACACAACATGGTTATTTCGTTCTGAATAATAATGGCATGAGCAATGTCTCATTTTTGGGAAGCGCCTGTAATGGCAGTGTTCCTGCTACAACTATCAATTTTGCATTAGATTGCGGAAGTAACAGCGCCCCAACATTGTGTTATGGAGGATTTGTATTCTGTGATGACAATGGCAATGGTCTTATGGATGGTGGTGAATCGCCATTAATGGGAGCACCTGTACAATTATTTGATCAGCCAAATTCGCTCACAAGCGTCACTGTTTACTCAGACTCTACGGGCTATTTCACTTATTGTGGTCCTATTACAAATACAAGTAGTTTTATTCTTGCACAAGTAAGTCCAACATGGTTGATTTACAATGGGTATACAACCTTAAGTACATATATTACCCTATTAGGCTACACGAGTCCAACGGTACAGCCCGGTAATTTAGCGGTTAATTGCGGTGGCACTAATTCTTGTGCAGATCTATGGACTACCGTCACACCATGGATTGGTTATTATCAGAACAGCACTGCTTACATCAAACTCAATTGGGGTAATTACGGACCTAGCGCAGTAGGATCCTATACCTTGACTTTTACATACCCAGCAGGGGTGAGTCCTAATCTATCAAGTATACAAAACCCAAATTATACAATTTCTGGAAATACCATCACTTGGAATATCAATAATTCAGCTGCGAGCTTTAGTAGCTACGATGTGATTTCATTTAGCGTCCCGGGAGGTTTGATCAACGGCGCACAACATTTCTTTAGTTCAACCATTACACCAACTGGTGCTGTAAGTGATTGTGGAACATACAATAACAACGGTTCACTCCTACAAATCCTAGGTAATAGTTATGATCCAAATGACAAAAATGCGAGCACAGACTACATGAATGAAAATTATCCCGTAGGTTATTTAGATCCATTTGCAGACGATATTTTGAATTACACCATACGTTTTCAAAATACAGGAACAGCACCTGCTCAAAATATTTACATTATTGACACGCTGAGCACACAACTTGATTGGTCCAGTTTTACCCTTTTAGAGGCTACACATCCCATACAGGTTGTCAATCTTGGAAATGGCATCATGCGTTTTGAGTTCAATCAAATATGGCTCCCTGACTCTACAACCAATGAGCCTGAAAGTCATGGGCATTTCACTTATAGGATTGCTGAACAACCAAACAATCCAATTATGTCGACTATTGAAAATACGGCTTATATCTTTTTTGACTGGAACGACCCGATTATTACCAATACCACTTTTCATCAAAACATGTATTTAGATCATATTGATGAATTAAAAGGTACTCTTGCTGTCTTTCCCAATCCTGCTCAAAGCCAAATAAGCTTTGAAATCAATGAACCCACTCTCATTGAGCTCAAAGATATCAATGGAAAAACAATTTTCAACCAAGTTGTTATTCCCGGTCAAACAATTGATATTCAACATTTAGATAGTGGTGTTTACTTCATTGAAGGCGAACAGAAAAAAGGAAAATTCATTAAATGGTAGCCATAAAAACTTTTTTACCTTCTTTTTATCAAAACTACATTTTTGGCATTGTATTTGTTATTCTATAAATGTAGTAGTTTATAGTTAGGTTATGGATAGGGTGGTCCACCTACCCTGTCCGAAAAAGCGGTTCGAAAGAGCCGCTTTTTTTATGCTGCAAAGATTGAACTAGCCTTTTTGTTTAGTTTGAGAATAACCTTGTTTGACAAGGAGATCAAAAATTTTTTGTTTGAAATTTCCTTGTATCAAGATTTCATTGTCCTTAACGCTACCACCTACTCCGCATTTACTCTTGAGTATTTTACCAAGCTCTTTGAGATCTTCTTCCGCTCCAACGAAACCCTCAACTAAGGTAACTTCTTTACCAGCGCGCTGCTTTCGGTCAATACTTACATACAAACGTTGCTGCTGAACAGGAAGTGTCTGGACTGCATCGTCTTGCTCAAATTCATAAGCAAAATTTGGATTGGTGCTGTAGACGACGTTTTGAAGTTTCGGCTGTTTTTTTGACATGTCACAAATTTAAGAAAACTTATAAATTAGTTAACTGAACAGTTACTCCTTAGGTTCTGTAATTGCTGAGTTACCTTTTTCAAGGATAATGGTTATTTTAGCACAGCCGATAAAGGCTTTATAAACAATGATCAAAAAGAAAATACTTACTGTTATTGGGGCCCGACCTCAAATTATTAAAGCAGCGGCATTAAGCCGAGCCATCCAAGGACATTTTTCAGAGCAAATTGAAGAAGTTTTAGTGCATACCGGGCAGCATTACGATGAAAATATGTCCGCTGTTTTCTTTGAAGAACTTGGTATTCCTAAACCGCATTACAATTTAGCAGTTGGAAGCGGTTCACATGGACAAATGACCGCGGCAATGCTCAGTGGCTTAGAAGGCATCTTAACCCAAGAACAACCAGATGCTGTGGTTATTTATGGAGATACAAATTCAACAATTGCAGCAGCATTAGCCGCCGCTAAAATACATATACCTGTTGTCCATATTGAAGCAGGATTGCGGAGTTTTCACAAGGCTATGCCGGAGGAAATTAACCGTATTGCTGCAGATCACATGAGCACCTTACTTTTTGTGCCAACACAAGCGGGTATTACCAATCTTGTCCATGAAGGATTTCATCTGAACGTTCATGTCAAAGCAACCATAGATCATCCAAATGTATATCATTGTGGTGATGTCATGTATGATAACAGCCTTTATTTTGGTCAATTAAGTGAGCAAAAATCAAGTATCATTAGCCATCTAGCACTCGAAAAAGAATCCTTCATCTTGTGTACTATTCACCGAGATAATAACACGGATCAAGCAGCTTCTTTACAAGCCATTTTTGAGGCATTACTTGAATTAGTAGAACGGACTAACTTGTCAGTTATTTTACCCTTACATCCACGGACAAAAGGTAAAATCAAACAACTGCTTAGTTCCTCTTTTCAAGCATTATTGAAGAAGGATGCACGGATCAAATTAATTGAACCTGCAAGTTTCTTAGACATGATTGCATTAGAAAAAAATGCGAGACTCATCGTAACAGACAGCGGCGGTGTACAAAAGGAAGCCTATTTCTTTGCCAAACCTTGCGTTATTTTGCGTGAGCAAACAGAATGGGTAGAAGTTGTAGAAGCAGGTGCTGCAATCTTAACAGGTGCAGACAAAGATAAAATATTGAATGCTGCTCATCAACTTTTATCTAGAGCTATCCAAACAGATCCTGCTATTTTTGGCGATGGAAATGCGGCACATTTCATTTGTGAAAAAATAAGTTCCGATTTGTAGTGCTGATCTATGTAGAATATATCACCGAGCGCTTGCTCTATACCCTTTCCTTCGTATTTGCGGATCGAAAAGTTGCTTATCAATTGACAAATGATGGCATTGCATTTATGGCTGCTCTAGGACCAAAAGTGAATTATTCCAATCGTGATTTTGAAGATTCTTATCAGATACTTCCCGCCAAGGTTCTTTTTGAAGATGGGCTCCAAAACGATGTACCACAAAGAGGACAATGGGAAAATATCACCTGCTTGTCGTTCGAGGGTAAGCCTGATATTTTAGCCTCCATCTTTTATGTGCTGAGCAGAA
>Ga0102830_1000036_pt1 | contig 59220 bp, 47 predicted proteins | sample ColrivemetaGS703_FD_84511 | JGI IMG/M metagenome (GOLD analysis project Ga0102830, IMG submission 84511) | Estuarine microbial communities from the Columbia River estuary - Freshwater metaG S.703 | ecosystem: Environmental > Aquatic > Marine > Intertidal zone > Estuary | place: USA: Columbia...
CTTTAATAAAATTTTCTGAGGTTTGTTTCTTGGGTGTTTTCATAAGATTTCAAATTTAATGATTTTGAAAACACTCTCTTAGTTTTTGTCTAAATCAGTACACTTTTTGCTGACGATTTACATGTCTTAGAAAATAGATAATTTTAATCATGGGTTCTTTTTTTTATTATTACAAATCTCCGTAAGATTAAATTATAAAGTACTGGCTGTAAAGCGATAAACGTGCGATTTTTTATTTTTCAATGTACCTTTTAGTGTGCCTAATTGAGCATTTTATTGCTGTTTTAAGCATGGGTGCACCTAAAGGTCAATCAAATTATGAGTAAATAGGTGTTTTATGAGAAATTAATAAAAAAGCGAAAACCCTTTAAAACAGGGAGTTTTAAAGGGTTTCTAAGGCTTTCCGTTTCTTTTGAAAAAACGCTTTTGCGGAGAAAGAGGGATTCGAACCCCCGGACCTGTTACAGTCAACAGTTTTCAAGACTGCCGCAATCGACCACTCTGCCATTTCTCCAGGAAATCAGGTTTAACTGATTGCGGGTGCAAATATAGAAAGCTTTTTTATTTCTTGAAACAAAAAAATCATTATTTTTTTTGAAATTTGAATATCATTGGTTTTATTCTTTAACCCTTTAAAAATCAAATACAAAAAGAATATAAATCTTCATAGAAATTCATACAAATGATTCTAAAAATCATACTTGATGAATTACAGTTTGTTATCTTTGTTTTTTTTAAAATTTATTTCGATGTCATTTAATTCTTTTGGAAATTTATTGAAAGTTACAACGTTTGGAGAATCTCATGGAACTGCAATTGGTGGTATTATTGATGGATTTCCTGCTGGATTGGAGGTTGATTTGGAGGCGATTCAAAATGAATTAGACAGAAGAAAACCAGGACAATCCAAGATTGTTACGCAGCGTAAAGAACCTGATACAGTAGAATTTTTATCAGGAATTTTTGAAGGAAAAACTACTGGAACTTCTATTGGTTTTATCATTAAAAATACCAATCAAAAAAGTCACGACTACAATCATAATACAGATATTTACAGACCTTCTCATGCTGATTTTACATACGATAAAAAATTTGGAATTCGAGATCATAAAGGTGGAGGTAGAAGTTCAGCGCGTGAAACTGCCAATTGGGTTGTTGCAGGAGCATTAGCCAAACAATTGATTTCATTTATAAAAATCAATGCTTTCACATCTTCTGTTGGAGATATTTTTATGGAAAAACCATATCAGGAAGTTGATTTTTCGAAAACGGAATCCAATATTGTGCGTTGTCCAGATGAAGCATCTGCCGAAAAAATGATTGAAAAAATAAAAGAAATAAGAAAATCTGGTGATACTATTGGAGGAACAATTACGTGTGTAGCTCAAAATATGCCTGTTGGTTTGGGTGAGCCTATTTTTCAAAAATTGCATGCGGAACTAGGCAAAGCAATGTTATCTATAAACGCAGTAAAAGGTTTTGAATTTGGTAGCGGATTCTGTGGTGCTAGAATGAAAGGCTCTGAACATAATGATATTTTTAACGCTGATGGCACTACTAAAACCAATTTATCTGGTGGAATTCAAGGTGGAATTAGCAACGGAATGGATGTTTATTTTAGAGTAGCTTTTAAGCCTGTTGCTACAATTATGACCAATCAACAAACTATTAACTCACTTGGAGAAGAAACTGAAATTACTGGAAAAGGTCGTCATGATCCTTGCGTTGTTCCGAGAGCTGTTCCTATCATTGAAGCAATGACCGCATTGGTTTTAGCTGACTTTTGGCTACTAAATAAAAGTAGGAAACTATAAAAAAAGGTGAAAGAATATTTCTTTCACCTTTTTTTATGCCTGTCCAGTAGGTCCAAAATTCATTGGAATTGGAGGCTGCTCATAATCTTTGATTTCACCATTGGCAAGTTCAAATTTTCGAACATTCTCTGCCAGGGCTTTTGCTAATCTTTTAGCATGTTGTGGCGTCAAAATAATTCTTGATTTTACTCTTGCTTTGGGAACTCCTGGCATGATATTGATAAAATCTACAATAAACTCTGAAATAGAATGATTGATAATTGCCAAATTAGAATAGGTTCCTTCAGCAATCTCTTGATCTAATTCAATATTTAGTTGACCGTCTTTATGTTGATTTTCTTCCATGTTTTCGTATATTAAATTCTTATTCTGTAAAAATAAAAAAAGTTGAACTGAATACTGTATAAATTACAATAAACAATTCAACTTTTTAAAAATTAGAAGATTTCTATTTTTTAGAAACTTCTTTCTATTTCATCTTTAGGACCTACAATAATGTTGTCATAAGCTCTCATACCAGTACCTGCTGGAATTTTCTTACCTACAATTACATTTTCTTTCAATCCTTCTAATGTATCTACTTTTCCGCTTACAGCAGCCTCGTTTAATACTTTTGTTGTTTCTTGGAAAGAAGCAGCAGAAATAAACGATTTGGTTTGTAGAGAAGCTCTTGTGATTCCTTGTAACACTTGCTCAGCTGTTGCTGGTCTTGCGTCTCTTGCTTCCACTAATTTCTGATCATTTCTAATCAATAATGAGTTTTCATCTCTCAATTGACGTGCAGAAATAATTTGACCTGGTTTTAAGTTTTCAGAATCTCCAGCATCTTCCACCACTTTCATACCGTAGATTTCGTCATTTTCTTCAATAAAATCATTTTTATGAATTAATTGATTTTCAAGGAATAATGTATCACCTGAATCAATAATTCTAACTTTACGCATCATTTGACGTACTACAACTTCAAAATGTTTGTCGTTGATTTTTACCCCTTGTAAACGATATACTTCTTGAATTTCATTTACAATAAATTCTTGCACTGCAGATGGACCTTTGATATTTAAAATATCTGTTGGAGTAATTGCTCCATCACATAAAGGCATACCAGCTTTGATAAAGTCGTTCTCTTGAACTAAAATTTGGTTTGAAAGTTTCACTAGATATTTCATTACTTCGCCAGTTTTAGACTCGATAATAATTTCTCTATTTCCTCTTTTTATTTTTCCAAAAGAAACAACTCCGTCTATCTCAGCAACTACTGATGGGTTTGAAGGATTTCTTGCTTCAAACAACTCAGTTACACGTGGTAAACCTCCCGTAATATCTCCAGCTTTTCCAGATTTTCTTGGGATTTTTACCAATGTTTTTCCGCTTTGAACTTTGTCTCCATTATCTACCATAAGGTGAGCACCCACCGGTAAACTGTATGAACGCAATGCATTGCCATCTTTATCTTCGATAATCAAAGAAGCTATCAAACGTTTGTTTTTAGATTCAGTAATTACTTTTTCTTGGAAACCTGTTTGTTCGTCAATTTCTACAGCATAGTTGATACCTTGCTCTAAATTATCAAACTTCACTTTACCTGCAAATTCTGATACAATAACACCGTTAAATGGATCCCATTGTACAATTACTTCACCTTTTTTGATGGTTTTTCTGTCTTTATTAAAAATCACAGAACCATAAGGAATGATATTTGTACTTAATGTAATTCCGGTTTTGTTATCAATAATTTTGATTTCAGCAGTTCTTGAAATAACGATATCCACTTTGTTTCCATCATTATCTTTACCTTCTACCGTTCTTAAATCTTCGATGGACACATTTCCGCTAAATCTTGCAGTCAATTTGTTTTCTTCTGAAATATTTCCAGCAACACCACCAACGTGGAATGTACGCAATGTTAACTGTGTTCCAGGTTCTCCAATAGATTGAGCAGCAATTACACCAACAGCTTCACCAATTTGAACTTTGTTCAATGTTGATAAACTTTGTCCATAACATTTTGCACAAATTCCTTGAGCAGATTCACAAGTCAATGCAGAACGCACTTCAACAACATCAATTCCAGAAGCTTCAATTTCTTCAGCTAATTTAGATGATATTGGTTGACTTGCTTTGATAATTAATTTATCAGTTAATGGATGATACACATCTTGTAAAATAACTCTACCGTCAATTCTGTCAGATAAAGATTCTACAATTTCATCATTTTTCTTTAAAGCAGTAACTTCTAGTCCTCTTAACGTTCCACAATCTTCTTCATTAATGATTACATCTTGAGAAACGTCTACCAATCTTCTTGTTAAATATCCAGCATCTGCCGTTTTTAAAGCGGTATCCGCTAAACCTTTACGAGCTCCGTGAGTTGAGATAAAGTATTCTAAGATAGATAATCCTTCTTTAAAGTTAGAAAGAATTGGATTTTCAATAATCTCTCCTCCACTTGCAGTAGATTTTTTAGGTTTTGCCATCAATCCACGCATACCTGTTAACTGACGAATTTGTTCTTTAGAACCCCTCGCACCAGAATCAAGCATCATGTATACTGAGTTAAACCCTTGCTTATCTTCACGTAGGTTTTTCATAGATAATTCAGTCAATCTGTTGTTAGTAGATCCCCAAACATCAATTACCTGATTATAACGCTCTTTTTGCGTTAACATACCCATGTTATAGTTTGTAACGATGACATCCACTTCTTCATTCGCTTCAGCAATCATCGTATATTTTTCCTCAGGAATAATAATATCCCCTAAAGAGAAGGATAATCCACCTTGGAAGGCAAATTTGAATCCCATATTTTTAATTTCATCTAAGAATTTTCCTGTAGTTGGGATGTCAGTAACTTTTAAAATATTACCGATAATTCCACGTAGGTTTTTCTTAGTAAGAACTTCATTTACATAACCGGCTTCAGCAGGAACAACTTCATTAAACAATACCCTACCAACAGTAGTTTTGATAATTTTAGTTACTTGATTTCCTTTTTCGTCAATATCTTTCGTTCTTACCTTGATACCGGCATTCAAATCTACTTTTTCTTCATTGAAAGCAATGGTAACCTCTTCTGGAGAATAGAATGTTAAGCCTTCGCCTTTCACTTTCACTTCTGGAGTAGAAAATCTTTCTTTGGTCATATAATACAAACCAAGAACCATGTCTTGAGAAGGAACTGTTACAGGAGCGCCATTCGCAGGGTTTAAGATATTGTGAGAAGCCAACATTAAAATTTGAGCTTCTAAAATAGCCTCTGGTCCTAAAGGTAAATGCACGGCCATTTGGTCACCATCAAAATCGGCGTTAAAAGCTGTACACACTAATGGGTGTAATTGAATTGCTTTTCCTTCGATTAATTTTGGCTGAAATGCTTGAATACCAAGTCTGTGTAATGTAGGAGCTCTGTTTAATAAAACTGGGTGACCTTTGATTACATTTTCTAAAATATCCCAAACAACGGGTTCTTTTCTATCAATAATTTTCTTTGCAGATTTTACAGTTTTTACAATACCTCTTTCAATCAACTTTCTGATTACAAATGGTTTGAACAATTCTGCCGCCATGTCTTTTGGCAATCCACATTCGTGCATTTTCAATTCTGGTCCAACAACAATTACAGAACGAGCTGAATAATCAACACGTTTTCCAAGTAAGTTTTGACGGAAACGTCCTTGTTTTCCTTTTAAGGAATCAGATAATGATTTTAAAGGTCTGTTAGATTCTGTTTTTACAGCAGATGATTTACGTGTGTTGTCAAATAATGAATCAACAGATTCTTGTAACATACGTTTTTCATTACGTAAAATTACCTCTGGAGCTTTAATTTCAACTAGTCTTTTCAAACGATTGTTACGGATGATTACTCTTCTGTATAAATCATTCAAATCGGAAGTTGCAAAACGACCTCCATCTAAAGGCACTAATGGACGTAATTCTGGTGGGATCACTGGAATTGCTTTCATGATCATCCACTCAGGTTTGTTTTCTCTATTTAAAGTAGATTCTCTAAATGCTTCAACAACATTCAATCGCTTTAAAGCTTCCGTTTTACGTTGTTTAGAAGACTCAGTATTTGCTTTGTGTCTTAATTCGAACGACAATGCATCCAAATCAATTCTTGCTAATAAATCGATCAAACATTCAGCACCCATTTTAGCAATAAACTTATTTGGATCTGAATCGTCTAAATATTGATTTTCTTTTGGAAGACTGTCTAAAATATCTAAATATTCTTCTTCTGTTAAGAAATCTAGCTTACGTAATGGCTCACCGTCAGCATTTTTTGCAATACCTGCTTGAATTACTACGTAACGTTCGTAGTAAATAATCATGTCTAATTTTTTTGATGGTAACCCTAAAAGGTATCCCATTTTGTTAGGCAATGATCTAAAGTACCAAATGTGTGCAACTGGAACTACCAAATTGATGTGACCAACTCTATCTCTACGAACTTTCTTTTCCGTAACTTCCACCCCACATCTATCACATACAATTCCTTTGTATCGTATTCTTTTATATTTTCCGCAAGCACATTCATAGTCTTTTACAGGACCAAAAATTCGCTCACAAAACAACCCATCTCTTTCTGGTTTGTGTGTACGGTAATTAATCGTTTCTGGTTTTAAAACCTCTCCTTTAGAAATTTCTAAAATTGATTCAGGTGATGCTAAACCAATAGAGATTTTATTAAACTTTTTTACGGTGTACTTTTCTTGTTTTCTTGTCATGTCTTATTATAGTCTTTAGTCTTTAGTCTTTAGTCTGTTATAGCGATTGAATCTACCCATTACAGACTAAAAACTATTGACTATAAAAATTATTCTTCTAATCTTACGTCTAAGCCCAAACCTTTCAATTCGTGCATTAATACGTTAAATGACTCTGGTAAACCTGGTTCAGGCATTGGTTCGCCTTTTACGATAGCTTCGTAAGTTTTAGCTCTACCCATTACATCATCAGATTTTACAGTTAAGATTTCTCTTAGGATACTTGATGCGCCATAAGCTTCCAATGCCCAAACTTCCATCTCTCCAAAACGTTGACCTCCAAATTGTGCTTTACCACCTAATGGTTGTTGTGTAATCAATGAATAAGGACCTATAGAACGCGCGTGCATTTTATCATCAATCATATGTCCTAACTTAATCATATAAATTACCCCAACAGTTGCAGGTTGATCAAAACGTTTTCCAGTACCACCATCATAAAGGTAGGTATGACCAAATCTTGGCACGCCAGCTTCATCAGTATATTTGTTAATCTCGTCTAAAGATGCCCCATCAAAAATTGGTGTTGCAAACTTTTTGTCTAATTTTTGACCTGCCCAACCAAGAACAGTTTCATAAATCTGACCAATGTTCATACGAGAAGGTACACCTAATGGATTTAAAACAATATCAACGGGAGTTCCGTCTTCAAGGAAAGGCATGTCTTCTGCTCTTACAATACGAGCAACAATCCCTTTATTTCCATGACGTCCAGCCATTTTATCACCCACTTTTAATTTACGTTTCTTAGCGATGTAAATTTTAGCAAGTTTTAAAATTCCTGCTGGCAATTCATCTCCAACTGAAATGGTAAATTTCTCACGACGAAGATTCCCTTGCAAGTCATTTACTTTGATCTTATAGTTATGAATCAATTCTCCAACTAAAGCATTTAAATCTTCATCTGTGGTCCAAGAGCCTGATAAGTGAACATAATCGTCAACAGAATTCAACATTTTTTGAGTGTATTTTTTACCTTTTGGCAATACTTCTTCACCCAAATCATTATAGATTCCTTGCGATGTTTTTCCACTAATTAAGTTGAATAATTTTTCAACCAATTGGTCTTTTAACACTTCAAATTTTGACACAAAAGACGCTTCTAATGTAGAAACAGCTTCTTTATCTTTGATTCGTTTGTTTTTATCTTTTACCGCTCTTTTGAATAATTTTTTATCAATTACTACCCCTCTTAATGATGGAGAAGCTTTTAGTGATGCATCTTTTACATCACCCGCTTTGTCACCAAAAATTGCACGTAATAATTTTTCTTCTGGAGTTGGATCAGATTCTCCTTTTGGTGTGATTTTACCAATTAAGATATCACCGGGATTTACTTCTGCTCCAATACGAATCATTCCGTTTTCATCCAAATCTTTAGTAGCTTCTTCAGAAACGTTTGGAATGTCATTTGTTAATTCTTCTGAACCTAATTTGGTATCACGAACATCTAATGAATATTCATCAATATGAATAGAAGTAAAAATATCTTCACGAACTACTCTTTCAGAAATTACAATTGCATCCTCGAAGTTATATCCTTTCCATGGCATGAAAGCAACTTTCATGTTTCTTCCCAATGCCAATTCTCCTTGTTGAGTTGCATAGCCTTCACAAAGTACTTGTCCTTCTGTAACTCTATCACCTCTTTTTACAATTGGTTTCAAGTTGATTGATGTTCCTTGATTGGTTTTTCTGAATTTTATCAAATCGTAAGTCACTTCGTCAGAATCAAAACTTACTAATTTTTCTTCATCTGAAAGATTATATTTGATAACAATTTTATTAGCATCAACGTATTCAACTACTCCTTCTCTTTCAGCATTGATCAAAATACGAGAATCTTTTGCAACTCTTCTTTCCAATCCTGTTCCTACAATTGGAGCTTCTGGACGTAATAATGGAACTGCTTGACGCATCATGTTTGATCCCATCAACGCACGGTTTGCATCATCATGTTCCAAAAATGGAATTAACGAAGCCGAAATCGAAGCAATTTGATTTGGAGCAACGTCCATATAATCAATTACATCAGGAGAAACTACAGGAAAATCTCCTTCTTCACGTGCAATAACTCTATCAGAAACAAAACTTCCATCTGCATTTAGCGCTAAATTTGATTGCGCTATTTTTTTCCCTTCTTCTTCCTCAGCACTTAAATAAATCAAATCATTTCCAACTACAGCTCCGTTTTCAACTTTGCGATAAGGAGTTTCAATAAATCCTAAATTATTCACTTTTGCAAAAACAGCAAGTGAAGAAATCAAACCAATATTTGGTCCCTCAGGAGTTTCAATTGGACACAAACGTCCATAATGTGTATAGTGAACGTCACGAACCTCAAAACCTGCTCTCTCTCTTGATAAACCTCCAGGTCCAAGTGCAGATAATCTACGTTTGTGTGTAATCTCTGCTAATGGATTTGTTTGATCCATGAACTGAGATAACTGATTTGTACCAAAGAAAGAATTGATTACCGATGACAATGTTTTTGCATTGATCAAATCGATTGGTGTAAACACTTCGTTATCACGCACATTCATACGCTCACGAATAGTTCTTGCCATACGTGCTAAACCGACACCAAATTGACCTGCTAATTGTTCACCAACAGTTCTTACACGTCTGTTTGATAAGTGATCAATATCATCCACCTCTGCTTTTGAATTGATCAACTCAATCAAATACTTTATAATGGTAATGATATCAACTCTTGTCAATACTTTCTCATCCATGTTAATATCTAAACCAAGTTTGGTGTTCATTCTAAAACGACCAACTTCACCTAAATTATAGCGTTGTTCAGAGAAAAATAATTTATCAATAATACCTCTTGCAGTTTCCTCATCTGGTGGTTCTGCATTACGTAATTGTCTATAAATATGTTCAACAGCCTCTTTTTCTGAGTTTGTTGGATCTTTTTGCAATGTATTATGAATAATCGCATAATCTGCTTGCTGATTATCTTCTTTGTGTAATAAGATAGTTTTAGCACCAGATTCAATGATTTCATCTACATGATCTTTATCTAAAATAGTATCTCGATCAAAAATGATTTCATTTCTTTCGATTGATACTACTTCGCCTGTGTCTTCATCAACGAAATCTTCATGCCATGTTTTTAGAACTCTGGCAGCTAATTTACGTCCTAATACTTTTTTTAATCCAGCTTTAGAAACTTTTACTTCTTCTGCAAGATCAAAAATTTCTAAAATATCTTTATCTCTTTCAAAACCAATGGCTCTGAATAATGTGGTTACTGGTAATTTTTTCTTTCTATCAATGTAAGCATACATTACTTGATTGATATCTGTTGCAAACTCAATCCAAGAACCTTTGAAAGGAATTACCCTTGCTGAGTACAACTTTGTTCCATTCGCGTGGAATGATTGACCAAAAAATACACCAGGAGATCTGTGTAATTGAGAAACAACAACTCGCTCAGCACCATTGATTACAAAAGTACCTGAGTTTGTCATATAAGGAATTGTACCAAGATACACATCTTGAACAATCGTTTCGAAATCTTCGTGCTCTGGGTCTGTACAAAATAATTTTAGACGTGCTTTTAAGGGCACACTGTATGTTAAACCTCTTTCAATACACTCTTGAATGCTGTATCTAGGAGGGTCAACAAAATAATCTAAAAATTCGAGTACAAATTGATTTCTTGTGTCTGTAATTGGAAAGTTATCCATGAAGGTTTTGTACAAACCTTCTTCACCTCTTTCTTCTGCTTTTGTTTGAAGTTGGAAAAAATCTTGAAAAGATTTTACCTGAATATCCAAAAAGTCTGGATATTCTTTAATCATTTGAGAAGTTGCGAAGTTGATTCTTTCAGTAGTGTTTTTCGTTGCCAAAAGAGAATATATTTTTGATTAAAATCTGAATTAAAATAAAGAACGAATATATACACAAAATGGTTTAGGACTAAAACCTGCGTTTTAGTACTAAACCTAAATTTGTTTTCCCGCTTTAAAAAAATTAAAACGGGATAAGTGATTACTTAAGCTCTACTACAGCTCCAGCTTCTTCTAAAGCTACTTTAAGACTGTTAGCCTCGTCTTTAGAAACACCTTCTTTTACCGGTGCAGGAGCACTATCAACAACACCTTTAGCTTCTTTCAATCCTAAACCAGTTAATTCTTTAACTAATTTAACAACTGCTAATTTAGAAGCACCAGCATCTTTTAAGATAACTGTGAATTCTGTTTGCTCTTCTGCGTCAGCTGCATCACCACCACCAGCTGCTGGACCTGCTGCTACAGCTACTGCTGCTGCTGCTGGCTCAATACCATACTCGTCTTTTAAAATTTTTGCTAATTCGTTAACTTCTTTTACTGTTAAGTTAACTAATTGCTCTGCGAAATCTTTTAAATCTGCCATTTTAATTGTTTTTAAAAATTTTTGTTTATTATAGTTTATTTGTGCGCTAAATTATTTTTCAGATAACGTTTTAACGATTCCTGAAAGTTTTTGTCCACCAGATTGTAACGCTGAAACAACGTTTTTAGCTGGCGATTGTAACAATCCAATAAGTTCTCCAAGAAGTTGTTCTTTTGATTTAATATCGATAAGAGCGTCTAATTGATCATCACCAATGTAAACAGATTCTTCTGCAAACGCACCTTTTAAAATTGGTTTGTTTTTAGTTTTCTTTCTGAATTCTTTGATTAATTTTGCAGGAGCATTTGAAGACTCTGCAATCATTATGGATGTATTGCCTTTTAATACTGATGGTAATGCTCCAAAATCTTTATCTGAAGCTTCCATTGCTTTTGCAAGTAATGTATTTTTAACAATTGATAACTGAATCCCTGCCTTGAAACAAGCTCTACGTAAATTAGAGGTTGTTAAAGCATCCATTCCTGAAATATCTGCAAGATAAATTGTATTTGTATCTGCTAATGTTGTAGTTAAATCTTGTATTACTTGTGATTTTTCTTCTCTGGTCATAATTCTAAGTTTTAACGTATTAAACAGTTTTAACATCAACAATTACAGCAGGACTCATGGTACTAGAAATATGGATACTTCTTAAATACGTTCCTTTTGCAGTGGTTGGTTTCAATTTAATAACAGTTTGTAATATTTCTTTTGCGTTTTCTGCAATTTTCTCAGCATCAAAAGATACTTTTCCTATTGCAGCATGAACGATACCAGTTTTATCAACTTTAAAATCGATTTTACCAGCTTTCACCTCTTGAACTGCTTTTGCAACATCCATTGTTACAGTACCTGTCTTTGGATTTGGCATTAAACCTCTAGGACCTAAAATTCTTCCTAAAGGACCTAATTTACCCATAACACTTGGTAATGTAATAATAACATCAACATCGGTCCAACCGCTTTTAATTTTTTGAAGATATTCATCTAATCCAACATAATCAGCACCAGCTTCTTTAGCTTCTGCTTCTTTGTCTGGAGTTACTAATGCTAAAACTTTTACGTCTTTACCTGTTCCATGGGGAAGTGTTACAACACCTCTTACCATTTGATTTGCTTTTCTTGGATCTACTCCTAAACGAATTGCAATGTCTACTGATGCATCAAACTTTACATTAGTAATGTCTTTGACTAGCGATGAAGCTGCTGCCAAATCGTAAGATTTTGACTTATCTAATTTTGCGTGTGCTTCTTTTTGCTTTTTTGTTAATTTTGCCATGTTACTACTTTTTTATAAAGATTAATTTGGTGCATCACCAGTTACTGTTAATCCCATAGAACGTGCTGTACCAGCGATCATTTTCATTGCTGAATTCAATTCAAAGGCATTTAAATCTACCATTTTATCTTCTGCAATTACTTTGATTTGATCCCAAGAAACAGATGCTACTTTCTTTCTGTTTGGTTCACCTGAACCACTTTTGATTTTGGCTGCTTCTAGTAATTGTAATGCTGCAGGAGCGGTTTTCGTAACAAATTCAAACGATTTGTCTTTATAAACAGTAATCACAACAGGAACAACTTTTCCTTGCTTGTCTTGTGTTCTTGCATTGAACTGTTTACAGAATTCCATGATGTTAACTCCAGCAGATCCTAAAGCAGGTCCAACCGGTGGCGATGGATTCGCTGCACCTCCCTTTACTTGTAATCTAACTAATTTACTAATTTCCTTTGCCATTATAAAAATGTTTAGTGATTCGTTTTAAAATTGGAAGCTAAAAAACAAATCGGTATATAATATGTAACACTTATATCTTTTCTACTTGCATATAACTCAATTCCAATGGTGTTTTTCTTCCAAAAATCTTTACCATTACTTCAAGTTTACGCTTTTCTTCGTTTACTTTTTCTATAGTACCATCAAATCCGTTAAAAGGACCGTCAATTACTTTTACTGTTTCTCCTATGTTAAAAGGAATCGCAATATTTTCGTCCTGCACTGAAAGCTCATCAACTTTACCTAACATTCTGTTAACCTCTGATCTTCTCATTGGTACAGGATCTCCGCCTTTAGTTTCACCAAGAAATCCAATTACACCGGTAATTGATCTAATCACGTGAGGAACTTCGCCAGATAGATTTGCTTCAATCATAATGTAACCAGGAAAATAAACCTTTTCTCTGTTTACTTTTTTTCCATTTCTTATTTGAACAACTTTTTCTGTAGGAACAATTACTTGACTTACAAAATCGGATAATCCAACTCTTGAAATTTCAGTTTCAATATAAGATTTTACCTTATTTTCTTGTCCGCCAATGGCTCTCACAACATACCATTTCATTACAGAATCAGTCATAATTTATTTTCTTAAAATAATTTGAAAAAGTTATCTAATCCAGTTTGAAAAACATAATCAATACCAGCAACTGCTAATGCAAATAAAATAGTAAAAACAGCAACAGTTACAGTTGTTTTTTGAGCATCATCTTTTGATATCCAAGTCATGTGGTTATTCAATTCGTCAAAAGAATCTTTGATATATTGTATAAAGTTCATTTTACTTTTATTTTGCACGGGTTGAGGGACTCGAACTCTCGACACCTGGTTTTGGAGACCAGTGCTCTACCAACTGAGCTAAACCCGTTTCTTAATCATTAATAGAGGTGTTCCGTAAAAAACGGAACACCTTCTTATTTTTAAATTAAAAAACTAAAAAAATTAGTCTAAAATCTCAGTTACCTGACCAGCTCCAACAGTTCTACCACCTTCACGGATAGCGAAACGTAAACCTACATTTAATGCAATTGGTTGAAGAAGATCAACATTGATCGTTAAGTTATCTCCAGGCATTACCATTTCTACACCAGCTGGTAAAGTAATAGTACCTGTAACGTCTGTAGTTCTTACATAAAACTGTGGACGGTAGTTATTGTGGAATGGCGTATGACGTCCACCTTCTTCTTTTTTAAGAACATAAACTTCAGCTTTGAATTTGGCGTGAGGTTTTACTGAACCTGGCTTACAAATAACCATTCCTCTTTTGATATCTTCTTTCGCAATACCTCTTAACAAGATACCAGCGTTATCTCCTGCTTCACCTCTGTCAAGAATTTGACGGAACATTTCGATACCAGTGATAGTAGAGTTTAATTTCTCAGCACCCATACCAATGATCTCTACTGGATCACCAGTTTTAGCAATACCTGTTTCGATACGACCTGTAGCAACAGTTCCACGACCAGTAATAGAAAATACATCTTCGATTGGCATTAAGAATGGCTTATCCATGTCACGAACCGGCTCTTCAATCCAAGAATCACAAGCATCCATTAATTCCATAACTGTGTCAACCCATTTTGCTTCACCGTTTAAAGCACCAAGAGCAGAACCTTGAATAACAGGACCATTATCTCCATCATATTCATAGAAAGATAATAATTCTCTTACCTCCATATCAACCAGCTCTAAAAGCTCTTCATCATCAACCATGTCAACTTTGTTCAAGAAAACAACCATACGTGGAATACCAACTTGGCGACCTAATAAGATGTGTTCTCTAGTTTGTGGCATTGGACCATCAGTTGCAGCAACTACTAAAATAGCACCATCCATTTGAGCAGCACCAGTTACCATGTTTTTAACATAATCCGCGTGACCTGGACAGTCAACGTGTGCATAGTGACGATTAGCTGTTTGGTATTCTACGTGAGAAGTATTGATTGTAATACCTCTTTCTTTTTCCTCTGGAGCATTATCAATCTGATCGAAAGATTTTGCTTCTGAAAAACCTTTATCAGCTAATACTTTTGTGATAGCTGCAGTTAAGGTAGTTTTACCGTGATCTACGTGTCCGATTGTACCAATATTTAAGTGTGGTTTCGAACGGTCAAAAGTTCCTTTTGCCATAATATTTAATTTTAATTCTTAAGTTATATTTAGTGTCTAATAATACTCTTATAAATGCTCTATGAGCCAATGACGGGATTTGAACCCGTGACCTCATCCCTACCAAGGATGCGCTCTACCAACTGAGCTACACCGGCTTTTGTTGGATATAATCTTGAGCGAGAGACCGGGTTCGAACCGGCGACAATCAGCTTGGAAGGCTGAAGCTCTACCAACTGAGCTACTCTCGCATTGTTTTTTTTGTGGGGAGAGCAGGATTCGAACCTGCGAAGTCGTAAAACAACGGAGTTACAGTCCGTCCCATTTGGCCGCTCTGGAATCTCCCCTAAAAAGATACATTTCACTATGTTAATGAACTCTATTTTTTTTGAGCCGATAGAGGGACTCGAACCCACGACCTGCTGATTACAAATCAGCTGCTCTAGCCAGCTGAGCTACATCGGCTTTTTTTAAAAAAACAATCCGCTATTTCTAACGGATTGCAAATGTATAAAGTTTTTTTTATTTCGAGAAACTTTTTGTGATAATTTTTATTTTTTTATGAAATCAATGAATCTCTGGTTTTTTCTTTGGATTTTTTTAGTTGTCTTTTTAGTGAATCGATACCTAAATTTATACCTTCTTCAAAAGTTTTGGTTTCTCTTTTTACGATCAACTCATTTCCGGGAATGTTTAATTTGATCTCTATTATTTTATTTTCCTTGTCGCTGGTATTTTGAACTTTTAAAAATACTTCGACATCAACAATTTTATCATGAAACTTTACCAATTGATTTGCCTTTTTCTCTACATAATTGATTAAATCTTTGTCTGCATTAAAGTTTACTGATTGAGTGAACACTTTCATAAGTTATTATTTTTTTAAACTCCTAGGGTGAGCTTGATTATACACTTTTTTTATAACTTCAAGACTATTGTGTGTATAGACTTGGGTGGAGGCTAAACTTGAATGCCCTAGTAATTCTTTAACCGAATTTAAATTTGCTCCTTCATTAAGTAGATGTGTAGCAAATGAATGTCTCAAAATATGAGGACTTTTTTTTACCTTCGTTGAGACATCACTAAAGTAGGAATTTATAACCCCGTAAACAAGCGTTTTGCTAATTTTATTTCCTTTTTCAGTAATCAATAATTCAACATTTCCTTTAGAAAAATCTTCCTTCAATTCCTGGTATTGTTTTATCATAACAATGACTGATGCTACTAACGGAACAAATCGTTCTTTATTTCGTTTTCCTAGAACTTTTACGGTTTTATTAGCAAAATCTACATCACACTCTTTGATATTAATTAATTCTGATTTTCTGATTCCTGTAGAATATAACAATTCAATAATTAATTTATTTCTAATTGTCCTAAAATCGGTATTTTCTGATACATTATTTATTGCTTCATTGATCTCTTTTAATGTAAACGGTATTTGCAATCTATTGACAGATTTTAGCGATTTATGTTTTGACAATGGGTTTATTTCAATTTGATGCGTTTTTTGCAAAAACTTGAAGAAAGAATTCAAAGAAGTAATTTTACGATTGATACTTCTATTTGATATTTTTTGATTTACTAAATTCACAATCCAACTTCGGATGAAAGGATATTCTACTTCCGATAAATTTTGGATATTGAAATCAGTTTCACAAAAATCCTTGAAAGAAATTAAATCAGATTTGTAAGCGAAAATTGTGTTTGGCGAATATTTTTTTTCGAGAGATAAATAATCAAGAAATGAATCAATCAAAATGCAATAAATTTGGTTTCTGTAAATTTACAAAATTTCATTCAAAAAAAAATCTCGTATCAAAAATTTGATACGAGATTCTTTATTATTAAAATAAGCTACTAACCTACTTCTTCTTGTGTTCTTAATCTTTGAACGTAAGAAGCTTTGATTTTTTGAGCTCTCTTTGCTACTGAAGGTTTTGTAAAGTTTTTATTATTACGTAAGTGTTTCATCGTTTTTGTACGATCGTATTTACGCTTATAACGCTTTAAAGCTCTATCTATATTCTCTCCTTCTTTTACTGGTATAATTAACATAAGTTAGCACCTCCTTTCATACGTATCTTTTATATTTTTTTAAACAGTTATCTGTTTTGGTTTCTATTTTTGGATTGCAAAGGTACTCTTTTAATATGAATTAGCAATTATTTAAGTACTCCTTTTTATATTAAATATTGTGCAGCGGGTTTATGTTCTTTGCTATCAATGACTATTTTTTTAAAATAGAAAACATTTTCGTCAAAATAATCATCAAAAAAAGTTAGGTAGCTGGTTTGTATTCTTTGCTATCAATGACTATTTTTGCGATGATCTCTTTTAAGATTTCAGAAGTACCACCTCCGATTGGGCCTAATCTACTATCACGAAATAAACGTGCCATTGGATAATCTTCCATATAACCATAACCTCCTAACAATTGAAGCGCATCATAAATCACTTCATCTGCGATTTTAGTAGATAATAATTTAGACATACTAGCTTCTTTCACCACATATTGACCATCATTTAGTCTTTTTGCAATCGAATAATTATATTCTTTACACATATCAACCTGACTTGCCATTTCAGCAATTTTGTGTCTCAATGCCTGAAATTGATCAATTGTTTTGCCAAAAGCAACTCGCTCTTTCATGTAATTGATTGCATAATCCAAGGCAAATTCTGCTCTTGCATGTGCATTAATTCCCATAATCAAACGCTCTAAGGCAAAATGTTGCATGATGTAAGGAAAGCCTTTTCCTTCTTCTCCTAATAAATTTTCTGCAGGAATCACTACATTATCAAAAGCGATTTCGCCAGTATCAGAAGCTTTCCAACCTAACTTATTCAATTTTGTTGCTGAAATTCCTTTCGTGTTTCTATCCAAAACAAAAATGCTAATTCCTTTATATTTATCTGAAGAGTCTGTTTTTGCAGCAACTATTAAATAATCAGAATAAACTCCATTTGTAATGAACGTTTTGGAACCATTCAATATATAATGATCTCCATTTTTGATGGCGGTTGAGCGTATTCCTGCAACATCACTTCCTCCAAAAGGTTCAGTAATACATAGACAACCAATCATTTCACCCTCCACACTTGGTAGTAAATATTTTTGTTTGATGGCTTCGTTTGCTTCTTTATTTAGATGTGTCATTGCCAAATATTCGTGAGCCCAAATTGCAGCTGCAAATCCCCCTGAATTTATTTTTTGCAATTCTTCAAGAAAAATTACGGTATAAAAAAGGTCTAAATCCAAACCTCCATATTCGTGTGGAGTTGACAATCCAAAATAACCCATTTCTCCAAATTTTTTCCAGATGAAACGCTCAATTGTCCCTGTTTGCTCCCATTTTTCAATATGAGGGACTACTTCTTTCTGTAAAAAATCTTTAAAACTCGCACGAAATGCGTGATGTTCTTCTGTAAAGTACATGCTATTCATTTGATAAAATTGAATTAATTATTCAGCGTGCAAATATAAGACTAATCTGTTGTATATAGCTATGGTGATATCCTTGATATTTTTTAATTCTGAAATGTGTTGAATCTCTGCAACCTCATCTTTATAGTCAAAAACTTTTCTGCAAAGTTCATAATTCATATACGGAATTCGCAATAACTCTTTGAAAGTTAATGAATTAATATTGCCAGTTTTAATAATTGGTTTTTGTTTGATCCTAAACGTTTCAAGCGTTTTATCTGCAATTTCTTTTTGCAAACCCCAAACTTCATAGAGCTGTTCTTTAAAAGTAAATCCTTGTAATTTAGAACGATACTGAATAATGCGTTCTGCAATTTTTTCCCCAATACCATTTATATATTGTAAATCTGTTAAAGTTGCCTTATTCAAATCGTCGGTTGTCAAATCACTTTTAGCTGTTTTTTTATAATTTTGATACGTTAGTTTGTCTGAAAATGAGTTTTCATTTTTATTTAAATTTTGCTTTTCCACCCAATCAGGAAACTTGAAAAAGGGGGCAATTTTTGCCAACAAACTATCTGAAATCTTTGTGACTCTTTGAAAATCATTTTGTGAATTAACGAATTTTCCTGTTTTTCTAAAAGCTAACAATCTATCAATCTCTTCTAAAGACATGCCTAATTGTTCACCTTTAAAATCAGTAATATAATTTGGATTGAATGGAAATATTTTAGGTTTTCTATTTTCAATTTCAACAGCTTTCAGGCTATCAATTTGTTGTCGAAATGCCAGAATTTCAGGAGTTTCTCTAGCTATTTTTTCATCCGTTGAAAAAACATCAGTAAAAATCAATATTTGCAAGAGGATTATGAGAATTGCTAACAAAAAAATCCCATTACGTTGGTTTTTATTGTACCAGAAATGGGATGTAAATAAGGTCATAAAAGGAAAATTATTATGATTCTATCGCTTCTTTTTTAAGATTGATAGCAACTAAATACCTTCGTAATTGTTTTTTAACAACCGGCGTTAATAAAAACAATCCAATCATATTTGGAAACACCATTGCAAAAATCATTGCATCAGAGAAATCCCAAATGGATTTCATACTCGCTGCTGCTCCAATTACAACAAATGTTAAAAATAAAAACTTATATGTTAAATCGGCTTTTTTACCTCTTCCAAATAAATATTTCCAGGATTGTAAACCGTAGTAAGACCAAGAAATCATCGTTGATACTGCAAATAAAACTACTGCAATTGTTAAGAAAACATTTGAGTAAGGAATATACTGTGCAAAAGCTTGTGAGGTAATACCTGCCCCCTCAAAAGGCATTCCATCAATATAAACCACTCCAGAACCATCTCCTCCATATTGAAAAGCTCCTCCAAAATTAAAAATTACAATAACAACAGCTGTCATGGTACAAATCACAACGGTATCAATGAAAGGCTCTAATAACGCAACTAAACCTTCAGAAGCAGAATATTTTGTTCTTACTGCTGAGTGAGCAATAGATGCAGAACCTGCACCAGCTTCATTTGAGAAAGCAGCTCTTTTGAATCCTACTAAAAGAACTCCGATTACACTCCCTACACCAATAGCAGTTGGGCTAAATGCTTCAGCCATAATTAGAGAGATTGCATCATCTAACAATCCAAAATTGCTAAAAATGATATACAAACATGCTACAATATAGAGTAATGCCATAAATGGAACTACTTTTTCAGTTACTGTTGCTATTCTTTTGATACCACCAATAATAATAATTCCAACTACTACAGCCAAAACCAATCCAATTAATGCTCCAGCACTTGAACTTTGCAAGCCTAATAAATCTTTTATAACAACTGTTGCTTGGTTTGATTGAGCAGCATTTCCACCTCCAAAAGAACCTCCTATACAAAAAACAGCAAAAACTACTGCGGATATTTTACCCAAAGTTTTAAAACCTTTTTCTTTCAATCCTTTGCTTAAATAATACATTGGACCTCCATAAACGGTTCCATCTTCTCCAATATCTCGGTATTGAACACCTAAAGTACACTCAACAAATTTTGTAGACATTCCTAAAAGTCCGCAGATAATCATCCAAAAAGTAGCACCTGGACCACCAAGAGCAATTGCCAGTGCAACTCCTGCTATATTTCCGTTTCCAACAGTTCCTGAAACTGCTGTAGCTAATGCTTGGAAGTGAGAAACTTCTCCATGTTCCGACTCATCCCTAATGGTGTCTTTAATATCCCCATCAATTTCTAAATCACTATGAACTTCTAAAGCTTGCTCAATATGCTCTGCAATGTCATCAACTTTATTCATATCTACACCTTGTGCAATCCCATCTTCTCCATAAAGAAATTGAGCTCCGTGTTTTTCTATATCTTCGTATTTACCTCGTACAACACTTATAGCTGTCCAAAAATGACGAATGTTTGGAAAAGAAAAGTAAATCGTAAAAAACGCTGCACTCCCCACTAGTAAAACTAAAACAAAAGGAATTTCAGGATCATGCCACACTTTAAAAAAGATAACTTGACTAAAAAAATCTGATACAGGCTTAAATGCTTCATCAATTTTTTGATCTAATCCTTTTTCCTGTGCGAACGTTAATACTGGAATTATAAATAACAATAATGATAAAAGTTTTTTCTTCATGATATTAATTAAGGTTTTTCTAGTTAGTGGCGTGCAATATCTTAAAAAATTGAGCCTTTAACAAGTTTTGACAGTTAAAAGTGATTTTTATAGTAGTTTTTCTTTAAATCTTTGTAAATCTTCTTCAAAAGAATGGACTTTTAGTCCTAATTCAGAAGTGGTTTTTAAGAGATTAAAACCTGTTTTAGCAGGTCTTCGAGCTCTTTGATTTAATATTGATGATGAAATTGGTTTGATTAAATTTTTATCCAACTCAAAAACTTGAGCAATTTTTTGAGCGATTTCAAAAACACTCATTAATTTTGTGGATGAAATATGATAAATCCCTGTTGCATTTTTATCTATTGCTAATTTGCATGACATTGCCAAATCTTCTACATAAGTTGGCATACGAAATTGATCGTCAACAATGGTGATTTCTTTTCCTTTTTCGAGCATTTCTCTCACCCAAAGAACAATATTTGTTCTGCTCATATCATACACTTTTCCATACACTAAAATAGTTCTTAGAATTGTAAAATCGATTTTTGAATTCAGTAAAATTTCTTCTGACTTTACTTTTGAAATTCCATAATAACTTAGTGGATTTGGCTCATCAGTTTCTTTGTAGTAACCTTTTTTCCCGTCAAAAATAAAATCAGTTGACAACTGTATTACATGACAATTGATAATTTCTGCTATTTCTTTCAACCATTTTACAACTTCAATATTTAAAACATCACAAGCTTCTTTATGGATTTCGCAGTCATCTACTTGCGTCATTGCAGCCGTATTTATAATTGCATCAGGTTGAATTTTTATTAATTCTTTTTTGAGATTTTCCTCATTAGTGATGTCAATCGAGACAAAGTAAAAATCAGTTCTTCCGCTCCTATTTACTCCTTTTGAAAAACCAAAAACTTCGTAATTATTTTTTTCTTTCAATAATAATTTCAATAATGATTGACCTAACAATCCGTTACTTCCTGTTATTACAATTTTTTTCATTCAAAACAATTCTCTTAATTTGATTATTTGTTCTGGTCTTCCCAGAACTATTAAATATGCACCACTTATAAGCACTGTGCTTGATTCAGGATTGATGATATAATCTTTGTCTATATGTCTGTAACCAATTACTGTGCATCCTGTTTTTTTCCTTAGATCCAAATCTAAAATTGTTTTACCAATATATCCTTTTGGTAAAATATCAATATTTATTTCTTCGAGATTTGCAGTAGTTTCTCCTTCAATAGTAAGTCTATCAACAAATTCTATGACATCAGGTGTAGTTACTAGGGAAGCCATATGATCTCCACCTAATTTATCGGGCATAATAACGTTATCAGCACCTGCTATTTTCAATTTGCCATAAGAACTTTCTTTAGAAGCCCTACTAATTATTTTTATATTTCTGTTCAATTGTCTTGCGCTCAAAACAACAAATAAGTTATCAGCATCCGAAGGCAATGCAGTAATAAGATTTTCAGCATTTTCAATTCCTGCTTTTATCAAAACATCATCAATTGTAGCATCTCCTTCAATATTTAATATCTCCAATTCATCCAATTTCTCAACAATATCTTTGTCATTTTCTATGACAACGATGTCTCTATTGTAGTTTCGTAACTTTAAAATTGCTTGTTTACCATTTCTTCCATAGCCACAGACAATGGTATGATTTTTTAGCTTTTCGATTTTTTTTTCCACATTTTTATGTTTAAAATATTCAAATAATTTTCCACTAACCAAATATTCTGAAAAAGCAGAAATTGCATATCCAAAAACAGTTATACTAGTTAAAATTAAAAAAATTGTAAATACCTTTTCTTGCACTGAAAAAGGCCTAAGCTCACCAAAACCTACAGTTGTAACTGTAATTACGGTCATATACAATGCATCAATGAAAGAGTAATCAGATAGAAGCATGTACCCTGCTGTGCCAAGGGTTAGTGTTGACAAAACAAGAATTACAATTGTATTAATTTTTGAACCTAAAACTTTCATAAATTACAAATCAAATACTGAACTTCTCTTGGTGTAAATCAAATCTTTTAATTTTATTAAAAACGCCAATGTCAAATAAAATCCAAAAGATAGTCCGACTGTAAAAAAAGTAACATAAATAAAGTAGATACGGACATTTTTTGCTCTCATTCCTAATCTATCAGCCAATCTTGTAAAAACGCCAAATCCATGACGTTCAAAAAAATAGCGAACGGAATGTATAAATTTCATGATATTCCTTTTGGTTGCAAGATAACACAATCCATTTATTTGTTGATTAATTTTCATTTAAAATTGATTTTATATTGAGTAACTTTGCCTTTTTTGTGTAAAAAACCACTTTTTTTTGAAAGACCAAGAATACATAGAAGTTTACGGAGCAAGAGTTCACAACTTAAAAGATATTGATGTAAAAATTCCCCGCGAAAAACTAGTTGTAATTACGGGTTTAAGCGGTAGTGGAAAATCGTCTTTGGCTTTTGACACGATTTATGCAGAAGGTCAAAGACGCTATATTGAAACATTTTCTGCATATGCACGTCAGTTTTTAGGCGGATTAGAAAGACCTGATGTAGATAAAATTGATGGACTTTCACCCGTAATTTCTATTGAACAAAAAACAACCAATAAAAGCCCACGATCTACAGTTGGAACAATTACTGAAATTTACGATTTTTTACGATTATTGTTTGCAAGAGCAGCTGATGCGTATTCCTATAACACTGCTAAAAAAATGGTTAGCTATTCTGATGAGCAAATCAAAGAATTGATTCTATCTGATTTTGCCAACAAAAAAATTGCCATTTTAGCGCCTTTAATAAAATCTAGAAAAGGGCATTACAGAGAACTTTTTGAACAAATTTCTAAACAAGGCTTTCTAAAAGTTCGAGTTGATGGTGAAATCAGAGATATTGAAAAAGACATGCGACTAGATCGTTATAAAACGCATGATATTGAAGTGGTCATTGATCGATTATTGGTGAATGCAGCCTCTGAAAAACGCCTAGAAGAAACCATCAAAACCGCTATGTATGCTGGAGACAATATTATGATGGTACTTACAATTGATGAAAACCAACCTCGTTATTTTAGCCGAGAATTGATGTGTCCTGAAACCGGAATTGCATACCCAAATCCTGAACCCAATACGTTTTCTTTCAACTCACCAAAAGGTGCCTGTGAAACGTGTAATGGTTTGGGAATTATCAATGAAATCAATCTACAAAAAGTGATTCCGAATGATACTATTTCAATAAAAAATGGTGGAATTATTCCTTTGGGAGATCAAAAAAACAGTTGGATTTTCAAGCAAATTGAACACATTGCTGAGCGTTATAAATTCAAATTGACAGATGCCATCAAAGATATTCCAAAAGAAGGTTTGGAAATGATTTTGAATGGAGGCAATGAGGCTTTTCAAATTACCTCAAAAACTGTTGGCGTTACCAGAAATTATAAAATTGATTTTGAAGGAATCATTTCATTCATTAAAAACCAATATAATAACGCAGAAAGTGCTAGTATCAAACGTTGGGCAAATAGTTTTATGGACGAAATAACCTGTAAAACTTGCGAAGGAAAACGTTTAAAAAAAGAAGCACTTCATTTTAAAATCACTGATAAAAACATCAGTGATTTGGTACAAATGGACATCACAGAATTGGCCAATTGGTTTGAAACTATTGAAGGAAAATTATCTAACAAACAACAACAAATTGCCTCCGAAATTTTGAAGGAAATTCGGACAAGAATTCAATTTTTAGTGGATGTTGGATTGGAATATTTAACGCTTGACAGAACTTCAAAATCACTTTCTGGTGGTGAAGCACAAAGAATTCGTCTGGCAACACAAATTGGATCGCAATTAGTAGGCGTTTTATATATTTTAGATGAACCAAGTATTGGTTTGCATCAACGTGATAACCAAAAATTGATTGATTCTTTGGTGAAATTACGCGATATTGGCAACTCCGTATTGGTAGTTGAACACGACAAAGACATGATTGAACATGCGGATTATGTGCTAGATATTGGCCCTGGTGCTGGAAGACATGGAGGTCAAATTGTAAGCGAAGGAACATTTACAGAATTAAAAACTCACAACACTTTAACAGCAGATTATTTGACTGGAAAAAAGAAAATCGAAGTTCCAAAAACAAGACGCGAAGGCAATGGAAAATTCATCAAACTAAAAGGTGCCACTGGCAATAATTTAAAAAATGTTTCGGTTGAAATTCCTCTAGGAAAAATGATTTGTGTCACAGGAGTTTCTGGAAGTGGAAAATCAACATTAATCAACGAAACCTTATACCCAATTTTAAACGAACACATTTACAGAGGCGTTAAAAAACCAATGCCTTACAAAAAAATTGAAGGTTTAGAACATATTGATAAAGTGATTGATATTGATCAATCACCTATTGGAAGAACACCACGTTCAAATCCGGCAACATATACTAAAACCTTTGACGAAATTAGAACTTTGTTTGCCCAAACTCCTGAAGCTGCTATTCGTGGTTACAAACCTGGACGCTTTTCATTCAATGTAAAAGGCGGACGTTGTGAAACTTGTGAGGGCGCAGGCGTTCGAATTATTGAAATGAACTTTCTACCAGATGTTCACGTAGAATGTGAAACTTGTCAAGGAATGCGTTTCAACAGAGAGACTTTAGAAGTTCGGTTTAAAGGAAAATCAATTGCTGATATCCTAAATATTACGATTGAAGATGCTACTGATTTTTTTGAAAATATTCCAAAAATTCACCGAAAATTAAAAACCATCAAAGATGTAGGTTTGGGCTACATTACACTTGGACAACAATCTACCACACTTTCTGGTGGTGAAGCACAAAGAATAAAATTGGCATCAGAATTGTCAAAAAAAGACACAGGAAATACCTTTTACATTTTAGACGAGCCTACAACTGGTTTGCATTTTGAAGACATTCGTGTCTTAATGGAAGTCCTAAACAAATTGGCAAACAAAGGAAATACTGTACTAATAATTGAACACAATTTAGATGTGATAAAACTCGCAGATCATATTATTGATGTTGGTTTGGAAGGTGGAAAAAAAGGAGGCACTATTTTATGTACAGGAACCCCTGAAGAAGTGGCTGAGAACAAAAAAAGCTACACTGCTGCGTTTTTAAAAAAAGAATTACACTAAAATAGCGTTTGTAAATAAAACTAAAAAGAGTTGTAAACTTTTTTTCAAAACTCTTTAATCATTATTAGAGCAATTTATTTTAACATGAAATAAAAATGCCAAATCGTATATAAAATACCTCCCTTCTTCTTCGAAGAAACTCCAGAGTTAGACAATTTTGTTTTTTTTAACACATTTATTTTTTTCTTCAAAGCAGTGTTTTTTCTCTGATATGGTTAGACATTAACATAAATTGTCTAAAACCACTCAATAATAATAATAATAATAATAATAATAATACCAAAAATTTTTGCTGTTTTTTAAAGACTAATAAAAAAAATTAGAAATAGTTTATTCAAAAAGAATTAATTTTGAAAACTTTTAAAATTAGCATTTTATGACAAACGACGATAGAAAAATAAAAGAAAAGTTTCAACAAAAAACGTGGAATGAAATAAAAACAAATGATTCTTGGGCCATTTTTAAAATCATGGCCGAGTTTGTAGCTGGTTATGAAACACTCAGTAAAATTGGGCCTTGTGTCTCAATTTTTGGTTCTGCAAGAACCAAACCTGACAGCCCATATTATATTTTAGCAGAAGAAATTGCATTCAAACTAACTCAAAGTGGATTTGGAGTAATTACGGGTGGTGGTCCAGGAATTATGGAAGCGGGAAATAAAGGTGCCAACAGAGGAAGAGGGTTGTCTGTTGGTTTAAACATCGAATTGCCCTTTGAGCAGCATGACAATCCTTGGATTGATCGAGGCAAAAGTTTAGACTTCGATTATTTTTTTGTAAGAAAAGTAATGTTTGTCAAATATTCTCAAGGATTTGTAGTTATGCCTGGTGGATTTGGAACTATGGACGAGCTTTTTGAAGCAATTACCTTAATTCAAACAAAAAAAATTGGTCGTTTTCCAATTGTTTTGGTTGGCAAGAAATTTTGGGGTGGTTTGATTGATTGGTTACATGAAACGCTAATTGCTGAAGGAAATATCAAAGAAGAAGATTTGAATCTTTTTAGATTGGTAGATACTGCTGATGAAGCTGTAGAACATTTCAATAAATTCTATGAAAAATACAAGTTAAAACCAAATTTTTAATGCTTTTTTCAAGAAAACAGCTTATTGTTTTTTTTATTTTAAGTTCTTGTTTATATGCTCAAACAAGAATCAAAACACTATTTTACTATATTTTAAATTTTTCAATTGATATTGAAAGTCAAGAAAAAAAACCAAATTTACAAACAATTTTAGAAACTGTGATTCAAAATAATACTATTCCAAGAGGAATATATTATTTAAAAACTGCGGCTTTTAAAGCGCTAAAATTTGAGAAAATATAAATTGAAGACACGTCAAATCATAGTAAAATTATGTATATTTTGGTCCGTTTTTTCAATGGCTCAAACAAATACAATTGCAATAAAAGCAACTTTTAATCCTGAAAAAGATGAGTTGAAAATTCAGCAAGAAATAGTATTTTTTAACAATTCAGACGCTATTTTACATCATATATATCTCCACAATTGGGCCAATAGTTTCAGAGATCGAAAAACGCCTTTATCAAAAAGATTGATTAAGGATTTTAAAAAAGAATTATACTTCGCAAAACCTGATGAAATTGGTTTTACAACCATCAAAAATTTAACGGTTGATTTTGAAAATGTTTTTTTTACCGAAGTTCCAAAACAAGCTGATATTATTGATATTCAACTAAATAAACCTCTACTTCCCTCAGAAAAAAAGAAAATTACTATTGCGTACAATGTAATAATTCCGGATGCAAAATTTACCAGTTATGGCAAAACAGCAACAGGCTATCATCTTCGTTTTTGGTATATGACTCCAGCCATTTACCAAAATGAATGGAAATTGATGAGCAATCTAAATACAGATGATTTATTTGAAAATACAACTGATTTTACCATCGAAATTCAAATTCCAAAACCATACGTTTTAGAGAGCAATTTGTATCAATATGAAACAAAAAATGAAAAGAATACAGATTATTATTTGGCCGGAAAAAACAAAACAAATGTCATTTTATCAATCAATAAAACGTCCCAACTAAAAACCTACAAAGTCAATGATGTCAATATTTATACGGATATTTTAAATGATAAAATTGAAGATACAAAATGTATTGATATTTTAAGTCGTGAACTTCTTTTTATCGAAAAATATTTAGGAAAATATCCGCACAAAGAAATTTACATTGACAAAATTACGAAAGATAAAAATCCGATTGTAGGATTGAGTCAATTGCCAAGTTTCATTCGTCCTTTTTCGGAAGAATTCAAATGGGATATTACACTTTTTAAAGCCATATCTACAGCTTATTTAGAAAATAGAATGTTCTTAAATCTCAGGGAAGAATATTGGCTTTTGGATGGTATTCAAAATTATTTGATGATTGAATATATTGATACTTACTATCCAGAAATGAAATTATTAGGAAAATTTTCAGAGAAATGGTATCTGAAAAATTTCAATATTTCAAAACTAAAATTCAACGAAAAATATCCTTTGATTTATCAATTTGTTTCCAGACAATTTTTAGATCAAGCCTTAAATACACCTGTTGATTCTTTGTCTAATTTCAACAGAAAAATTGCCAATAAATACAAAGCTGGTTTAGCAATAAAATACTTGAAAAATTATTTGGGAGATAGTATTTTGAATAGCAGTATCAAAGAATTGTATCAAGAAAAAAGTGCAAAATTAATTTCAACTGCTGATTTTAGAGAAATTATTACTAAAAAAACAACTAAAAATTTAGATTGGTTTTTTGAAGATTTCATAAAAACAAATAAAAAAATTGATTCTACAATCGATGACGTTTTTGTAGAAGAAGACAGTTTAAAAGTTACGATTAGAAACAAACGAAACATCACAACTCCAGTGTTATTGTATGGTTTGAACGATAAAGAAATTATCTTTAAGAAATGGTTTACAAACATAAATGGTACAACCACAGTGAGTATCCCAAATCAAAATATCAACAAAGTTGCGTTGAATTATGAAAATACCTATCCAGAATTAAATACACTTGATAATTGGAAAAGTTTAGAGAAAAAAATATTTAACAAACCTTTAAAATTCAATTTGATAAAAGATATTGATGACCCCTATTACAATCAACTTTTTTATCAACCAAATGTTAGTTACAACTTTTACAACGGAGTAATTTTGGGTGTTAGGCTTCACAATAAACCACTAATAAAAAGAAATTTAGAAGCTTCAATTGCTCCTGCTTATGCCACAAATAGTGGAACTGTAATTGGCCAATTTTCGTTATTATTAAATCAATATTTCGAAGAAACTTCCATCTACAGAATTCGTTATGGAATTGCTGGATTAACCTTGGATTATGCACCAAACTTATCATACAAATCTTTAGTTCCATTTGTAAATATGGAATTCAAAAGAAAGGGTTTGAGAGAGGCAACTTCCGAAGTTTTAAGTGCAAGAATGGTCCATATTGACAAGGAAGTATTGCCAAATACAATCCAAACAGATCAAGATAATTATAGTGTGTTAAGCATCAATTACAGTTTTATAAATCCGGATATTGTCAAAGAATTTCGTTACAATTTTAGTGCTGAACTCGCTCAAAATTTCTCAAAAGTCGCTGCTGATATTCGCTTTCGTTCTTTAACAACCTCAGATACTCAATTAGATTTCAGACTTTTTATTGGTACTTTTTTAAGCAATAAAACCACAGGAGATTATTTTAGTTTTGGGTTAGACAGAGCCAATGATTACTTATTTCAGCTCAATTATTTTGGTAGATCAGAAGATTCAGGATTATTTAGTCAACAATTCATTATTGCTGAAGGTGGTTTCAAATCAGTGTTACCAACAAGATTTGCCAACCAATTCATGGCTTCCTTTAATTCGAGTTTTGGAATTTGGAAATGGGTTGAATTTTATAACGATGTTGCTTTTTTGAAAAGCAGAAACTCACCCGTATTTTTTGCATACAATAACGGAATTCGTTTAAACTTTGTGCATCAAATTTTAGAAGTCTATTTCCCATTATATTCTAATAATGGTTGGGAAATTTCACAAGGAAAATATCATGAAAAAATTCGATTTACTTTTACTGCCGATTTAAACGCTATTTTTAGCTTTGTTAGAAGAGGAGTTTTGTAAATTCAAACAAATTGATTTTTATTGTATATTTTATAACAAAAAAGTAAATTTTGTTATAAATATTATCATATTCTTAATTTTTACAAATATTTTTAAATATCAATTAAAATATTTTATATTTGTTGCTGTTAAAATCAAAAAAAAACATGTTGCAAGAAACAAAATCAATTACCTCTAATCAAATTTCATTTAGTGATTTTAAAAAAGAAGTTTTAAACGACTATAAAATTGCTAAAATCAGTAGAGAATGTAGTTTATTAGGTAGACGTGAGGTTTTAACAGGAAAAGCCAAATTCGGAATTTTTGGCGACGGAAAAGAAGTGCCTCAATTAGCAATGGCTAAAGCTTTCAAAAAAGGGGATTTCAGATCTGGATATTATCGAGATCAAACTTTTATGATGGCACTTGGTGAGCTTTCTCCACAACAATTTTTTGCTGGATTATATGCTCACGCAGACATAAAAGCTGATCCAATGTCTGCAGGAAGACAAATGGGAGGTCATTTTGCAACACATAGTTTGAACGATGACGGAAGTTGGAAAAACCTTACAAAACAATACAATTCAAGTGCTGATATTTCACCTACTGCAGGGCAAATGCCCCGCTTGTTGGGCCTAGCGCAAGCATCTAAAGTTTACAGAAACGAAAAAAGCGTTCAAAAAAATACCAATTTTTCCATCAATGGAAATGAAGTAGCTTGGGGAACAATTGGAAATGCAAGTACTAGTGAAGGTTTATTTTTCGAAACTATCAATGCTGCGGGTGTATTACAAGTTCCCATGGTAATGAGTGTATGGGATGATGAATACGGAATTTCTGTTCATGCAAAATTTCAAACTACTAAAGAAAGTATTTCTGAAATATTAAAAGGATTTCAAAGAGACTCAGAATATAATGGCTACGAAATTTTTATAGTAAATGGTTGGGATTACGTGCAATTGATGGATGTGTATCAAAAAGCAGCAACTATTGCTAGAGAAGAGCACGTTCCTGTGTTGATTCATGTAAAAGAATTGACACAACCTCAAGGGCATTCTACATCTGGCTCGCATGAGAGATATAAAGAAAAAGAGCGTTTGCAATGGGAAAAAGACCATGATTGTATTACCAAAATGCGAGAATGGATATTAGAATTTGAATTGGAGACTCAAGACGGAGAAATTTTACGTTTTATAAATTCTGAGGAAGAGCTAATTCTGTTAGAAAAAGAAGCTAAAAAAGAAGTTTCTGAAGCTAAAAAAGAAGCTTGGAATGCGTATTTAAATGACATCAAATCTGATCTTTTTAAGGTTGTATCGATTCTAGATAATGCGGCTAAAAAAAGTAAAAATGGCGCAGTTATCAATAAATACAAATCTGATTTATCAGCACTAAAAGAACCAACAAGAAAAGATGTTTTAAGCACTGCAAGAAAATGTTTACGATATCTGAAGGATGAAAATTTTTTAGAAAAAACAGCATTACAGCAATTTATAAAAAATGCCATTGACAGTGCTTTCGATAAATATTCATCACAGTTAACAAATGAGTCTTCAAAAAGTGTGTTGCATATCGCTGAAAAACTACCCAGCTATTCTCAAGAAAAAAATATAGTTGATGCAAGAGTAATCATGAGAGATAATTTTGATGCACTTCTTACAAAGCATCCTGAAATTTTAATTTTTGGTGAAGATGCAGGTTTTATTGGTGATGTAAATCAAGGTTTAGAGGGTTTGCAAGAGAAATTCGGCAACATTCGAATTTCAGATACTGGTATTAGAGAAGCTACTATTATTGGACAAGGAATTGGACTGGCAATGCGTGGTTTGCGACCAATTGCTGAAGTACAATACCTAGATTATTTGCTATATGCACTTCAAATTATGAGTGATGACTTGGCAACCTTGCGTTACAGAACATTTGGCAAACAAAAAGCACCTTTAATTGTGAGAACTCGTGGGCACAGATTGGAGGGAATTTGGCATGCAGGTTCACCTCTGGGAGCAATTATCAATAGTTTACGAGGTATTCATGTATTGGTCCCAAGAAACATGACAAAAGCTGCCGGATTTTACAACACTTTATTAGATGGTGATGATCCTGCTTTAGTAATTGAGTGTTTGAATGGGTATCGTCTAAAAGAAGAATTACCTACGAATTTAGGCGAATTTAAAACGCCTATTGGTCTTGTTGAAACGATAAAATCAGGTTCAGATATGACCGTAGTCTCTTATGGATCAACCTTGCGTTTGGTGGAAGAAGCCGCCAAAGAATTGCAACAAGTGGGTATTGATATAGAAATTATTGATGCTCAGAGTTTATTGCCTTTTGATATCAATCACGATTGTGTAAAAAGTGTGATAAAAACCAATAAGCTATTAGTCGTTGATGAAGATGTTCCTGGAGGAGCAACTGCCTATATTTTACAAGAAATTGTAGAATCTCAAAATGGGTATTTGTATTTAGATAGCAAACCAGCTACACTTTCTGCAAAAGCACACAGACCTGCCTACGGAACTGATGGTGACTATTTTTCAAAACCTTCTACAGAGGATATTTTTGAAAAAGTGTATGAAATGATGCATGAATACAATCCAGAAAAATTCAAAAGATTGTATTGATATATAATTTAAAATTCATTGAATCCCAATCAAATTTGATTGGGATTTATTTTTTTTAACAAATCAATTATCAAAATTAGAATTGGTTTTCCTTATTTTAGACGTTTTAATTTTTTAATCAAATCTAACATGAAAAAAACGCTACTCTTTTCATTTTTTTTAGGAGTTATTTTTCCCTCACAAATAAACTCCCAAAGAAAAAAATCCAAAGACAAAACCCAAGAAGTTATTGCAACTCCACAAAAAAAGAAGTCACCTAGTTATAGTGATTTCGTAACCAAAAATACTAAATCAGATAGAGGTTTATTTACAGTTCACGAAAATAAAGAGGCTTACTTGTACGAAATTCCGAAATCCTATTTTGGAAAAGATATGCTATTAGTAACACGCATCAAAGAATTGCCCTCAGGTTTGGGTGGTGGTTATGTAAATGCAGGTTCTAAAATAAACACACAAGTAGTCGTTTGGGAACACTATAAAAATAAGATGTTATTAAAAGTAAAATCTTATAATGCCATTGCCAACGATTCTTTGCCAATTTACAAATCCGTAAAAGCTAATAATTTAGAACCTATTATTTTTGCTTTTGATATCAAAAGTCAAAACAACGATTCTACGGCTGTTTTAGTGGATGTAACTTCATTTTTCTCTACAGATGTAAAAGCAATTTCGGCTTTGTCAACCTCATTCAGAACTCAATATAAAGTCAAAAGATTAGATCCAACAAGAAGTTTTATCAACAGTATCAAAAGTTATCCTGAAAATATCGAGGTTGTTCAAGATTTTACGTTTGAAGCTGATGCTCCTCCAAGCAATGCTGCTGCAGGAACGATCACAATGAGCGTAAATCAATCCATGATTTTATTGCCAGAAAACCCAATGATGCCAAGGATTTATGATAAAAGAGTAGGCTATTTTTCTATTGAAAATATAGATTATAGCTCAGAGGCATTAAAATCGGATGAAAAAAGATACATCAGACGTTGGCGTTTAGAACCTAAAGATGAGGCTGCATACAATCGTGGCGAATTGGTAGAACCTAAAAAACAAATTGTGTATTATTTAGATCCTGCCACTCCAGTAAAATTGAGAAAATACATAAAACAAGGTGTGGATGATTGGCAAAAAGTATTCGAAACTGCTGGTTTTAAAAATGCGATTGTTGCAAAAATGCCTCCAAAAGCTGAAGAAGATCCTGAATTTAGTATGGAAGATATTCGTTATTCATCTATCAGATATGTAGCAAGCACCACAAGAAATGCTGTTGGACCAAGTGTTTCTGACCCACGTTCTGGAGAAATCATTGAAAGTGATATTATTTGGTATCACAATCATTTGCGTTCCTATAGAAATCGATATTTATTAGAAACTGGCGCAGCCAATCCGTCAGCAAGGACCTTAGATACTCCTGACGAAGAAATTGGCGAAATGATGCGAATGGTCATTGCGCACGAAGTTGGTCATGCACTTGGTTTGCCTCACAACATGGCCGCTAGTTATGCATATCCTGTTGATTCGTTGCGTTCTGGAGATTTTACTCAAAAATATGGAATTGCAGCTACCATTATGGATTATGCGCGTTACAATTATGTGGCACAACCTGGAGATAAAAATGTTCGTTTCATCAGACAAATGGGGCCATATGATCATTATGCTATCAATTGGGGATATCGCAAAATTCCGAATGTAACAACTTCTCAAGAAGAAGTAAAAACCCTAGATAAATGGATTTCAAATAAAGCAGGAAATCCAATTTATAGATTTGGAGGACAGTCTTTTGATCCTTCTGCACAAACGGAAGGAATTGGAAATGACCAAGTAAAAGCTTCTACTTACGGAATTAAAAACTTAAAAGTAGTCGCTAAAAACTTATCAAAATGGACATCTGACAAAACCAATAATTACGAGGATTTATCCGAATTATATGATGAATTATTAGGCGTTTGGAGTAGATATGCAGGTCATGTAGCTGGAAATATTGGGGGCGTGTATGAATTCAACAAAAAACCTATTGAATCTGGTGTTGTTTATGAGTATGTATCCAAAACAAAACAACAAGAATCTTTGCAATGGTTGCTAAAAAATGTATTTGAAACGCAAGATTGGTTATTGGATAAAAGTATTTTAGCAAACATCAATGAAAGTGGCTACACATCTAATATGTTGAATTTACAAACCCGACAATTAAATGGATTATTAAATGAATCTCGCTTAAAAAGAATGTTGGATGCAACAGTCATTGAAAAAGATTTTTATCCAGTTGAAGACTTTTTTAGAGAATTAAAAAGTGGTATTTTTAGTGAGGCTAATTACACAAGCAATCTAGACATTTTTAGAAGAAATTTACAAAAAGCTTTTATTGAAAAAATGGGTGTTTTAATGTCGGATAAAAATTTACAAAACACTGATATTCCATCAATTGTAAGAGGAGAATTAGATACTATGAAAATTCAATTAACGATTGCAAAAAGTAGGTTTATCAACAAAATATCCAAATATCATTATGCAGATTGTTTAGAAAAAATCAACAAAATTTTAGATCCTAAATAACTATTAATTTCTTACCAATTTAATCCCTATTGCACATTGTAAACAGCGTTTCTTTGTGCAATAGTTGTTTTTCAACTCAATTAAAGCCTGACTTTCCATAGCATTTTTTGATGCAATTTTTAAATTTACAAATGCATCAATAATGCTATTTTTTTCGGGTGAAATTTGTTGAATCAATCGTAAAATTGTTTCTTCATCAAAATCAGTTTTGTTTTGTAAATAGAGAAATTTCAGGGGGATAATAGTATTTACCAATAACAAATCCACAAAAGATTTCGTGAGTTTTTTGGTGCTTTTTTTAGACATTGTTTCAAATGTAAAATGTATTTTCCAAAAGTCCAGCACCTCAACATTAAACAATTTATAAAAATCTTCTTTTTGATCAATAATCATCAATTTCGAAAATAAATTTTGATGTTGAAATACCAAATTGATCAATTGTGCCAATCGAATTGTGGGAAAATTAGGAGGCCGCATTCTAAAAAACTGGAAATTATTTTTATGAATGCATTGCAACTGATATTTGTGTTTCAAATATTGATATTCATTTCGCAACTGTTGATGGAAAGGAATTTCTAAATCTTCTTCTAAAAATCCTGCTTGTCCAAAAAGCAAGGCTGACAATTGAATTTCATCAAAGCGAACTTTCTGAACAGTAGAAAAACCTAAAGAAGTTGCCAATTTATAAAATGCCTCTCCATTTATTTTCAATCCAAAATTTTTAGCTAGCAGGATAAAAAGCACGGCTTCAAAATCAAAATTAGTTTTTTGCAACAGCTCTTTTATAAATTCCGACTTATGTTCTAAGCGTTCAAAATACAATCTTTCGAGCCAATTATTCAATAAAAATGGTTCTATGTGATGAATTTGTTGCTCACAAGGAATCCATCTTATTGCACCATTTACCATAGCATTGTATCTATTAATCAACTCTTTATCAATATAGTCTTTCAATTCTAAGGTAGGTAAAGATTGATTATTTTTAGAAAAAACAACTACATCATGCTCCCAAACTACATGCAAAATTACTGCATCGTAATTAGAATCTTTTTCATGATTGTGTGCATACCAATCAGACGATTTTAGATGCATTTCAATATTGCCTACCCAAGTTTCATCACCAATTTTTATATGTGCATTTAAAAAATCTGGCCCTGAATTTTTATTCTGAACTCCTGATTTTAAAACTTTGATTTCCTGATTATTAACTGTTTTTATAGCAGTTTTATAAAACAATTGAAATTGCCAAACGTAGTATAAAAATTCCTCTTTCATTTTTTTTGATGAAGATACTGAAAAATTTATTTATTCATAAATTTTAACAATAGTATTCAAAAAAGCAACACTACCAAATCAACTATTTTTGCTGAAAATTTAGAAGCAATGAATATTATAGAAAAATTACAATGGCGTTATGCAGTTAAAAAATTTGATAAAACTAAATTTTTATCAAACGAACAAGTTGAATTATTGAAAGAAGCTTTTAATTTAACCGCAACTTCCTATGGATTGCAACCTGTAAAACTTTTGGTAATTCAAAATAAAGAAATTCAAAAAGAATTAGTAGCACATTCTTGGAATCAAAGTCAAGTTTTAGATGCTTCACATTTGTTAGTTATTTGTGTTCCCAAAAAGTACACTACTGAAGAAGTTTCATCATATTTTAATTTGGCACAGAAAATAAGAAACACTCCTGATGAAATTATCAATCCTTTTAAGAAGTTTTTGACGGCAGAAATTGAGAAAAAAACACAAGAAGAATTGTTGATTTGGAATAAAAATCAAGCCTATTTAGCACTCGGAAATCTATTAACTGTTTGCGCCCTTGAGAATATAGATTCTTGTCCAATGGAAGGTTTTGTTCCTGACAAATATGATGAGATTTTAGACCTTGACTCTCGAAATTTAACATCGGTTTTAGTATTACCTGCTGGCTTTAGGGCTGAAGATGATTACATGAAGGATTTGAAAAAGGTCCGAAAAGATATGGATGAAGTGGTAATCAACTTCTCGTAAACCCTCTATTAATTTGAAAAGCCTTCCTTATGAAGGCTTTTTTTAGTTAATAATAGTTGTATTTTTGAACATCTAAAAGAAATTTTTCTATGAATCAAGATTTAAAAAACATTGAACCTACTGAAATTTGGTCGCATTTTACTGATTTGAATGCAGTTCCACGCCCTTCCAAAAAAGAAGAAAAAATCATTCAATTCATGCTTGATTTTGGTGAAAAATTAAACTTAGAAACTATCACCGATACCGTCGGAAATGTCATCATAAAAAAGCCAGCTTCCAGAGGAATGGAATCTAATAAAACCATTGTATTGCAAGGACATTTGGATATGGTGCATCAAAAAAATACAAACACAAGGTTTGATTTTGAAAAAGAAGGCATCAATATGTTTGTTGATGGTGATTGGGTAAAAGCAAAAGGCACCACTTTGGGCGCAGACAATGGTTTAGGAGTTGCTGCGATTATGGCAATTTTATCTTCAAAAACTATTCAACATCCAGCCATTGAAGCACTGTTTACGATTGATGAAGAAACTGGAATGACGGGAGCTATAAATTTGGATACCAATATATTATCAGGAGAAATACTCTTGAATTTAGACACTGAAGAAGATGATGAAATTGGAATTGGTTGTGCCGGAGGTTTGGATGTAACCGCTACGAGAACCTATGAAGAAGAGGAAATTCCTGAAAATACGACTGCATTTTCCATTGCAATTACTGGTCTTAGAGGTGGACATTCAGGGATGGATATTCATAAAGGTTTGGGAAATGCCAACAAAATAATGAATCGATTATTGTCTGACGGATTTACCAATTTTGGATTGCGAATAGCTGAAATCAATGGTGGTAGTTTGCGCAATGCCATTCCTAGAGAAAGTTTTGCGAAAGTGGTTGTAGATTCGATTTCAAGAGCCTCATTTTTGTTTGAAACCAACGCACTAATCACCCAAATAAAAAATGAATTTTCAACTATTGAACCCAATTTATCAATCAAAATTGAAGAAATTTCACAACTAAAAAATGTTGTTGAGTTAGGTGTTCAAGAAAGCTTTTTAAGAGCCATGTATGCCGCATTGAATGGGGTTTATAAAATGAGTCCAGATGTAGAAGGTTTGGTTGAAACTTCCAATAACATAGCAAAAGTTGACCTAAAAAATGGAAAAATTCAGATAGGATGTTTGACCCGTTCTTCGTCTGAAAGCAGCAAACTTGATCTGGCAAATTCTATTCGCTCGTCTTTTGAATTAGCAGGTTTTGAGGTGGAATTTTCAGGTGCTTATCCTGGATGGTTACCAAATATGAATTCCGAAATTTTGCAAATCGTTTCAAATACCTATCGAAAATTATTCGAAAAAAAGCCCAAAATAATGGCCTGTCATGCAGGATTAGAATGTGGAATTTTAGGACAAAATTATCCAAAAATGGATATGATTTCCTTTGGTCCAAATATCAAAGGAGCCCATTCTCCCGATGAACGTGCGCAAATTTCGTCCACTCAAAAGTTTTGGAAATTGTTGCAAGAAATTTTGAAAAATATTCCTGAAAAGAATGCTTAAAACTTTCCTAAAATTGTGAATAAGTCATCGTTTTTTTGCAGTTAACTATTTGTTTAAAAACTTTAATAAATTAATTATAACAAACTGTCATTCAGTCTATTATAATTTTTTCTCTTTGTTAACATCTTTCAGGTTTTTAAAACAGAATAAATTGTAATTTTACCCTATTAAACTAGTCTATTTTAATGGGAAAAATAATTGCTATTGCAAATCAAAAAGGAGGAGTTGGGAAAACAACAAGTTGTGTTAACCTTGCTGCTTCTTTAGGTGTTTTAGAAAAAAAAGTATTATTGATTGATGCTGATCCTCAAGCAAATGCAACTTCGGGAATGGGCATTCAGATGGATACTATTGAAATCTGCACTTACCAAGTATTAGAGCTTACTTGCGATGCGAAAGATGCTATTATACCTACAACTTCACCCAACGTTGATATAATTCCCGCGCATATTGATTTGGTTGCTATTGAAATTGAATTGGTTGACAAAGAAGATCGTGAATACATGTTAAAAAAAGCACTGAAAGATATTAAAAATGACTATGATTATATTTTAATAGACTGTGCCCCATCTTTAGGATTAACAACTTTAAACGCTTTGGTTGCAGCAGATTCTGTGATGATCCCGATTCAATGTGAATATTTTGCCTTAGAAGGCTTAGGGAAATTATTAAACACCATTAAAAGTGTTCAAAAAATTCACAATCCACAATTGGATATTGAAGGCTTATTGTTGACCATGTTTGATTCGCGCTTACGACTTTCAAATCAAGTAGTTGATGAGGTTCGTAAGCATTTTTCTAGTATGGTTTTTGATACCATTATTAAAAGAAATACACGCTTGGGCGAAGCTCCTAGTTATGGCGAAACAATTATTGCCTATGATGCGACTAGCAAAGGTGCTGTAAATTACTTAAATTTGGCCCAAGAAATCTTAAAAAAGAATTCATAAAAATGGCAAAAGCAACCAAAAAACAGGCTTTAGGAAGAGGATTATCAGCATTATTACAAGAAACACCGAATATCAATAGTGCTTCTGATAAAAATGCTGACAAACTAATTGGCTCCATTATTGAAATTGAATTAAACAGTATTGATGTAAATCCGTTTCAACCAAGATCGTATTTTGATGAAGAATCTTTAGTAGAATTAGCTAATTCGATTAAAGAACTGGGTGTTATTCAACCAATTACTGTTCGCAAAATGGGAGGAAATCAATTTCAATTGGTTTCTGGAGAAAGACGATTTAGAGCATCAAAATTGATTGGAAATAGCACAATTCCTGCCTATATCAGAATTGCCAATGATCAAGAAATGCTAGAAATGGCATTGGTTGAAAATATTCAACGAAAAAACTTAGACCCTATTGAGGTGGCACTTTCGTACCAACGTTTGATTGATGAAATCAAATTGACTCAAGAAGAATTAAGCACTAGAGTTGGAAAAAAAAGATCGACAGTAACCAATTATTTACGTTTGTTAAAATTAGACCCTATTTTACAAACAGGTATGCGTGATGGATTTATTTCTATGGGACATGGGCGTGCCATGATAAATATTGAAAATACAGAAGATCAATTGGCAATTTACGAACGTATTTTAAGAGAAGAACTTTCAGTAAGACAAACAGAAGATTTAGTAAAAAACTTAAAATCAGGACCAGTTTCAAAATCAAAAACGAAGCAAATTCCAGATTTCATTAAGAATAATATCAAACCTTTGAGCGAATTTTTTGGTCAAAAAATAGCTGTAGTTATGAGTGCTAATGGAAAAGGAAAAATTAGCATTTCTTTCAATTCTGAAGAAGATTTTAACCGCATTAAAAATCTATTAAAATAAGTGAATTTAAAAAAAATCATACTTATTTTATGTCTCAGTTTTTTATCTGAAAGCTTTTTTGCGCAAAATGATTCTCTGCGAATCGATACATTAAAAACTAAAAAAATCACTAAAAAAAAGTTAGAAAAAGAATATGTGTTTGATCCATTAGCTCCTTCAAAAGCGGCATTTTACTCCGCAATTTTTCCAGGAATGGGTCAGATTTACAATAAAAAATATTGGAAAGCTCCTATTGTTTGGGGAGCTTTGGCTTTACCAGTTTATTATTATCAAATAAATAATAGCGATTACAAACGGTATAGAACGGCTTATAAACTTAGAAAAAACGGATTGCCGGACGAATTTATAGTTGATGGCGTTGAAATTGTTTCTACCCAAACTCTAGAAACTGCTCAAGCGCAATTGCGCGAAAACAGAGATATGTCTTTATTGACAGGTGTTATTTTGTACATTTTACAAATTGTGGAAGCAAGTGTAAATGCCCATTTAATTCAATTTAATACCGATGATAATTTATCTGTAAAACCTCAATTAATTTTTGATCCAATACGCATTGAAACTCCCAGTATTGGACTCACTTTTAAATATAATTTTTGATATGAAAATCGCATTGTTAGGCTATGGACGAATGGGTAAAGAGATTGAAAAAATCGCTCTTTCTCGGGGTCATGAAATCGTCATCAGAAAAGATGTCGAAGATATTATTGATATCACTTTAGCAGATGTTGCTATTGATTTTAGCGTTCCAAATGCTGCTTTTAATAACATAACAAATTGTATTGAAAACAACGTTCCAGTGATTGCAGGAACTACAGGTTGGTTAGAAAAATATGAGGAGGTTGTAGCTTTTTGTAATCAAAAGAATGGCGCTTTTTTGTATGCATCCAACTTTAGTGTGGGTGTCAATATCTTTTTTGAGCTCAATCAGCAATTGGCAAAAATGATGCGTACTCTTCAAGATTATGAAATTTCTATGGAAGAAATTCATCATACTCAAAAATTAGATGCACCAAGTGGAACTGCGATCACATTGGCTGAAGGAATCATAGAAAATACTTCAAAAAAAGGGTGGGAATTGGGGGCAAATTCAACGCCTGAAAATATTCCAATTGAAGCAAAAAGAATTCCAGATGTTCCTGGAACACACACTGTTTGGTATTCATCTGAAGTGGATACTATCGAAATAAAACACACAGCACATAGTAGAAAAGGTTTTGCTTTAGGTGCAGTAATTGCGGCAGAATGGATTGTTGGAAAAACAGGCGTATTTTCAATGAAAGATGTCTTAAACATTCGTTAAAAAATGTAACTTTTTTGCTATTTTGCGCCTTATAAACTTGACATAAATTTCCTTATTGGAATAAAAATATCGATTATGACATTTACTCAATGGTTTCTTTTTTTTATCAGTATTCAAATCATTCATTTTTTAGGTACTTGGAAATTGTATCAAAAAGCAGGAAGAAAAGCTTGGGAAGCTGCATTGCCTATTTATAACGGAATCGTTTTAATGCAAATTATAAAGCGTCCAAAATGGTGGATTATCTTACTTTTTATTCCGATTATAAACCTACTAATGTTTCCCGTAATTTGGATTGAAACCATTAGAACTTTTGGATTTTATAAGAAGCTAGATTCATTCTTAGTCATTGTTACTTTAGGATTGTACATTTTTTACATCAACTATACAAAAGATGTAATATTTAATGAGAATAGAAGTTTAAAACCTCAATCAGAATTGGGTGAATGGATTAGTTCTATTACGTTTGCCATCATTGCGGCAACGTTGGTACACACCTATTTTATGCAGCCATTTACCATTCCAACTTCGTCTTTGGAAAAATCGTTATTGGTTGGAGATTATTTATTTGTGAGTAAATTTCATTATGGGGCAAGAGTCCCATCCACAGTAATTGCTGCACCAATGGTTCATGATTCATTGCCTTTTACAGGTACTGCATCTTATTTAAAAAGTCCACAATTACCTTATTTGCGTTTGCCAGGATTGCAAAAAATAAAAAACAATGATATTGTTTGTTTCAATTGGCCAGCTGATTCTTTGGCAACAATGTGGGGAGATACTTCAGGAAAATTTACCTATAAACCTGTTGATAAAAAGACCAATTATGTAAAACGTTGTGTTGGAATTGCTGGGGATACATTGCAAATAATTGATGGTTATGTATATATCAATGGAAAAAAGAATGAACTTCCTTACAGAGCAAAATTGCAGTTTTATTACACTTATGAATCAAAATCTCCGATTGATGCAAATACGTTTCCTGCATTTTTATTAAACAAAGAACGCACAGGAGTTTACCGTATTTTATCTGAATATTGGAATAATGAAAAGGTGCAAGATGCTATCAAAAAGAATGGTAATTTAACAAAAATTGGCCAAGATTCTTTATATACAGAAGTTGCAGGAGGTATCAATCCTGATATGGCTCAGCGTTTGAAAATGAGTTCAGTAAGTACAAAAATCAATATCAATTTAACGCAAGAAGAAGTTGATCAGTTGAAAAAATATCCTTTGGCTGTTTCCGTAACAAAAATAAATCATGCTCCAGACAATGCTATTTTTCCGCATGTTGAAAAATTGCAATGGAGTCAGGATAATTTTGGACCTATTTATATCCCAAAAGCAGGAGCTACAGTAAAATTAGATACAGAATTGTTGCCTTTTTATGAGCAAATTATTAAAAATTATGAAAATAATGATTTAGTTGTAAATGGTAATGATATTTTTATCAACGGTAAAAAAGCAGATTCATACACTTTTCAACAAGACTATTTTTGGTTGGTTGGAGACAACAGACACAATTCTTTAGATGCGCGTTATTGGGGGTATGTACCTTTTGATCATGTTTTAGGAAAACCAGTAATGGTTTGGTTTAGTTGGGATGCAAATGCACCAAGTTTTGGCGCAAAAATAAAATCAATTCGTTGGGACAGGCTATTTACCACAGTTCATGGAGATGGAGAACCTGTTTCTTATAGATATATTGTTTTTGCACTGATTGCAATGTATTTTGGATGGAGTTTTTATAAAAGTAAAAAGAAAAAAGTATAATTTTTAAAAGCAAACAGGCAAAGCTTTCAACAAAATTTGTAAAGTTTGATGCATTGGTATTGAAAACTATTTCTCAAAACTCAAAAAATGTCATTATTTATTCCGACGTATTTTTCACCTATTTCTCAGTATGCAGCAATTGTAAAATCTGATGAAATTATTTTTGAAATGGAAGATAATTTTCAAAAACAAAGCTACAGAAATCGTTGTTATATTTATAATAGCAATGGGCAACAATTATTGAGTATTCCTATAAAACATGCCAAAAAGGAAGGCAGAAAAAAGACCAAAGATACACTTGTAGAAAATGATTTCCCTTGGCAAGATCAGCATTTTAAATCCTTACAAACATCCTATAGAGTTTCTCCATATTTTGAGTATTTTGAGGATGATTTGAAGCCAATTTTCACCAAAAAATACAAGTTTTTACATGATGTAAACATTGATACGTATTTATTTATAGTTGATGCTTTAGAACTGAATCCAAATTTTTCGAAAACAACAACATACGAATTGGAAAAAGTGGATAATGATTTCCGATTTTTAGCAGATAAAAATCATCAACCTTCAAAAGATTTCAAAAATTACAAGCAACTGTTTGATGATAAACATGGTTTTTTATCAAATTTATCCATCTTAGATTTATTGTTTATGGAAGGTCCAAATGCTGTAAGCTATTTTTGATGTTTACCACAAAATTCATCCTTCATTACGGACTTCATTTTGTAGTTCCTTTATTATTTTCTTACTTTTTTTTCAAAGAAAACTGGAAAAAAATATACCTAATTTTCTTAGCTTCTATGTTGATTGATTTAGATCATTTATTGGCAAATCCTATATTTGATAGCAACAGATGTAGCATCAATTTTCATCCTTTACACACCTATTACGCAGCAGGAATGTATGTTATTGGATTATTTTATAGAAGAACGCATATATTAGCTTTTGCATTACTTTTTCATTTACTGACAGATTTTATTGATTGTTATTTCTGAAATCGTTTAGAAAGACGCAAAATTTCATCAGAAATTTGCAATTTGATCACCAAATAGAAATAAATTCCTGTTATTAAAATACTCTTTAAAATAATATTGATGGTTTGATGAATTGGAATTTTCCAGAGATAGATATCATGTAGCGGAAAATCCCAGAAATTAAAAATCACATATAAAATGGCAATAATTCCAATCATTCTCCATGATTTATCTGTAAAAGGTGTCATTGCGAACTTACTTTTTACAAATAGTAGTTTTCCTGTATTGGCAAAGAAAATCACAATCAATGTGGCTAATGCCAGACCATCTGTGCCCATATTCAGTTGATCATAAAAAAGAGTATTCAAAGCATACACAGAAATAGCCATCATAAAACTATAGGGCAACGTGATTTTATAGTATTTAGAATTATTGATAATTGCGCCATTATTTCCTAAAAATCCGTTGTACATTTTTACGAACGAAATCATAAATACCACCAATTCACCTCCTGCGTATTGTTGAGGCAATAAATTAAATAATTGATTGACGTTTGCATTGATCAATACAAAAAACAAACCGCTGATTAACAGCAAGTTGATGGAACTTTTTTTATACAAAGAAGCTACTTCTACATGATTTTCCTCATTCAATGTTTTGGAGGTTAGTGGTTGCAAAATATTCATCATCGCTCTGCTTGGCGCTTCAATAAACGAACCAATAAAAACGGCCACAGAATAATAAGCTGCTTGCTCAATTGCTTCTTTTCCAGGAATCATAAATTTGTCAATATCCAAAATAATGGCACCTGCACTTCCTGCCATGATGATATATAATGAAAATCGAAAAATTTCTGTAAAATTATCAGGTCTTGAAAAAGTGAATTTTGGAAAATACAGGTAAAAGGCATAAACCATCATTACAAACATTCGTAAAAAGTAAAAACCTGTCAAATAATAGATGAAATTTTCTTTAGTAATCCATTGAAAATAAACTGCGAAAAGCAACAACATTACTACTACTCTATTCCATAATTCCTTTAAAATATTCCCAAAAACCGAGTGAAATTGCACTCTTGCCCAAGCATAAAAAACTTCGAAATACGCACAAGTAAATGCAATCAAATAAATAACGGATGTGTAATTTTTAATGATTGGATTATTGATAGATAAATAATCACTAATTTCTTCATAAAATAAATTCCCAAAATATCCCATTGGAATTGCAACCAACAAGGGTAAAAACAACACAGATGACAAAAATTTATCTTGTTCTATTTTGGTAAAGTAACTTGAGTAAAATTTGATGATGGTATGATGAACACCTAAAGCAATTAAAGGCATTAAAATATTAGAGGTTGACAATAAGAAAGTTACCAAACCATAGTATTCATCTTCTAAAAAACGAGTGTACAAAAACAAGGTATTGATACCACCAATGAGAAAACCAAGGTAGATAAAAAGGGTGTTTTTGAATGATTGTTTTAAAACAATTCCCATGCGTTTTTATAAATTTTTAATGATAGAGGCCAATTGTTCTGTCAAATTTTTACGATGAAATTGGGCCAAATTTTTAGAATTTACAGTCAAATTTCCCTCTTTGAACTGTTGATAAAGTCTTAAAATTTCGATTGATAACTTCGCTTCATTTTGATGATCAATCACTACACCTGCATTTGTATTTTGTAAAATTACTGCCAAATCTCCATTTTCTGGTCCCAACGCTAAAATAGGCCTTTTTGCGGTTATATATTCAAAAAGTTTTCCTGTTAAAATTCCTGCTGATTTTGGCACATTTGGAATTAATAACAATAAAACTTGTGCCTTTTTCTGAAATTCAATTGACTCTTTATGAGGTACATAACCTTTTATTTGAGTAATTTCAGCTAAGTTATTTTTTTCAATTTCAAGTCGAACTTCTGAGGAAATATCACCTACAAAAAGCAACTGAACATCATTTTTAAACTCGTCATTAGCATCACACAACTTTTTTAAAACCTTAAAAAAAACTACTGGATTGCTTTGTTTTGGTAATAAACCAATATACGAAATTGTAAATTTTGAGTCCAACACTACATTTTCATCTTGCAAAACTTCGGAATCAAAACCATTGGTAATTACAGCAACATTTTTTGCAGTTTTCAAAAAATCTTTTTTCAAAGAATGACTCACTGTCAATACACAATTCGCATTTTCTAAAACTGATTTTTCTAATTTTTTATTTTTTTCTTTGGCAAATGACAGCTGTTTGAATTCGTTGTTATAATACAAATCAGTCCAAGGATCTCTAAAATCAGCAATCCATTTGATGTTGTTTTTTTTGCTAATTTTTTGTGCAATCAAATGCATGCTATGAGGTGGACCTGTTGAAATAATAACATCAATTGGATGATCTTTCAGATAATTTTGTAAAAATTTCACTGAAGATTTTACCCAAAAAATCTTTGGATCAGGAATAAAAAAATTCCCTCTAATAAATGACAATAAACTATTATTGGTACTATTGGCAATATCCTTTTTTTTCACTCCTTTTTGTTTCCAAAAAAACACATCTGTAGGCTCGAAAATTGGATTTTTCAACACAGTAATGTTTTTTGGTATTTCAGAAATCAAGCTATCATCTTCCTTTGGATAGTTGGCATTATCAACTGTATACACGATGGGTTCAATGCCAAAATCTTGTAAATATTTTACAAATTTCAACCAACGTTGAACACCACTTCCACCTGCAGGAGGCCAATAATACGTGATAATTAGTGCTTTCAATCGAGTATAGTTTCGTATAAATGTACTAACTTTTTAGAAGTTTGTTCCCAAGAAAATTCATTTCGGACAAAATCTTGACCATTTTTACCTAGAGTTGCTCTTAAATTCTCACTTTGATACAATTCTAAAATTTTATTTTTAAAATCAGCTACATTTTTTTCTTGATGAACCAATCCCGAATTTACTTTTTCAATCAATTCTTTTTGTGCAGTTGCATCACTCACCAACAATGGTTTTCCAAAACTCATGTATTGAAAAATTTTGTTTGCGTACGCAACATCGTGCTGCAAATTTCTGTGCAACGGAGAAATACAAATAGCACTACTGATGATGTAAGACTGAAATAAACTCACATCTTTCCATCCTTCAAAATCTACATAATCTTCAATTCCTAAATCAGCAACTTGTGCTTTTAAAATTGAATCTGTGGTGTTTTTTCCCACAATTACAAGCTTGATATTTGGAATTGATTCTATCAATTTTGGAATACTTTCAATTGCCGTTTGCAATCCTCTCCTGATATGTGTGTCGCCCAAATACAACATCACAAAATAATTTTTATACTTTTTGATGATGGAATCGTCGATTAAATACGCTTCAAAAAATGATTTTCGAATCGTGTTTGGTACTAAAACATATTTAGTATCAGATGGAAATCTTTGTTGTAAAGAGTCAATAAAATGAGGAGAAACTGTAATTACTTTGTCTGCTTTTTTTATAAATTCTGCCTCTTTTTGTTTCCATTTATTTGGTGAAATAATATACTTCCCAGGAAACTTTTGAAGGTGAGGATACAATTTCATCACTTCTGGCAAATTGTCATGCAAATCCAACACTACTGGAAGTTTAAAATATTTATTTGCCCAAAAAACAGCCGCTGCAATTTTAATATCGTGAATGTGCAAGACATCAATATTGGTTGATTGTAAAAATCGTACAATTTTCTTTTTCATCAAAAAAGAATATACTGGAATTGTATAAACCAAAGCTGATAATTTATACTCTAATTTGTTAGATAAAAACCTCTTAATCTGAATTTCATTGATTATTTCATCTGATTGATTTGCATCATATTTCAAACAGAAAAGAAATACTTCGTGACCAGCAGCAATTAAAGAAATTGCTTCATTTTCCACTCTTGGATCTGGAGGAAAAGTGGCGTCAAGAATCATCCCAATATTCATAAAGATTGATTTTTTTGAAGTTTTTAACTGAAAAACTTAATTTTTGACTCCTTTTTTCTTTTCATAAAAAAACCATCCTAAAGAAATCAGCAATAGCAAAACATAAGATGACAACGAAATGAAACTTCCTTGTTGAATGACTTTTGGCTCGAACTTGAAAATAACGGTATGATTTCCAGCAGGGATTTTTAGACCTCTCAACACATAATTCACCCTAAAATGAGGCACTAATTCTCCATCAATATAGGCATTCCAACCTTTGTCATAAAATATTTCAGAAAAAACAGCCAATTGTTCATTTTGCGATGTTGATTGATATGTTACGTTTGTAACGCCATATTTTTCTAAGAAAATTGTAGCTGTTGTATCTCTTTTGATTGTAAAATTTTTCAATTCTGAAAACTTACTAACATCAACAACTGCCGTTGTTTTGGTATCTAAAGAATCCAAAGCTGATATTTCTTGAGTAGCATTTTGAACTTTTTCTAAAGAATTTACAAACCAAACATTACCATTTATTTCCGGATTTTGTTGCACTTGTAAAACGCCAGAATTATCAGGAATGATAAAATATTTGGTGTTTAACATGTTCAATACTTGCATATTTTGTTTGGCTATTTGATATTCAAACAACTCTTGATAGCGTCTCATTTTGGCAGCATGATAGCCTCCAATTGATTGATGAAAATAAGAAGTTGCGCCATCTTCCATCAAGTTTGTTGAGAAATTCGCTACTCTAAAATGCGTTTTATCTTCTAAAATCAATTTATCAGCTTCTGATGCTGTAAAGGGTTTTTCTACTTTACTAGCTGACATAAAATCATCAGCATTCAAATATCTTCTGTTTACAGAAATTTGGTCCACTAAAATCAACAGTCCCAAACCCACAAAAACTGAAACTTGCTTCAATTTATTTTGAAGTACAAACCATAAAAGTGTTGCTGAAATCAGCATAAAAATGACAGACCGAATTGAATCTGAAAACAACAACGATTTTCTATCAGCAATCACAGCATCTATCAATCCTGGTAAATCTTTGTAATTATCATCTCTCAAACCTTCAAAAGTAGCTGAAAAATGAGCTGCAAAAAATCCAACAACAATCAATCCTCCAAAAACATACACTGCTTTTTTCAACGCATTTTTTTTGTCATCGGTAGAAATTTCTGAAGAAAAAAAGTTTTTCAAAGCCAAAATTCCTAAAATAGGAACACACAATTCTGCAATAACTTGTATGGATGAAACTGCTCTGAATTTGTTATATAAAGGCACATAATCAATAAAAAAGTTCGTTAAAAATTCAAAATTACGTCCCCAACTCAACAAAATTGAAAATACGGTTGCAGCAACCAACCATTGTTTTAATCGTCCTTTTACAAGAAAAATCCCAAGGAAGAATAAAAAGAAAATGACAGCTCCAATATAAGCTGGTGCTTCTACAATTGGTTGATCTCCCCAATAAGTAAGTACTTGTTTTGAATAATCATCAGCTACTTTTTTACCTGCTTTTTCTTCTATTAACTGATAAAATTCAGAATTATCATCTAATTTTTCCACAGTACCTCCACCCATAAAACGCGGAATGAATAAATTGAAGGTTTCTAATTTTGCATAACTAAATTGCGTAATATAGTCTTTGTCCAATCCTTTTGTTGCTTCTTTTGGACTTCCATCAGGATTGATTGTCAATTCTGATTTTCCTCTTGTACTTGCATCTGCATATTCTTTCATCGCTAATAATCTGGGAGAATTTGCACCGACTCCTAAAATTACTGCACCCAAAATAATCAATACTTGCTTTAAAAATATAGAAAGCGTTTTTTGTTTGATGGCATGAATTCCCTCTACAACTCCTAAAATCAACAAACAAAATCCTAAATAATAAGTCATTTGAATGTGGTTTGCGTAGATTTCTAGCGCCATTGACAAACCTGTAACTAAAAATCCTACAATGTATTTTCTTTGAAAAACCCACAAAATTCCTGCTAAAACCAAAGGCATATAACCAATTGCATGTGCTTTTGCATTATGGCCAGGAATAAAAATAATGATCAAATAAGTTGAAAATCCGAAAGCAAGTGCTCCTAAAACTCCTAACCTCCATTCTACTTTCAAAGCCAACATCAGTACAAAAAAACTTAAAAAATACAAAAATGTATAATCAGCTGGCCTTGGTAAAAAACGGATCAAAGTATCTAAACTTCTTACAAAATCATTGGGATAATAAGCACTAATTTGATACGCAGGCATACCACTAAAAGAAGCACCTGTCCAATAGGGCTCTGTATTATTTTCGGCTCTGAAATCAATGATTTCTTTCACCATTCCTTGAAACTGTGTAATATCTGATTGGGGTATTTTTTGTCCTTTTAAAACAGGATGAAAATATATGAGAGATGCCGCAATAAAAATGACGATTGCAACAATGGTAGGTATAAATTTCTTTGGATTCATGGTTTGTCTATTTCTTCAAAATCAACATATTCTCCTGCATCATCTTTGGTTTGTCGTTGATTTCTTGGTGCTTTGTCAATGACTGTTTCACCCTCTTTTACAGAAGAATGCTGTTGATTTCCATACTGTTGTTTTGCTTGTTCTTGCATTTTTTCAGCTACTTTTTTTATTAAAAAAGGCGCAAATAATCGCATCAAAAATTTAAGAGCGTAATAAAAAAGAATGATAAAAAAGATTGTTCGTAATAAACCTATAAGCATGTGGTATTTATTTTAAAAAAATCAATCAAAAGTAACAAATTGAGAACAATTGAAGCATTTACAGAGGATAAAACTTTGACAAAAGTAAAAAAGCATGCAAAGCTTTTATAAAACAGCTTTTTTATGGTAAGTTTGTTGTAGTATCTTTTTTTAATTTAAAAACACCTTTTTAGCATGAAAAAACTAAAAATATTCTTTGCTACTTTGATTCTTTTTTGGGGTTCTGAAAGTGTTTTTGGGCAATATACGGAAGTTATCAACTCCAACAAACCAGGTTTTTCTGAAAGTCCTTACAGCGTTGGAACAGGTGTTTATCAATTTGAAAATAGCTTATTTTTGAAGAATTTAAATACCAAAAATCTATTTTCTATCCCAAAATCATTTGGATTTGATATGCTTTTTAGAACCAGTTTTTTTCTTGAGAGATTGGAATTAAATGCGCAAATGTCATTGCAAAATGATCAAATTTTTTCTACTATAAATCCCACAGAAAAAATGAATGTGACTGGTTTTGGACGATTTGTGATAGGTGTAAAATACCTGATTTTTGAGCAAAAATATGAGGATAAAAGCAAGGAAGTTCGCAGTTGGGTGAGAAGAAATGGTTTTGATAAAAAAAGACTGATTCCCTCTGTGGCAGTTTATGCAGGAATCAATACTGATTTTGTTTCTGAAAATTACAAAACAGGCAGCATGTCACCAAAATTCGGAATATTATTACAAAATGATTTAACAAACGAATTTAACCTAATCACCAATATTTTTTATGACAAAGTGGGGACTGACTTTCCTGAATTTTCATACATCATAACAGCTACTCAAAACTTCAATCAACGTTGGTCTGGATTTTTAGAAAATCAAACCATTTTTCAGGAAAATTTCAATCATACCAATATTGGTGGTGGACTTGCGTATTTATTTACAAAAAACATGCAATTTAATGCCTCTGCAAGATTTTTAGCCGAAGGAAGTGCCAGCGGTTTATATGGAAGTTTGGGAGTTTCATATCGAATTGACAAACACAAAGATTCTTTTGTAAACGTTGATGACAATGGCAATGAAATTTCTGACACGCCAATAAGTCGTTATAACAAAAAACAAGAAAGTCTTTTTAGTAGAATTTTTGGTTTAAAAAAGAAGAAAAAATCAAACCGAAAAAAGTAAAAAAGACACAATAATTAATGATTTATGAGTCCCATTACACTAAAAAAAATAACTACTAAAAATGAACTAAAAGCGTTTGTGCTTTTCCCTTTTTCGCTATACAAAGACAATGAATTTTGGGTTCCTCCTATTGTCAAAGACGAAATTGACAATTTTGATCCGAATATAAATCCTGTTTTTAAAAATGCAGAAGCGCAATTTTTTTTAGCGTACAAAAACAATGTTATTGTTGGGAGAGTTGCTGCTATTATCAATTGGTTTGAAGTAAATCAACAACAAATTAAAAAAATGCGTTTTGGTTGGTTTGATATGATTGATGATTTGGGAGTTTCAAAAGCCTTGCTTGATAAAGTTCAGGAAATTGGGAAAGAGCATGATTTAGAATATATAGAAGGCCCCATTGGTTTTAATAATTTGGATAAAACGGGTGTTTTAATTGATGGTTTTGATCATATTGGCACTATGATTACTTGGTATAATCATCCTTATTATAAAGAGCATTTAGAGCAATTAGGTTTTGTAAAAGAGAAAGAATATTTAGAAAATAAATTCTTATTCAAAAATGTGGACGGCGTTTATTTTGATAGAATTAGCAACATTATTAAAAAACGATTCAAATTAACGGCTTTAGATTTTACAAAAACCAAAGACATTTTACCTTATGTGGATGAAATGTTTGAAGTTTTTGATAAATCCTATTCAAAATTATCAACATTTGTCCCCATTTCAAAAGAGCAAATTGCTTACTTTAAAAAGAAATACATTTCATTTATCAATCCTGAATACATCAAATTTGTTGTTGATGAACACAATAAAATAGTTGCTTTTGCCATTGTAATGCCGTCTTTTTCAGAAGCATTGCAAAAAGCAAAAGGAAAATTATTTCCTTTCGGAATTTTTCATTTACTAAACGCTAGAAAACATGCCAAAGATGTTACTTTCTATTTGATTGGTGTACATCCTGAATATCAAAACAAAGGAGTTCATGCCATTATTTTTGAACAATATCAAAAAACATTTACTCAAAAAAGGATTGTGAATTGCATTCGTACACCAGAATTAGAAGACAATGAAGCCATTAAAAAAATTTGGGAAAATTTTAATCCTGTAACACATAAAAGAAGAAGAACGTATCGAAAAGAAATTAGGTATTAGCCATTGGCTATTAGATATTTAGAAGTTAGATTTTTAGATTAACCAAAATTTAAAGACTTTTGACTTTAAACTTTCGACTTTAAACTTTACAACTCAAAAAAAAATGCAACTATTCTACAATCCTGAAATCCTAGAAACCACCAAAGAAATTATTTTTGATAAGGTAGAAAGTGCTCATATTGTGCGCGTTTTACGAAAAAAGGAAGGTGATCTTTTGCACATCACCAATGGAAAAGGCTTGTTGTTTGATGCACAAATTGTCATTGCAAACGATAAAAAATGTTTGGCAAACATCATCAAAACCGAACAAAAACCAAAACCTTGGAACTACTATTTGCATATTGCCATTGCACCTACCAAAAATAACGACCGAATGGAATGGTTTTTAGAAAAAGCCACCGAAATTGGCATTGACGAAATCACGCCCATCATTTGCTCTAATTCAGAAAGACGTGTTGTAAAAACGGATCGTTTTGAAAAAATAATACAGTCTGCTATGAAGCAATCGTTAAAATTCACATTGCCAAAACTGAATGAACCTATAAAGTTTACTGAGTTTATCAATCAAGAATTTGAGGGAAAAATCTGCATTGCTCATTGTGAGGAGCAAGAGAAAAATTTATTGAAAGACATTGTAAAACCCAATGAAAAAACCACGATTTTAATTGGTCCTGAAGGCGATTTTTCTTATGATGAAATTAAAAAAGCCTTACTAAAAGACTTCACTCCTATTTCTTTAGGTGAAAGTAGATTGCGCACAGAAACTGCTGGTTTGGTTGCTGTGAATTTAGTTTCATTTATAAATCAGTAATTGATTTACTCACTTTTTATCACTCTCACCTTTTTTTTGAACTATTTCAATATGAATTTTTGAGATAGTATTTAATTGACTTTTTCTAAAAATTTTCTTTTAAAACTCATTTATTTTTTTACAAATGAGTCCAGAATTTCACAAATGTGTCCAGAATTATTAAAAACGAGGAATTCTGGACTCCTGAAATTTTCATTCTTACTAATTTTAACCAATAAAATCCAAAACCCAATAATCATGAAACAATTAATTCATAAAACAGCATTTTTATTTTTTGCAATTATATTATACAATTGTGAAGGACAAACAGAAGAAGAATCTTGGAACCCAGAATTACCCCCAATTACACAAATAGGAGCAAATACTTTTGGATGCAAAATTAACGGACAAGTTATGGTGCCAAGAGACAGCAGAGTAAGCCAATTAGGAGGAATACCAACCGGTGTTGAGTATGGATCTGATACGGACTACGATTGGATTGAAGCCTCTGATAGATATACTGCAACAGGAGGTGTCGCTATTAAAATCCCCAATCTTCAAACATTAAAAGTAGGAGAATATGAAGTTAAAACTATAGTTGGTGGATTTGCATCAACACATCCAAATATTATTTATATACAAGCAACCCACCATCAAGGGTTTTATGGATCTATTGAAGGTACAGGTAAAATAATTATAACACGCTATGACGATGAAGTCATCTCTGGGACGTTCTACTGTAAATTAAAAAATAGGGATATACCTGATAATTTTATTGAAATTACTGAAGGCAGATTCGATTTTAATAAAAATACTATAAATACAACAAGGTTTAGATAAAAAAAAGAGGTTGCGTCAACAACCTCTATAAAAATTAAACATTATAAACATCCATTCACCAACATTTAATTCTATAAAATTATGAAAAAAATTACTTTAACAATTTTACAGTTTAACTCTAAAACCCAATGATTATGAAACATTTATTTTTAAAAACAACATTATTATTTTTTGCAATTATATTATACAATTGTGAAGGACAAACAGAAGAAGAATCTTGGAATCCAGAATTACCACCAATTACACAAACAGGTGCCAATACTTTTGGCTGTAAAATTAATGGAGAAATAATGATTCCTAGAGATAGTAGAAAAAGTCAATTAGGAGGAATACCAACTGGTGTTGAGTATGGATCTGATACGAACTACGATTGGATTGAATCCTCTGATAAATATACATCAAGAGGAGGGGTAACTTTTAAACTTCCAAACATTCAAAATTTAGGCGTAGGTGAATACGAAGTCAAAACAGTAAAAGGAGCTATAAGCATATTATTAGATGGTAGTTTTTTAAATACAAATATCACTTATATGGGAGCTATATATTACAGTGATTCCCCAACAAGTGGTTATAGTTCAATTGAAGGAACAGGTAAGATTATTATTACTCGTTATGATGATGAAGTTATTTCTGGAACTTTCTATTGTAAACTTAAAAATGATATTGACCCAAATGCAATAATAGAAATTACAGAAGGTAGATTTGATTTTAATAAAAACACCATAAACACCAAAAGATTTAGGTAAAAAAAAAGAGGTTGCGTCAATAACATCTTAAAATAGTAAACATAAACTTTCAAAACAATAAAATTATGAAAAAAAATTACCATGAAATCTTTTCTAATCGAGAAACTTCGTGATAAAATGTGTACAGTCCCGAAACTTCGGGACACAAATGAGTCCAGAATTTCTTAAAATCAAGAAATTCTGTACTCCTAAAACTTTAATATAAAATATTTTTACAGTAAAAATCTAAAACCCAATTATTATGAAACAATTATTTTTAAAAACAACATTGTTACTTTTTGCAATTACTTTTTTTAAATGTGAAGACAATATAAACAATCAACAAACCTTTAGACCAACATTACCATTAATAACGCTGACAGGTAAAAATACTTTTGGTTGTTATATTGATGGTAAACTTTTAATACCTCGTGATGGAACTGGTGGTATAAAAAAAAACAACAAAGGATTGAGCTATTTTGGTCTTGGAGATGGACCAAACTATATTCACAATGAAATATATATTGATGATCGTAAAAGTGAAAAAGGAAGCTTAATGAGAATTCATTTGGTTGAATTACATAAAAATGGAGAAGGAACTTTTAACATAAATAAAAGTAATTGTCAAAACGGATTAGAAGCGAATAATAATATTAATATTAATTGTAGAGTTTATGATGATACTGAACAAATATATAAATGGTATTGCTCAATAGAAAATGCAGGAAAATTGACAATTACACGTTATGACCTTAATAATCGTATTATTTCAGGCACATTTAATTGTACTATGCAAAATAAAGAAAACCCAAAGGATATTATTGAAATTACTGATGGTCGTTTTGATATTAAATGGGACACTTTAGATGAAACAATATTTCCATAAACAAAAAAAAGGTGTTGCTGTAACAACACCCTATTAATGCTAATACATAAAACTCAAAAATTTTAATCAATTAACACATTTCAAAATTATGAAAAAATTATTACTTATTTTATGCTTTCTAATGGCAAGTATAACACTAAAAGCACAAGTTACAACAGTTATAGACACTATAAATAATGTAGATAAATTAATAATACCCTTAAATAAAAGTACATTTACCACAAACATTTTATATGATAGGGTTGTGCCAATTGCCAACTTAACAAAGTTTAATAATACCACCAACAATATTTCTGATCTTAAACATTTTGAACAAGCTTTAAGTGAATTATATAGGGCTTCTAAAAAAACAAAATTTAATTCTGTTGCAACTGCAAGGCAACATTATTCTTCTTTGGCATCAAAAAATAAGGTAGAAATTGGAGTTATTAACGCTCTGTTTAATCAGGTAAACTATAATGACAATGATAACAATCAAGGAGCATTAAAAATTACAAATAATATATTAATTCCTATTAATAATAAACCCATTTTTTTACAAAATGAAGTTTTAATTGTTGCACCATTAAAAAAGCAGGTTGTAGGGCAAACTATTTTTTACAACTTTAAAAACGACTTAATCTTCGAAGAAACCACTAAAAAAATTGTAAATTTAACTGCCAATTTTGGTACTCAAAATACGCATACAATCTTTAACAATTCGCAATTAATTCAGCAAAACGTTGCTGTTAGTTATAGTACAAGTGGTTATAAAACACTTACGTTTACAGCAACTTTTAATGATGGTACAAGTAAAACAACACAAGGTAAACTCTATATAACTGTACCTAATAACAACCAACAGCAAAAAGCTAATGAAGGTATTGAAGATGGTGGTATAACAGCAACCATTCCTTTTACAGGTTATGAACCTGGAGATTTACCTATTTTAGGGCAATTAGAATATCGTATTTTTTATCATGGTACTCCTGGTAATTATGAAAAAACTTTAAGAAAACCAATTGTGATTATTGATGGTTTTGACCCTTTTGATACCCGTAAAATACAAGAATCAGATTATCCTAATGATGGGGAAGATTACCCTGACGCAATTGAAACATTGATGACATACAAGGATAATTTAGGAGTTTCACAACCTCTTATTAGAAAACTAAGAGAATTAGGATATGATGTCGTTATTGTAAACCACCCAATTTATGAAGATGTACCTTCAGGTAAAACTATAGATGGTGGTGCAGATTATATAGAGCGTAATGCAATGGCACATATTGCATTATACCAATACTTAAACAATACTTCTTTTAATAATGGTAGTAGTGAGCAACTAACTATTATGGGACCAAGTATGGGAGGTCAAATAAGTAGATATGCATTGGCTTACATGGAAGAAAATAATTTAAACCATAATACAAAATTATGGGTAAGCATAGATAGCCCACATTTAGGAGCAAATATACCATTGGCAACTCAAGCAAATTTATATTTTTTAGGTTATGTGCATGGTAATCAAGAAGCAAAAGATAAATTTGACTTTTTGTTAAATTCTCCAGCAGGTAAACAACAACTTTTATTACAGCTTTTAAACGATACTGGTTCTCCAAATTCCTTTTTCAGTAAATATCACAAAAACCTAGAAAGTAATTTACCAAATTTTAAAGGTTTTCCTCAAATACCTAGAAATATTGCTATTGCAAATGGCTCAACAAATAAATTTGTAAATATATCTGGGAAAAAAGTTTTAGATATTAGAGGTTTTAAGGATGTATTATGGTTTACTGTTAAAGGTTTTCAAAATGAACAGTGGCTTATAAAAAATCAAAGCGAAACAAACAAAGTATTCTTTGGCAGGGTTGATAAAGTTTTTAGTGGCTACTCAATGTCCTCAACATTTACAAATACTTTAATTTATGGTTCATTAGATGCTATGAATGGTGGTTTTGAAGATAGTCAAGGAGAAATAAAAGTTGAAGTTGAAAAAGAATTAAACAACTTAATTGATGATGACACACTTGATCGTGTTCATATTTATGAATATTCTCCAAACCATAATTTCATATCTACTGTAAGTTCTCTAGGATTTAAAAACCAAAATTTTAATTGGGGTAATAATATCAATAGAGATTTAGTATGTACGAACGAAATTCCATTTGACACTTATTA
>Ga0102830_1000044_pt1 | contig 56044 bp, 39 predicted proteins | sample ColrivemetaGS703_FD_84511 | JGI IMG/M metagenome (GOLD analysis project Ga0102830, IMG submission 84511) | Estuarine microbial communities from the Columbia River estuary - Freshwater metaG S.703 | ecosystem: Environmental > Aquatic > Marine > Intertidal zone > Estuary | place: USA: Columbia...
AAAATATAACGTGTAATAAAAATTCCTTGACCATCTTTTTCCCCAGCATCACTTTCCACACCGCTATTTACAAAAATTAATTCCCAGCCTTCCTCAGCCATTGCATTCAATTTGGAAGAAATTACTGCATCATTTGCAGCAATATTTTGAAAACGAATTCCGCCAAAATTGTAAAAATTTAAAAGCTTCGTTTCTTCAAAATTTTTCACGCGAATATCGTCTCTGTTTGATTTATTTCGAGAGTTGTCTTCCTCAGTTTGGGTTGATGTAAATTCTTTATAATCTTTGTTTTCGGTTGTACTAATGAGTCTCGAACGACCCAGTCCAGCTGGGACAATAGATTCTACACTTGTTACGATTCTATATTCTATTTGAGCATTTACCTCAGAGAATAGCAATAATATGAAACTAAAAATGATACTAAATTTTTTCATAGGATTAAATTTTAAATGGTTTTTAAACAAATATAAACTATTCTCACGTTTTGAATTAAATATTTATTTTACTTTTGATATCAATTATGATAATTGGAACCGTTTACAAATCTACTGGAAGTTGGTATTTGGTAAAATCCGAAAAGGGTATTTTTCACAAATGTAAAATCCAAGGAAAGTTTAGAATAAAAGGAATTAAAAGCACCAATCCAATTGCGGTTGGTGACAAAGTTTCCTTTTTTTTAGAGAAAATTGGTGATGAAGAAATTGGAATCATCAAAACCATTCATGATCGTCAAAATTTTATTGCCAGAAAATCAGTAAATCTTTCTAAGCAAATACAGATTATTGCCGCCAATATTGATGTTGTATTTCTATTAATTACCATTGATAATCCACCAACTTTTACAACGTTTATTGATCGCTTTTTAGTGACTACTAGAGCTTACAGAATTGATACGGTGTTGGTTTTTAATAAGATGGATGCCTACGAAATTGAACAAAAAGCAGAGGTTTTATATCTAAGAGATATTTATGAAGCAATTGGCTATCAATGTGTGAAAGTTTCTGCTACTCAAGGAAAAAATATTGATGTATTAAAAGAAATCATGCACAAAAAAACCTCGATGTTTGTTGGGCATTCTGGCGTTGGAAAATCGACATTAGTGAATGCAATTGAGCCAACGTTGCATTTGAAAACAAAACAAATTTCGGAGCAACACAGGCAAGGTCAGCATACCACAACTTTTGCAGAAATGTTTGATTTGAGTTTTGATGCACGAATTATTGACACGCCAGGAATCAAAGGTTTTGGCATTGTTGATATTGATAAATACGAATTAAACGATTATTTTCCTGAGTTTTTTAAACTAAAACAGCATTGTAAATTCAATAATTGTTTGCATTTAAAAGAGCCCAATTGTGCTGTAAAAGAGGCTTTGGATGCGGAAACAATTTCTTGGTCTCGGTACAAAAGTTATTTGCAAATATTGAATGGCGAAGAAGATGGTGAGCATTACAGAACAGATAATTGGGATGAAGAAGAAGAGGATTAATCTATGAAAGTTGTCATTCAAAGAGTATCAAAAGCAAGTGTTACCATCAATCAAAAAAAAGTAGCTGACATTCAACAAGGTTTGTTGGTTTTGGTAGGAATTATTGCAGAAGATTCTCAAGAGGATATTGAGTATTTGGCTAAGAAAATTGTCAATTTGCGAATTTTTAATGATGATAATGAGGTTATGAACCTCTCATTAAAAGATGTTAATGGCGACCTGATTCTTGTAAGTCAATTTACCTTGCATGCTGCTACTAAAAAAGGAAACAGACCTAGTTATATCATGGCTGCAAAACCTGAAATTGCCATTCCATTGTATGAAAATTTTATAATTTCATTAGAAAATGAACTTGTGAAAAAGATACAAACTGGCAAATTTGGTGCTGATATGAAAGTTGAATTATTGAATGACGGTCCTGTAACCATTGTAATTGATTCCAAAAATAAGGAGTAATTTTTATTGAAGAATTTCGAGAATAGAAATTAAATAATCAATTTTGAAAACTGAAATGAAAATGTTTTTTGATATTCATACACATTCACCATCAAGTTCAAATCTGGTTTGTGCCATTCAAAATAGATATCCAACTTCGGATCATTTTTCAAGTCCTTTTTCAATAGGATTGCATCCTTGGTTTTTGAAAAAAGAAACTTTTGAAAATGAAATCCTGTTGATGGAACAAAAGTTGCAACATCCCAATTGTTTTGCAATCGGAGAATGTGGTTTGGACAAAGCAATTGAAACTGATTTCGATTTTCAAAAAGAAATATTTGTCCAACAGATTCATTTTTCAGAAAAATATCAAAAACCAGTAATTATTCATTGTGTGAGAGCTTTTCAAGAAATCATTGAAATCAGAAAATCACAAAAACCTTCACAACCTTGGATTGTTCACGGATTTCAAAAAGACAAACAGTTGGCTTTCGATTTGATAAAAAATGGTTTTTATTTGTCATTTGGAGAAGCTATACTGAAAAGTACCAGAGTGCAAGAAGCAATTTCAGTAATTTCGATGGATACATTTTTTCTAGAAACTGACAATGCTGAAGTTTCAATTCACGAGATTTATCAGAAAATTTCAGATATTAAACAAGTAACTTTACAAGAACTACAAGAACAACTACAAACAAATTTTACACATATTTTTAGATCATGAGTTGGTTAGAGCGTACAGAATTATTGATTCAAAAAGAAGGAATTGAAACACTACAAAGAGCCCATATTTTAATTGTTGGTTTGGGGGGAGTTGGCTCCTTTGCAGCCGAATTTATTGCAAGAGCAGGCGTGCAAAAGCTAACATTGGTTGATGGTGATGTTTTTGATATTACGAATGTCAACAGGCAACTGACGGCTTTGCAATCAACAGTTGGAAAATCGAAAGCGCTTGTTTTAAAAGAACGCTTGTTAGATATCAATCCAACAATGGAAATACGGACTATTCAAGAATTTTTAACTCCAGAAAAAGCGTTTGACATCGTCACAAACGAATTTGACTTTGTGATGGATTGCATAGATAGTATCTCTCCAAAACTCAATTTATTGATTGCAGCAAAACGAAAAAAAGTGAAAATAATCAGTTCAATGGGAGCAGGTGGTAAAATGGACGTATCAAAAGTGAAGGTTGCAGAAATCAATCAAACCAACAATTGCACTATGGCTAGAGTGGTAAGAAAAAGATTGAAAAAAGAAAAAATCCATAAAGGTATTAAAGTGGTGTTTTCTGAAGAAATGCAGCAAGAGGCTAGTTTGCAATTGGTAGAACATGCAAAATACAAACGTTCTTTTTATGGAACTATCAGTTTTATGCCAGCAGCTTTTGGATTGCACGCAGCTGCTTACGTTATTAATTATTTGTTAAAAAAAGCCAAAAAGTAGTTTCCATGGAAAGTATTTATATATATTTGCCATGGAAAATAAATTAAAATCAATTTAAAAACAACTAAAATGAAAAAATCAATAGTATTAGTAGCGATAGTAGCAATAGTAGCATCAGCATTTACTGCTTTTAAAAGTGCAAAAAAAGAAAGTATCGTTTTAAACGAAGAAGTAAAAATGAATGTAAATGTAGTAGCTGACAATGTTGACCTTACTACGTCAGTATTAAATTGGAAAGGTTCAAAGCCAACAGGTAGTCACAATGGAACAGTAGCTTTAAAAAGCGGAAATTTAGAAGTTGTAAAAGGATCTTTAAAAGGAGGTGTTTTTGTGGTTGATTTATCAACTATCAAATGTGTTGATTTAGCAGGATCTGATGGGGCAGGAAAATTAGAGGGGCACTTAAAAGGTGAGGATTTCTTTGATATTGCTAAATATCCTACTTCTACATTTACTATTACAAAAGTTAAAAATAATGGAGGTAAATTAGCAGTGACAGGAAATTTACAAATTAAAGATGTTACAAAAAGCATTACAATTCCCGCAATGATTACCACAGAAAATGGAGTAACAGTATTTACAAGCGAAGTTTTCAACATCAATAGAACTGATTTCAATGTAAAATATGGTTCCAAATCATTTTTTGACAACTTGAAAGACAAATTTATTGATGATATGATGGAAATGTCATTTGTTGTAAAAACAAAAGCATAACAATAATAATAAAATATAAAAAAATGAAAGCAGATAGACCAAAATGTGGATGTGGAAATACATCAAATTCAGAAGGATATTGTGATGGATCACATTTGAATAAATAAGTGTATACTATTTTAATAAAAACCCAAAACAAACTGTTTTGGGTTTTCTTTTACAAATGAATAGCAGTCGTATTTTTCAATTCCTCAATCGCAAAACTACTATGTGTGCTGCCAATATATTTGATCGCTGTCAATTTTGTTAACATAAAATCCCGAAAAGATTCCATGTCTTTCACATAAATTTTTAGGATGTAATCATAATCACCACTTACGTGAAAACATTCCGAAACTTCAGCTAATTTTAAAATTTCTTTTTCAAAAGTTGTCACATATTCTTTGGTGTGTTGCATCAGTTTGATATGACAAAAAACCAAAAAGTTTTTTTCAATTTTTTGTTTATTAATAATTGAAACATATTTTTCAATCACTTGCTCTTTCTCCAATTTCCTGATGCGTTCATAGACAGCAGTTACTGACAAATGCAATTGCAATGACAATTGTTTGGTAGTTTGTTTTGCATTTTGTTGTAATAAATTCAGGAGTTTTTTATCAATTTCGTCTAAAATCATATCCAAATAATTTTCTGTTAAATTAGGTTGAAGTTCTTTTATGCGGTTTATAAAACTATATAAATGTATAAAATTAGATAAATAATCTATAATAATAACTTTTGATTGATATATTTTCTTAATTGTTGTTATTTTGAGGTACTTTAATTCAACTAATTATGAAATTCAATCCAGCAGAAAACATTCAAGATTTACAATATTTTGGTGAATTTGGAGGTGTCAATCCTTCTATTTCAGATTCTTCAACCTATACTTTCTTATCAGCAAAAACAATGTTTGATACGTTCGAAGGCAATGCAGATGGTTGTTACTTGTATTCGCGTCATTCTTCGCCTTCAAATTTATATTTGGGTGAAGCTTTAGCAGCACTGGAAGGCACAGAAACTGCCAACGTTGCAGCTTCAGGAATGGGAGCAATCACACAAGTTTTGTTGCAATTGTGCAAAGCAAATGATCACATTGTTTCAAGTAGAACCATTTATGGTGGAACCTATGCTTTTTTGAAAAATTTTACACCAAAATTGCATATCGAAACAACCTTTGTTGACATCACAAAATTGGATGTTGTTGAAGCATCTATCAATAAAAACACGAAAGTATTGTATTGTGAATCAGTGAGTAATCCGTTATTGGAAGTAGCAGATATCAAAGGTTTGGCAGCTTTGGCCAAAAAATACAATTTACAATTGGTGGTGGACAATACGTTTTCGCCATTGTCAATTTCACCTGCAATTTTAGGGGCAGATATCGTGATTCATAGTTTGACAAAATTTATCAATGGCTCTTCTGATACATTAGGTGGCGTGGTTTGCGGAACACAAACTTTTATCAACGATTTGCGCAATGTAAATGATGGTGCAAGTATGTTGTTAGGATCAACTATGGATAGTTTACGAGCTGCATCCATCTTAAAAAATCTAAGAACGTTGCATATCAGAATGAGGCAGCATAGTAAAAATGCCCATTTTTTAGCTGAAAAATTTGAAGCTGACGGATTAAAAACAGTGTATCCTGGATTGGATTCTCATCCTTCACATTCGCTTTTCAAATCGATGATGAATCCTGAATACGGTTTTGGAGGAATGCTTACCATTGATGTAGGTTCTTTGGACAAAGCCAATGAATTGATGGAATTGATGCAACAAAAAAATTTGGGATATTTGGCCGTAAGTTTAGGCTTTTACAAGACCTTATTTTCTGCTCCAGGAAGCTCAACTTCTTCAGAAATTCCTGAAGAAGAACAAAAAGCAATGGGGCTTTCTGATGGTTTGATTCGTTTTTCAATTGGTTTGGATAATGATATTGAACGCACTTACCAAAGCATGAAAGACTGCATGATTGAAGTTGGCGTTTTATAAAAATAATTATTTTAAATTTTAGAGAATACTCATAAGTTTCGAAATTTCGGGACTTGTAGGTATTATTGTTATTTTATAGTGCCTTTTCAAAAGTCCATTTTGATTTGCATACTTTTCTGTAAAATCGTAACATTACACATCTAAAATTCAAACGATGCAGCAAGAAAAAAATACTTCAGAAATTCATATTCAAGATCAAAAAATTATAGAGAACAAAGAGTTGTCAATTTGGGAAGCCTTGTTTCCTGTATTGGCTTTGGTTGCAATGTTGGCTTATAATGTGTTTGTTTTTGGAGATGATGCATTGAGTGGCAGCAATCAATTTATCCTTTTATTGGGTGGTGCAGTTGCTGCTTTTGTGGGTTTTAGAAATAAAGTCTCTTTTGATTCCATGATGGAAGAAGTTGCTGAAAACATCAAATCAACTTCTGGTGCTATTTTAATTTTATTGATGGTTGGGGCTTTAGCAGGAACATGGTTGATCAGTGGAGTAATTCCAGCAATGATTTATTATGGATTACAAGTCTTGAATCCGACTATATTTTTGGCAGCTTGTTTGATAATTTGCGCTATTATTTCAATAGCGACAGGAAGTTCTTGGACCACTTCAGCCACTGTAGGAATTGCATTAATTGGTATTGGTGATGCTCTTGGAATTTCAATGGGAATGACAGCAGGAGCCGTGTTATCAGGTGCTTATTTTGGTGATAAGATGTCTCCAATGTCTGATACTACAAATTTAGCACCAGCAATGGCAGGAACAGATTTGTTTACACATATCAAATACATGACTTATACTACAGTTCCTACTTTCGCTATTTCGTTACTGTTTTTTATAGTGTTAGGCTTTACGCTAGATATTTCTGGAGAAGTTGATTCAAACGCATTATTGATTGATATTGAAAAAGCCTTTCACATTTCTCCTTGGTTATTTTTAGTCCCCATTATTGTAATTGGACTGATTGTAAAAAAAACATCTCCATTGATTGCCTTGTTGGCAGGAACTATTTTAGCGGCAATTTTTGCATTGATTTTTCAACCTGAAGTAGTTGCTCAAATTGCCAACGTAAAAGAACTTGATTTTGGTTCATCCTACAAAGGGGTGATAAAAGCGATCACAGTTGAAACTTCTGTTGCAACTGAAAATAAAGCTTTGGCTGATTTATTCACAGCAGGAGGAATGTCTAAAATGATGGGTACTATTTGGTTGATTTTGTGTGCGATGGTTTTTGGTGGAATCATGGATGCCATTGGCGCTTTAGCAAGAATCAGTAGTTTTATGTTGAGTTTGTTTGATTCCGTTTTTGGATTATTTGCAAGTACTGTGTTTACCTGTATTGGATTGAACTTTACAGCTTCCGATCAATATTTAGCTATTGTAGTTCCAGGAAAAATGTATGCAAAAGCATACCAAGATAAAGGGTTAGCACCTGAAAATTTAAGTAGAACTTTGGAGGATTCTGGAACTGTAACCTCGGTTTTAATTCCTTGGAATACTTGTGGAGCCTATCATTCAGGAGTTTTAGGCGTTTCTGTTTTTGATTTTGGTGTGTATGCCATTTTTAATTGGTTAAGTCCATTCATGACATTGATATTTGCGGCATTTAAAATTAAAATTCGCCAATTGGTTGTAAAATAAATATACCGAAATTAAAAAGTAAAATATATTTTACTTTTAGTAATAAATATTTGTCATTTAGTTTTAATTATTTTACATTTGAAAAAAATTAAAACTTTTTTATTATGAAATTAAATTATCTTTTTCCAAACAAATACAAAAAAATTGGTTGGACTCTATTGATTCCCTCAGTAATATTTGGGCTTATTACACTTATTTTTGATTTCGAACCAATTTTTTTAGATTTTAAAGTGCCCGCTATTTTAGTGGATGAGATCTTAGGAAAAAAAGTATTATTTGGTTTTATTGAAAATAATATTTTGAATGAGATTGTTGGAATTTTCATTATTGTCAGTTCAATTTTAGTAGCTTTTTCAGAGGAGGTCAATGAGGATGAATATATCTCAAAAATTCGCTTAGAATCATTAGTTTGGGCGGTTTATATAAATTATGGAATTCTTTTAGTTGCTTTTTTATTCATATATGATTTCTCTTTTTTTTGGGTGATGATGTTAAATATGTTTACCATACTATTATTTTTTATTATAAGATTTCACTTGCAAATTTCTAAACAAAAAAATATGTTGAATAATGAAGAATAATATCAAAGTTGAAAGAGCAAAAAAAAATATTACACAGGCTGATTTAGCTATTTTAGCAAAGGTTAGTAGACAAACTATCAATGCAATGGAACTAGGAAAATACGTTCCTTCGACTGTATTAGCGCTGAAACTTGCCAGAATATTTGAAATAGATGTGAGTGAAATTTTCACTCTGGAAGAAGACGATTTAAAATAAGACACTTCAAAAATTGATTTTTGAATCTTTTAAATAAAATTCACAAATAAGCGGTAATATTTTCAAAGGATTTATAAAACCTTTTTTGCAACATACTATAAATTAAGAATTCAGTAGTGCGGTTTGGATATAAATTAATATCGTTTTCTTTAATTTGAGAGATTTATATTTACTTTTGCGGCTCTAAAATTAGCATTTTTAAAATCTGTTATGAAATACTCACCTTTAAAAATATGCCTTTATATCTGCGCAACTTTATTGGTGATGTATGCATTGACTTTTCGAAGCAAATATCGATATCTAGAAAATGGAGGAGTAGAAGAAGGTATTTATATCCATAAATGGTTTTTCAAGTATCCAAAAACTGCAACTCTTTTTGTTAAAAAAAAACAGGACTTCAATCAAATTAAAGCCTTAGATAGTATTATTGAAAATGTTGGGACTCCTGTTGGTGAAGACGAAATACAAGCTCAAATAAAACCTGATTTTTCACATATCGATACTTCAAAAATACAGCGTTTGTATTATCCAAAAGATGGCAAAGATTTTTTAAATCAATTAAAAGCCAATCTTCAAAGTCCTAAATGTCGCATTATTCATTATGGCGATTCGCAAATTGAAGGGGATAGAATGTCTGCCTATATTCGAAATAGATTGCAAGGATATTTTGGTGGAAGTGGCCCGGGATTTATTCCAATTGTGCAAGCATATCAACAAATTAGTGCCAATGTTACCCCATCAACCAATTGGAGACGCTATGCTGCTTTTGATCCAACTCACATACGATTTCCACATAAAAAATATGGCGCTTACACTTCCATTTCACGCTTTACACCCGTATACGATTTGGAAAAAGACAGCACGATTTTAGAAACTTTAGAGGTTAGTAAAGCAACGATTGATATTGGTGTTTCTCAACGTTCGTATGCACTTTTAAGAAATGTTACTTTCATTGGGTTGCATTATGGAAATTCCCTATCACCTACAAGTATTCAGGTATATAATGATGGAAAATTAATACAAAATGATTCGTTAATTGCTGACGGAAATTATCATACATATTCCATCAATCTCTCAGTAGCACCAAACAATTTAAGAATAGAAATGGAATCCAAAATCAGTCCAGATTTTTATGGTTTGACGTTAGATGGCGCTAAAGGAATTACCTTGGATAACGTAGCAATGCGTGGTGCATCAGGAACTGTTTTTGCAGCTATGAATAGTGAAAATTTTACCCAAATGTATCAACAATTGCAACCAAAAGTGTTGATTTTTCAGTTTGGAGGAAATGCTGTTCCGTATCTAAAAGATTCATTATCCGTCAGAAATTATGCATCAAATTTGCAAAATCACTTGAATTGGACTCGAAGTAAAACAAACAATGCAAGTGTTATTTTCATTGGTCCTTCTGACATGACCACTACCGATAATAGCGAATTAGTGACGTATAAATTATTACCTTATCTCAACAAGGTTTTAAAAGATACTTGCCTTGAAAACGAAATTGCTTATTGGAGTATGTTTGATGCTATGGGAGGAATCAATTCCATGAAACATTGGGTTGATCAAAAATTAGCTTCAAGTGATTATACACACTTTTCACCTAGTGGAACAAAAGTAGTTTCTGAGCTATTTTTTTTGGCTTTATTCATGGATTTGATATGAAAATGATGAAAAGTAAACTATTGATAGTAGCCTTTTTTTGTGCAGCAAATTTTAGTGCACAACGCTATATTTTAGATAGCATTTTACCCATTCATGGACAAGTAATTCATCTTGAAGAAAATCAATTACAGTTTGCTTTAGAATCTCCGTATTTCAATTCGTTTTTTAAAAGAATGGACAGCATTTTTGAAGGTAAAAAAGACAAACTTCATATTTTTCATATTGGAGGTTCGCACATTCAAGCTGATATTTATTCCAATAAATTACGTACATATCTTCAAAATACAAATGATGTTTCAATGGCACAACGTGGTTTTATTTTTCCATTTCATTTGGCAAAAACGAACAATCCTAGCAACTATAAAATATCTGGAACCAGAGAAAAATGGCAAGGATATCGTTGTTCGGTAACTGACAGTGTTGCTTGGGGTTTAGCAGGAATTTCTGCCGCCTTTAGAGAAAAATCGGATACCATTTATATCAAAGCTAATCATAAAAATCAGACAAAAAATTTATATAAATTTGATAAATTTCGATTGTTTTACAATACTTGGAAAGACGATTATAAGATTACTTTTTTAGACAGCACTTTGGTAATTTCTGATACCCTAAATAGTGATGTTTTTTATAAAGAATACCGATTTACCTCGGAAGTTGATTCGATTGCTATTGCATTGCAATTGAAAGATGTTACGAATGTGAATCCTGAGTTTTTATTTATGGGAGCTGAATTGATGAATAGTAATCCAGGAATTGAATACACAAGTATTGGCGTCAATGGGGCAAGTTTTGCATTTTACAATAGAAGTGCTTATTTTGAAAAGCAATTGCAACTATACAAACCAGATTTGTTCATAATTTCGATTGGAACCAATGATGCTTATATGCCAAAATCGCAATTTGACAGCAAAAAATTTAAGAATTATTACGAATCTTTTATTCAAATGATTCAACGTGTCAATCCCAATTGTGCTATTTTATTGACAGTGCCCAATGACAGTTATTACAAAAGGAAAATTCCAAATCCAAATACAGCCACTCAGCAAAAAATCATTTATGAAATTGCCCAAAAATATCAAATGGCAGTGTGGGATTTTTATAAAATTATGGGTGGTTTTGGTTCATCAAATAAATGGTATCAAAGAAAATTAATGCCACGTGATCGTGTTCATTTTAGTTATATAGGATACCAAATCAAAGCAGATTTATTGCTAAATGCCTTGATTGATGCTCTCTCAAAAGCCACCAATCGCGATAATGAATTGTTGCTACATCATTATAAAAACATCCATGAATAGGCTCGAAGAAATATTTTCATTTTCGGAATCCTATCCCTTGATGTTTACACAAGTAAATTTCTGGATTTTTTTCGCGATTGTCTATTTTATTTTTGCATTGGTTTATCAAAAAATTTCGCTCAGAAATTCGTATTTGTTCTTTATTTCTCTCTTTTTCTATTACAAAACCAGTGGATTATTTGTAGGGATTTTACTCTTCAGCACCTTTGTCGATTTTATTATCGGAAAAAAAATTTACAAAACGGAACATCAGAAAAAGCGCTTTTTTTTAGTCACATTCAGTGTTTGTATCAATTTATTGGTGTTGTGTTATTTTAAATATGCGTATTTTTTTACTGATTCTTTCAATTTGTTGTTCAATACCAAATACGAAGTGGTAAATTGGCTCGCAAAATGGGGCAATAGTTTCAGCAATCAAAACTATTTTTCGGTAGATAAAATCATTTTACCTGTTGGAATCTCATTCTATACGTTTCAAACCATTAGTTATAGTGTTGATATTTTCAGGCGAAAATTAAAACCTTTAGATTCCATTTTCGATTTTGGATTTTATGTGAGTTTTTTCCCACAATTAGTTGCAGGACCTATTGTGAGAGCAGAAACTTTTGTGCCACAAATATCCAAACCAACAATCTTAACTAAAGGTATTTTTGATACAGGTACTTTCTTGATTTTAAAAGGGTTGATAAAAAAAATGCTCTTTGCAGATTTCATTGCGATGCACTTTTTAGATCGTGTTTTTGACGCTCCAGAAATGTATTCTGGTTTTTTAAATATCATGGCAATGATTGGCTATTCTTTGCAGATTTATGGAGATTTTTCGGGCTATACAGATATTGCTATTGGACTGGCTTTACTAATGGGTTTTCAGTTGCCAGTCAATTTCAATTCTCCTTATAAGGCAACGAATGCTGGCGATTTTTGGAAACGGTGGCACATGTCACTTTCTACATGGTTGCGCGATTATTTATACATTCCTTTAGGTGGAAATAGAAAAGGTTCATCAGGGTCTTATATTATTTTAGGGTTAATGTTGTTGGTTTTAATGATCGCTTTCAGATCAAATTTCTTTTTAATTAGTTTTATTTTGATAGCTGTAACTGTAATTTTTATTGCAGGCTTCTATAATTCATTTGTCAAAAATCAAATCAATACCAACATCAATTTGATGTTGACTATGTTGATTGGCGGACTTTGGCACGGTGCTTCCTGGAAGTTTGTGATTTGGGGAGGATTGAATGGTTTGGGAATTTTAGTGTATAAATATTGGCGAAAAATAAGTCCATACGAACTAAAAAATCAGTGGTATGTGCGCTTTTGGAAAATAGGAATTACCTTTTTGTTCATTACATTTACCCGAATTTATTTTAGAGGAGAAAGTATGGAGCACATTTCCAAATGGTATTTTCAAGTTTGGAATCGATTTGATTTGCAAAGTGCATGGACTATTATAACTAATTATCAAGCTGTTTTTTTGGTGATGTTGGTTGGGTATATCACTCACTGGGTGCCACAAACCTCCAAAAATTATGTTGAAAATTTATATGCTAAGAGTCCAGTTTTTATAAAAATTATTTTGGGAGCAATGATTGGAATGATTTGTTATCAAGCATTTTCTTCCGATTTTCAGCCGTTTATTTATTTTCAGTTTTAAAAAGAGATAAATAAATTTTCTTTTTTGACATTTAACTTTTTTACAAAAAGGTGTCTCTTTTTTATCATTATATTTGAGGTATAAAACTAAAAAATCATGAAAAAATTTTTAATTGTATTCTCTTCAGTCCTTATTGTTGTGGTTGCCTGCAAATCTGTAATGGATTCAAAATCAACTATTCTCACAATCAATTTAGAGCCAAAAAGCAATAGTGCTGTTTCAGGAAAGGCTACTTTTTCTGAAAAAAATGGTGTTGTTACTTTTGAAGCTATCATGGATGGACTTACGCCAGGACTTCACGCTATTCACATACACGAAAAGTCAGATTGTTCTTCTGCAGATGGGACATCAGCAGGAGGTCATTGGAATCCTGTATTTAAAAAGCATGGAAAATGGGGCGATGCTGAATACCACAAAGGCGATATTGGCAATTTTACTGCCGATGAAAATGGCAAAGGAACTATTTCTTTAAAAACAGACGAATGGTGTATTGGTTGTGATGACGAAACAAAAAATATCCTAAACAAAAGTATCATTGTGCACGCAAATCCTGATGATTTTGTAACTCAACCTACTGGAAATGCTGGTGGAAGAGTGGCTTGCTCAGGAATTATACGTTAACTTTAGTGTATTTCAATTCCTATTTCTAAACTCCAAAATAGCATTGTGAGGTTTTAACGTAATTAAAGGTCTGATTTCAATTGGTGTTTTCTTTTCAACAATTTCGAACTGTTCTACTAAAGCAATAATGGCTAAAATCATCTCATACATGGCAAAATTATTACCAATACACATTCTAGGTCCAGCACCAAAAGGGAAATAATGTTTTGAAAATTTGATGTTTTCATCTAAAAACCGCTCTGGAATAAATTTATTGGGTTGTCTCCAAAAACCCGAATGACGGTGAATTTCATATATTGAAAACAATAAATTCGAACCTTTTGGCAACACAATTCCATTGTAATTGTCTTCTTCAATATTTACACGATCCATAAAATAGGCAGGGGGATACAAACGCATGGATTCTTCAATGACCAACTTTGTATAACGCGCATTTTTTATCCAATGCATGCAATCTGAAGATTCGCTTTTTATTTGCTTGATTTCGGATAGTATTTTTGATTGTGCTTCTGGATTTCGTGCCAACAATTCACACGTAAAAGTAAGTGCATTTGAAGTGGTTTCATGCCCAGCAGCAAACAAAATCAATATCTCATCTACCAATTGATTTTCATCCATGCTTGTGCCGTCCTCATAAGTCGCACTCAAAAGCATGTCTAATAAATCATGATGATTGCTGTTGCTTTGTTTTCGTTCTTCCACCAATCTTTTTAAAATAGTTCTCGAATTTTCAGTCAAGTCTAAGTGCTTTTTTGTTTTTCCAGAAAGGTTGAACCACCAAACCAAAAAAGGTTGTCTTAGTTCTTGTACCAACATTTTTTGAGTAGCTTCTGTGGTGTGTTGAAGTGAATCCACATCTTCGTCAGAAATGTTGATATTGAAAATTGATTTGATCACCGTTTGAAAAGCTAAATCATTAAAAACAGGAAAAATATCCATTGGTTTTCCAGTTTTAATGTTTCTTAGTTCCGCTAAAATGGTGTTTTGAATGGTATCAACCAATAAGGCAAGTTGACTTTTATGAAAAGCTGGCTGAATCAGCTTTCGTTGTTTTTGCCAATGTTCGCAATCAGCAGTTAACAATCCTTTGCCAATATATTTTACCAAATCTTTGGTTTGAATATACGATTTGGTATAATTCTTTTGATTTTTTTGAAGTGCATGTTGCAAAAGTCCAGCATCTCTGCAAAACAATACCGATTTTCCTAGACCAATATTTAATCGAAAAATATCTCCTAAAGTGTCAAAGTTTTTTGCATGAAAAGGCAGTGGGTTGTGCAAAATACCACGTGCATGGTTCAGAAATTTTAAAAAAGATACTTCAGGGATTTTTTTGATTCCGTTCATTTATATTTTTATTAGTACAAATACAACCCTTTTTTTTAGAATTTTATAAAGTTGGTTTGTTGCAGTTGTTTTGTGCAAATTTACGGAGATTTCATTCTATAAATGGGGAGTTTTAGGAATCGTTTTTTGAATTTAATTTTTGACACTTCCACTTATCGTTTAGTCAATAAATGTCTCTTTTATTGCCTCTTTACATTTTGCAATTTCAGTTTCGGTTAAATTTTCAAAAACTCGAATTATTCTTAATTTATCAACTGTTCGAATTTGGTCTATAGCAATCATTCCCTTTTTTCATCGAGTTTGACAGAAACTATGGTAGGATATTTTTTTAAATTGGGCGTCATTGGGATAAGTACTATCGTTTTCAGATATGTATTCATTTCATTTAGAGAGATAATTACTTAAGTTTTTTTTATTTCACTTCCAATAGTAGGGTCAAGATTTACAGGATCGATTGCATATTGCTTCTAATATTAATGAAACTACCGAGTTGTATTTAACTGCGTTGAAAGTACCGTTTTCTGATAATAAAAGAAAAATACCCATAAGTATAATGATAGAACCTACAAGTATATCGGAAGATGTGTTTTTATAGTAGAATATTTTATTTTTTAGTATTTATTTATCGGCTAAAAGCGCTGATAATTTAGTGACTCTACTTTTTTCAATTTCGTTTACAATAGGAGTCTCCGTTATAGTTCCATTCATTCTTTCCATTACCAATCTTGCCATTAAATAACTTACTGTGGATTCTGCACCTTGATTTAGATTAACATTAAATTCTTCTACACCATCATAACAGCCTCCAGTACAAGGGTTATAAACAATTTGATGCAAATGATTTTGACCTAAAAACCAATTGAAAGCAATTATTGCTTTTTGTTTGTATTCATCTTTATTGAATACTGTGTAGAACTTTTCTAATGCTATAATTGTATAAGCCACATCTATAGGCTGCTCACCGCCAATTGGTATTTCAGCAATGCTATTTTTGATGTGCCACCCTTTGTTTGATATCACTTTAATTTTTCCGTCGTTAAAGATTTTCGACAATAAAAAGTCAAAACTTTCTTTTGCAACTTTTTTATACGAATCATCTTTGATAGTAAGGTAAGCACAAAGCATAGCTTCTGGTAAAAGACTATTTCCATAAGTCAGATAATCTTCATACCAACACCATTCATTGGTTTTCTCGTGTCTATACATCTTTATCAATCGGTTTGCAAAAACATCAATCAAGTATAAGTTGTCAAATTTATTTTGATAATGCAAGCCTTTGATTGCAAATGCCATTGCTCGTGTAGAATGTATGCTTTTTAAGTTAGGGATTGCTCGTTGCATTAAATTTTCTGCCTCATTGGTTAGATTAATAGGTAGCATTTGTGTTAATGAACAAACATATCCTAATGCCCAAATAGCCCTTCCACAGCTATCTTCCAAATTTTCTTGCTTGTTTTGATGGGTAAAGTCTTTTTGTTCATTTACATAGTTTAAAAATTTTCCATCAGGTTGTATGCAGTATTTTATAAATTGTAAATAAGTAGTTATTAAGCTTAAATCTGTTTCATTTCTGAATAATTCGTAATGCTTACAAATGGCAATTAAAGCCCTTGCATTATCATCTAATGTATAGCCCGAGAGTAAATCAGGGTTTGATATTTTAGCAAACTGTATTATGCCAAAACGGGTAGTCATTTTTTTGATGTGACTAAGATTCAATTCAGGGATCTTATAGTTTAATTGAAGTGTATTTGATGTAAGTTGTTGAAAAAGTAGTGCATGTGCTATTGCGGAATTTTGCCAAGCTGTAGACGCCATTTTTTGAAAACTGTTTGAAGAAATTTCAGCTCTTAATTTTTCATTTTCGAGCAATGTTATAATAGCATTTGATAATTGTGTTGGACTCTCAAAATCAATAATCAAACCGTTGTTATTCTTTAAAACTTCTTTTGCGTGTGGTATGGGTGTAGAAATTACCGGACAACCACAACTTACTGCATACGAAAATGTCCCACTAACAGCTTGGTTTGGGTCATTGGAGGTAAATAAATAAATGTCGGTAAGTTGAAGATAGTCTAAAAGTATTGGAAGCTGAAGATATTCATTTACAAATCGAACATTATTTTCCAGTCTTAATTCTTTTACTTTATCTTCTAACATGCTTCGGTATTGCTCTCCTTCATTTTTTACAACACTAGGATGTGTTTTTCCCAATATCAAAAACAATACAGTAGGAAATTTAGCAATTACTGCTGGTAATGCTGTTAATGTAGTTTCGATGCTTTTATTTCTTCCCAACAAACCAAAGGTACTCAGCACCAATTTCTCGGATAGCTCATAACATTTTTTTAGTTTTTCTCTATTTAGCAGAGGCACCAAGTGTGTACCATGCTGTATAACTGAAATCTTATAGGCTGTTACCTTGTAATCATTCATCAAAATTACAGCTGCATCATTTGTCATTACAATAATGGCAGAAGCAATAGCTGCCATAGATTCAACTTTTGTTTTCAATTCCCTAGTTGGATTTGGCAAAACCGTATGAAAAACGAATACAATGGGTTTGGTAATAGTATCAAAAAACTCTTTAAATTCTTTTTCTTTTTTTGCAAAAAACCCAAACTCGTGTTGCATAACGACTACTTTGATATGCTTATTTTTATTTATCAAAAAGGCTGTTTTTGCAAATGAATTACGACTGTCTGTATTTAAAATAAACTTAGGTAGTAGCTTGTAGGTATGTTGTTCTGTCTCTGATTCTAATGCACAAATAGAACATTGAAAACTATTTTCAAACTGTTTGTTTAAGGCATTAATAAGGTCTTGAGAATAGGTTGCTATACCACATTCCCTTGGAGGAAACGATGTGATAAAAAGAATTTCAGGAAGATGATTTTCTTGTTCACTTACACCTTTTGTATTCACATATATGTTCTCTGTGGGCATTAATCCATTATTCCATTCAGTTTGTGATTGATATAAAATAATATTTGTTGTCATGGTTATTAGAATTTAAATTTTATTTAAAGCCAATTCAGCTAATAATTCTTTAACACTCAATGAAGCTACGGCTATTCGTTCATCGGCAGCACCATAATATATATAGAGTGTATCCTCTTCTACAAGCGCACCTGTCGGAAAACAAACATTGTTTACTTCACCTTTCAATTCCCAATCTTTTTCAGGAGAAAACAGAGGATAAGGCAACCTAGCAATTTCTTTTTGAGGGTTTTTTAAATCAAATAAAGCTGCACAAGCTGAATATATATAGCCTTTAATTGTATCATGTACACCATGATAAATAAGCAACCAACCTGCTGTTGTTTCTATAGGCGGGCAACCACCACCAATATAACTTACCTCATGATGATATTTGGGAGCCAAAACAATATATTCATCAAAATGGGAAAAATAGTTCTGCCAAAAATCTATGGTTAAGTCTTCTAGCTTTTCTATGGCTACTACAATTTGAATATCAGGTTTTATGCGATGTAAAAAACAAAACTTATTATCGATTTTACGAGGAAAGAAAATCAGGTTTTTATCCCATAAAAATATTTTACGCTCTTGACTTTGATGACTTTTTTGATAATCATTAAAGCGTAAGTATTTTTCGTGGCCAGTACTATCAGTTTCTGTAAAATGTTTAAATTCTTCGTAAGTTATTTCAGGTACGATGATTCCGTGTTTTTCCCAATGCACCAAGTCTTTAGAAGTTGCTAGAGCTCCTAATGCATTTATACCGTTAAAAGCAGTATAAGAAAGATAATAGGTGTCTTCAATTTTAACAATTCGAGGATCTTCCAACCCCTTAAATTCATATTCAGCCTGAGGAAAAAGTACTGGTACTTCAGCACGTTCCCTTATTACCATTGGTGCGGATAGTGCACAATATCCAATAGTTGAATAATTGTCTTTAGTTACTGCTCTGTAAAACAAATGTATAGTATTGCCTACTTTTATCACAGCAGGATTTAAAACACCTTCATTTTCAAAAGTATTGGATGTTTTTCTGAGTAAAATCCCGAGTTTATTTACTTGTATCATACTGAATATTTTTTAAGATAATATTACTATTCATCATAACCGCTTTTTATTACCGTAGTTATCATTTTAAATTGTTCGTTGGCAGTAAAACTATGTTTTGCATGTGCAGGTATAATAATTCCTTCTCCTAATTTTAAGAGAATTGATTTGTCATCAATTTTCACTTCTGCAGCACCGTCTATAATTTGCACATAGGTTTCAAAAGGGGTTGTCTTTTCTACCATCTCTTCGCCAATTGACATAGAGGTAGCTGTTATGTTTCCTGTAGTCTTTTTGATGATGGTTCTACTTAAAACTGCTTTTGGTATATATTCGATAATTTCTATAATGAAATGTGCCTTACCTTTATCTAATTCTAAGCTCTCTTTCATTTTACGTTGCTTTAATCGGTATTATAAAAATAGGAACGGTGGAATATTTAATTAATTTCTGCGCAGTGCTTCTCATCAAAATTTCTCTTACTGCACTTTTACTATGAGTACCGATCACAATCAATTTACAGTTTGTTTTCATAGCTATCTACCACACTTCTCAACGATACTTTACGGTCTTTGGCTGTTACTCTAATCTCGGCCACGTGTGATAAGGGCTCCCATTTGATGGTTCTTTACACGTCTTTCAGCAATTCTTCGTTATTTTTCATTGTGAAATAAAATATATTGTGAATAAATTTTCACAACACCACAAAGGTGAGGCCTATTGTAGTGTAGAGTATTACACAATTAGAAATGATTGTTGTATGATTAGAAGAAAAAGCGTTTAGAGGCTTTACAAATCTTCTAAATTATTTCTTTCTTTTCGTGAAAGATTTTTAAAAAATGTAGGTGTTAATCCGGTAACTTGCTTAAACTGCCTTGATAGATGTGCCACACTGGAATAGTGCATTTTATGGGATATCTCGGTAAGGTTTAATTTATCATAAGTGATGAGTTCTTTTATTTTTTCTATTTTATGTAGAATGATAAAATGCTCAATGGTAATACCTTTTGTTTTTGAAAATGTCTCTGCCATTTTATGATAATCTTGTTTCATCTTCTCCTGAAGAAAAGCTGAAAAGTTAATTACTGGTTGCTCATCGCTGTAATGTACCATTTCAACAATGATGTTGATAATTTTTTCTATCATCATAGCTTTTTCATCATCCATCACATCCAGTCCTGATTTATGCAATGATGTCTTTAGCATCAACCTGTTGGTTTTGGATAAAGGTTCTACTAGTTTCACTTTACCCAGTTCAACCGATTTATAGTCAATACCTAATTTTTCTAACTCCGACTTTACCAGCAGCTTACACCGCAGACTTACCATATTTTGAATGAATATTTTCATATTTTCTGTTTTGTTTTTTTCTGGTGCGGTTGGGCAAAATTATAGGTGGTGTTTTTGTGTCGGAAAGTGTGTTAGTAAAACAGCTCTTTTAATTTTACATAGGGTTGGTATTTTGTTTTCGGTTTTTTTTTCGTTTTTAGTTGGTCGCTGTCGTCTTTTAGGATGAGGTATAACAAAATTATATGCGCAACTTTATGTAACTTTTTCATAGTATACACAATTTCACCCTAAGGTAACTGTTTTTTCCAAAGGCTACTCAATTATTTCCATTTATTTACTGTCTTTACAATACTTAGATGCAATCCCTGCTTGGGTTTTAGAGTGACAAACGGTTGCAGACTGCTAGTAGCCATTTTTAAAATACTATTACTTTTTCAAATTTTAGGAACGATACAATACAAAAAATACTTGATATTTTATGTAAATTATCTACATAAATTATGCAGCTCAAGTGTATGTTAATTCAAAAAGGGGCGCGTGAGAAAAGAAATAAATGCCGCACAGTGGTTTTTACAGAAAGTGCCTTTATTTTTTTTTAAAAACATTCAAGGCAACTGAAATAAACAGCAAAACCCAAGGCGAGCCATGCAACAATACATCAAACCAATCTTGAAATTGCATAGCGAATTCACCTGAAAAGGCATTTCCGCCCATAATCCATTTGATTTTTCCAACAATGTGTGGAGGATTGAAAGGTGCTAAACCTAAAGTTAAACTTGCTATTAAAAATAGCGACCAATTTTTTTTAAGTTGTTCTTTCATTCTTATAAGTTCAAGGTTAAAGATTTAAAATTCAATGTTTAAGTTCAAAAGTTTCGAGTACTAAGAATCTAAAAGTTCTACATTTTGGGAAGGATTTAGGATTGGCTTGTGGGCTTTTAAATAAACCAATTCCAAACCAATCCAAAACGAATGGTCATGTCACGATAGGGATAATTGGGTGCTGAAAAATAGTTTTTTGATGAAAATCCTGAAGTAACATTGTCAATCTTAAAATAAATACGGGTTCTTCGTACTTGTGCGTTGAAAAAAACATCCACAGTGGGAAATCCAATTTCTTCAGTATTTTGCAGTGTAAATTCTGCCAATAATGGGTTGTAAGCGTTCATCTTGTATTTGGTAAAATACTTGAAGGTAGCCCCAATATTTACCAATATCGGTTTTCCTTTAAACCAATAGTCAGTATAGTAAAACGTATTTCTGGTAACAAACTCAGGGACTCTAAAAACCGAGCTTCCATTACTCACATTTTGATACATCACTGTGTTGTCTAAAGCTAATTTCCAATATTTAAATTCGCGATTTACTTTTATTTTCAAATAGGTAATTTGACTATTAAATTGCTGCGCTGTACTGTTTTCATCAAAATAAGTAAAGTTGTCAATATTGGTAAAATTCAAACTTCCATTCAGCCATTTTGAATCAATCGCAAATCCTAAATCTCGGGTATTTACATTGCTAAAATTATTTTCCCAATTGTAATTGTCGTATTTACTTTGATGCAAAATCGTATTGAAATTCGGTGATTTTGAGCTTAATAATAAACTTCCCGTTACTGTAAACAAACTGTCTTTTTTAAAACTGGCTGCACCTCTTACAAAATTTCCTGAAATTCTTGTACCTCCAGGAGTGATTCTTCCCTCTGCAAACAATTCGAAATTTTTGATTTTTGCATTCCAATCTGCGCCAAATGATAGGGCATTCCCATCAAATTTAAAATTTGTGACAGAATTATTAGAGTTCAAAATAGTGTCATAACCATACACATATTGGGTTAGATGTAACTTTGCTTTGAATTGCCCTAAGACATATTTTGAATTAAATTCAAGATTGAATTCGTTGTCAGTAATTTTACTCAGCGCTTCATTACTTTTGGCATTTGTGGGATTTGAACTGCCAAAAATTGCTGTTGTGGTTGTTGCTTGATTGAAACGATAGCTTTTGTTTTCACTTGTGAACACGTGTCCAAGTTTTAGATTTCCAAAGTCACGATTGTTCAACGTATCTTTGCTGGAGAGTAGTTTATAGCTATGTTCTAGATACACTCTTGTGGCATCAAACTGACTTTCAGCATCATTTAAATTCACATCTAAACGCTGGCGTTGTTCAAAATTTGGATTTTCATTGATGAAATTTTGAAGTGCATTTGCTGTCAATCCACCATTCTCTTGATGAAAAAAATCTTGTGTGGTAATGTGACCTCTAATTTCGTATTGATTTTCTTGAGTTCGGTAGTGAAAAGCACCTCTAAAATTACCATTACTTACCAATGCTCTTCTGTATGCCCCCAAAGAACGCAAGCCTTTATAAGACATGGAAACATTGAATCTTTTAGAGAAATTTAAGGTAAAAATAGCATCTACAACTTGCCCTTGTTGCATCCCTGTTTTGTAGGTGATTTCGGTTGTTGGCGTGGGAACTTCGTAATATTTGATGTCTTCAATTTCAAGATAACTGACTTGTTTTGCTCTGAAACCAATATCAGGAAAATGACTCATATTGCTAAAATTATGGGCTAAATTATTGAATGTTTGACCTTGATTATGAAAAGGTAATAATTCAAAATTATCTTTTCGCAAATAATTGAAAAGGTATTCTTTTTTGATACTAAGTGTAGTGTCAATATAAGAAGTATCTCGTTTGTGGGAGAAAATTTTGTAATCTGTATATTTTGTTTTGCCTGATAAAATAACTTTTGTGGAACCTGTATTTGATAGTGTATCAATCTTGCCATCCATGCCAATGGTGATGTTTTCGCTTTTTTCGTTTCCACTCAATTTTCGTTGCCCAAAAACAGATTGTATCGTGAAGATGAGCAGTAAAAAAGGATAAATTAATTTTTGGTTCATCATAATCATCAGTAGGGCAAATGTAAAATAATTAAACGAAAATAATTACCTTTAATTTTGACGAAATCTGTTAATTTGTAAAATGTTACACCCAAAATTCAGTAGTTTTTCTTTAGAAGTAGGCACTGACGAGGCAGGAAGAGGTTGCTTAGCAGGACCTGTTGTAGCTGCAGCAGTGATTTTGCCACCTGATTTTTCTCATGCATTTCTCAATGACTCCAAGCAACTATCGGAAAAAAAGCGGCAAGAATTGCGTCCAATAATTGAAGAAAATGCTATTTCTTTTGCCGTTTCATTCGTAATGCAAGATGAAATAGATGAAATCAATATTTTACAAGCTTCCATCACTGCCATGCATCGTGCCATTGATGGTCTAAAAATCATTCCCGAATTTATCATTATTGATGGCAATAAATTTCGAAAATATCAACAAATTCCTCATCAAACGATTGTAAAAGGAGATTCAAAATACCTCAGTATTGCAGCAGCTTCCATTCTGGCAAAAACGTACAGAGACGACTATATGAAAAAAATTCATCAAGAATTTCCAGTGTATTTTTGGAGTAAAAACAAAGGATACCCCACAGTAGAACACAGAAATTCCATTCGTGAATTTGGTGCTACAATTCATCACAGAAAATCATTTAAGTTGTTACCTGAACAATTAAAATTGGAATTGTAAATCCTTTTTTTGGACTCAAAAATTACTTTATTTCCCAAAACTTCTAGTACTTTTACGATCTAAAATTTTCAGAAAATGATTCAAAAAACGCGCGCAGAAATCACCAAATGCATTCTTCATAAAGTAGCTAATAAGTTCAATAGCGGACACAATGTTTTTTCAGAAAACACGATTCGTTTTGATCAAGAAAGCTATGATTTGATGAAAAGTTTTTTGCTGAAACCTTTTGGGTCAGTAACGCAAAGTTACCGATTTTCCCATCATGCAGATGTCCGTTTGAATGAGTTGAACAACTATAGTACTGCCATTTTTAAAGACGAAAACGTGTTTGTAGCGTTTTCAAAAAATATTGTAAATCATCTGTATGAGCAATCCAATTCTGCCCAAATCAAAACAGGAGATGTGATTGTCGCTTTTGTAGAAGGAATCGAATTTAATGGAGTGTTGACAGAAGCTATTGGAATTTTTAAAATTGAAAACAAAGTCGATTTTTTTCAAACCTATTTAGATGATGCCAATAGTTATGATGTGATTGTTCAAAAAGGAATTTCAACCAAAAAAATTGATAAAGGCTGTTTGATTTTAAACACTTCAGACACGCAAGGAACGATTGTTTTTTCTGTGGATAACAACAATTATGATGCGCAATATTGGATTAAGAATTTCTTAGGAGTAAAATTGGCAGATGATTTCAATTCACATACACAAAACTATTTGGAATTGTGCAAAGAGTTTTCGGAAGAAGTCATCAAACCAGAATTTGGTAAACATAAGCAAGGTGATTTCTTAGCGAGTACTGTTGATTATTTTAAAGAACATGAATCTGTTGATTATCAGCAATTTAAGGATGATCTTTTTGAGGATGACAAACAAAAGGAGCTATTCGAAGAATATAAAAAACATTTTGAAACATTGAATGATGTGCTGATTAGAAACAATTTCAATATCTCAGAAGTTGTCTTAAAAAAAGAGAAAAACAAACTAAAAACAGAAATCAAATTAGATACTCATTTTGTCATCAAACTCGATGTTGATGCGCCAGATGCCGCTTCAGAATACTTAGAAAGAGGCTATGATGAGGAGAAAAAAATGATGTATTATAAAGTATTTTTTAATGAGGAGAGGTAGAGGTAAGGTTTTTGAAGTTTCTATTGATTTGGATATGCAAATAAAATTAGGAATTTAAGTTAAGCGACATTTTCATAGTATAAATAGTTATTGCTCAGTTCTTCCGCTTTTATCTTAAAAGCTGGAGCGTAAATTTATCTCTTACGCTTCATACTGTTACAATTAAACTTTTTCGCTTAACTTTACTTCCATGCTAGGTTACTATATCTACGTTGTGATAATTGAACAGCCTTCTTTTCATTGATTTATAACGTATTTTACATCGCTACTAAATCTCCAGCAATATCTTTGGATGGTAATTCAGATTTTCCCATTAAGTAGATATCTACTTGTCTTGCAGCTTCTCTTCCTTCCGAAATTGCCCAAACAATTAATGATTGTCCTCTTCTCATATCTCCAGCAGTGAAAATATTCGGAACATTGGTTTGGTATTTTCCATAATCAGCCTTGTAATTAGATCTGCTATCTATTTCAATGCCAAGTTTTTCTGCCAATGTTTTCTCTGGTCCTGTAAATCCTAAAGCCAATAGTGCCAATTCACAAGGCCATATTTTTTCTGTTCCTTCAATTTCTATTAATTGAGGACGCTCTCCAGGTACCATTTTCCATTCTACATTCACTGTTTTTAATGCAATTAATTTATTGTTTTCATCCTTAATGAATTCTTTCGTATTTATTAACCAATTACGTTCAACACCTTCTTCATGTGATGAAGAAGTTTTTAATTGTAATGGCCAAAAAGGCCAAGGTGTTGCTGCAGAACGATGTCCTGGTGGTTTTGGCATGATTTCAAAATTCACAACGGATTTTGCTCCATGTCTGTTGGATGTTCCAATACAATCTGATCCTGTATCACCACCTCCAATTACAATCACATTTTTGTCTGTAGCCATGATTTGATTTTCAACTTTTTTTCCAAACAATACTTTGGTTTGTTGTGTTAAAAAGTCCATAGCTTGTACAACGCCATCTGCATCAATTCCGGGTGTAGGTAAACTACGTTTTTCACTAGCACCGCCACAAAGAACAATAGCGTTAAATGATTTTAATTCTTTTACAGGATAATTTACGCCTACATTTATATTGGTTATAAATTCAATACCTTCTGCTTTTAAAATAGTGATACGTCTATCAATGATTTCTTTTTCCATTTTAAAATTAGGAATTCCATAACGTAACAATCCACCAACTTCATCATCTCTTTCAAATACAGTCACCAAATGACCTGCTCTATTCAATTGTTGAGCTGCAGCTAATCCTGCAGGACCAGATCCAATAACAGCAATTGTTTTTCCTGTTCTCGTTTTTGGTGGTTGTGGTTTTATCCATCCTTCTTTAAAAGCTTGTTCTACAATATTTTTTTCAATATTTTCGATAGAAACAGGGTCTTCAATCAATCCCAATACACATGATTTTTCGCAAGGTGCTGGGCATAAACGTCCTGTAAATTCAGGAAAATTATTTGTAGAATGTAATATCCATGAGGCTTTTTGCCATTCTCCTTGATGTACCATGTGGTTAAAATCAGGAATTAAATTTCCTAATGGACACCCACTATGACAAAAAGGAATGCCACAATCCATGCAACGTGATCCTTGTTTTTTTATTTGCACTTCAGAAAGAGGTACTGTAAATTCTTTATAATTTTTTACGCGTTCTTCTACTGGAATGTAGGTCTCATCTTGTCTTTCAAATTCCTTAAATCCTGTTACTTTACCCATGACATTATGCTATTGTTAATTCTTCAAAAAGTTCTTCTTCGGTTTCTAATCTTTTCAATGCTTTTTTATATTCAGTTGGCATTACTTTTACGAATTTAGAAATATTTTCTTGCCAATTATCAAGTAAATACTTAGCTCTTTGACTATTGGTATATTGATAATGTGTATGAATCAACATTTTTAAATCGTTCTCATCATCTTCAGAAATTGTCTCAAATTCGATACTTTCTGTATTGCAAAGTCCGTTTACAAATTTATTTTGAGGATCAAAAACATAGGCGATTCCTCCACTCATTCCAGCTGCAAAATTTCTTCCTGTTTTTCCTAATACGACTACTTTTCCTCCAGTCATATATTCACAACAATGATCTCCAACGCCTTCTACAACTGCAATTGCACCTGAATTTCTTACGGCGAAACGTTCGCCTGCAATTCCATTGATATACGCTTGGCCATTTACAGCTCCAAATAAACAAACATTTCCTACAATGATATTTTCTTCAGCAACGAAATCTGCTGTGGCTGGTTTTTTTATAATGAGTTTAGCGCCAGACAATCCTTTTCCAAGGTAATCATTGGTATTTCCCTCGAGTGTGAACGTCATCCCAAATGCACTAAATGCACCAAAACTTTGTCCTGCAGACCCCGTAAAATTGATGTTTAATGTGTCCTCTGGCAATCCTTGATAGCCATAAATTTTAGAGATTTCATTACTTACAATAGCTCCAACTGCACGATTTGTATTTTTGATTGGATATGTCAATGTCATTTTCTCTTTTCTATACAATGCTCTGTGAGAATCTTTTAGAATTGTAAAATCCAATACGTTATCCAAATTATGGTTTTGTTGTTCCGTATTTCTTACAATTCTGGTCCTGTATGAAGAGGGTCTGTGCAAAATATTTGACAAATCCAATCCTTTCGCTTTGTAGTGTTTGATGGCTTTATTAGCATTGATTTTATGCGTTTGTCCCACCATTTCTTCCAAAGTTCTGAAACCTAATTGCGCCATAATTCCACGTAATTCTTCAGCAATGTAGTAGAAGAAATTGATTACATGCTCTGGAGTTCCTTTGAAATTTTTACGTAATTCTTTGTCTTGAGTTGCAATTCCAACAGGACAAGTATTGAGATGACATTTTCGCATCATGATACACCCTGATGCAACCAAAGGGGCGGTCGCAAAACCAAATTCTTCTGCACCTAACAATGCTGCAATCGCAACATCACGTCCCGTTTTTAACTGTCCATCACATTCCACTACAATTCTACTCCTCAAATTATTGAGAACTAATGTTTGTTGTGCTTCAGCTAATCCAAGCTCCCAGGGCAAGCCTGCATGTTTTAGGGAAGTTAGGGGAGAAGCTCCTGTTCCTCCATCATATCCGGAAATCAAAACGACATCTGCTTTTGCTTTGGCAACACCTGCAGCAATAGTCCCAACACCTACTTCTGAAACCAATTTTACATTGATTCTAGCTTCACGATTGGCATTTTTTAAATCAAAAATAAGTTGTGCTAAATCTTCAATGGAATAAATATCGTGATGAGGAGGAGGAGAAATCAATCCTACAAAAGGAGTTGAGTTTCGTGCTTTTGCAATCCATGGCAATACTTTTTCGCCAGGTAATTGTCCGCCTTCACCAGGTTTTGCGCCTTGAGCCATTTTAATCTGAATTTCTCTTGCATTTGCTAAATAATGAGAAGTTACACCAAAACGTCCAGAAGCTACTTGTTTGATGGCAGAATTTCTACTATCTCCATTAGCATCTTTTTGAAAACGCTCTCTGTGTTCTCCACCTTCACCAGAATTAGATTTTCCTCCAATTCTGTTCATAGCAATTGCTAAATTTTCATGCGCCTCTTTGGAAATAGACCCGTAAGACATGGCACCTGTTTTAAAACGTTTTACGATTTCTGTCCAAGGTTCTACTTCGTCGATTGAGATGGGATCTAAATTCGTGAACTCAAACAAACCTCTAATTGTCATTAAGTTTTCAGCTTGCTCATTAATGGCTTTTGCATACACGTCATAACTTGCTTGATCACTCAATCGGACAGCTTGCTGTAATTTAGAGATGGTTGTTGGATTGAATAAATGGCGTTCACCATTTCGTCTCCATCTGTAATCACCTCCAATATTTAAGCCTAATTTTTTATCAATCGTATTGTTTGGATACGCTTGTTTGTAGCGTTCGTGAATTTCTTTTTCAATTTCATACAAACCAATTCCTTCGATTCTTGATGTCGTATAAGGAAAGTATTTTTCTACAAACGGAGAATTGAATCCAACAATTTCAAAAATTTGAGAACCTCTATAAGAATGCAATGTAGAAATTCCGATTTTGTTCATGATTTTCAGGATTCCTTTTCCAATCGCTTTGTTGAAATTATCAACCGCTTTTTGTTCATCAATACCTGTTATAAATCCATCTGTCACCTGCTTTCTGATAATTTCATTGACCATATATGGGTTGATGGCACTTGCGCCATAACCAAATAAGGTAGCAAAATGATGTGGCTCACGTGGTTCAGCAGATTCAATAATGATATCAAAATAGGAACGTTTACGTAAACGATTCAGTTGGTGATTTACATACGAACAGGCTAATAAAGCTGGAATTGGTGCGAATTCTTGACAAACACCTCTATCAGATAAGATAATGATGTTCTTCTTTCGTTCCAACGCTTTTTCTACTTGTGTGATGATATTGTCAAGTGCATTCTCCAAGCCATTCAACCCTTCTGCTTTTGGATATAACATTTGAATGGTTTCTGCACTAAAACTTTCAATCTGAATGCTGCGAATTTTTTCCAAATCAGCGTTCGAAATCACAGGGTTTTGAATGCGTAATTTTCTGCATTGTCTTTGTGTGATGCTAAAAATATTTCGATCTTTTCCCAAATTTAAACTAATATCAGTTACAATTTGTTCACGAATTCCATCCAAAGGAGGGTTGGTTACTTGCGCAAATAATTGTTTGAAATAATTGTAAATCAACTGTGGTCTGTCTGATAAAACAGCTAATGGAGTATCTGTTCCCATAGAACCCAAAGCTTCATTTGCTTTTTGTGCCATAGGCGTAATTACTTCCTGAATATCTTCAAATGTATAATTGAATAAACGCTGTCTGGTTTTGATATCAATGGTTTCTATTGGACATGTTTCGTTGGTGTAAGGCACATCTCTCAAATGCAGACGTGTTTTATCTAACCATTCTTTATAAGGTCTTTCTGTAACGATTTTGTTTTTAATTTCTTCATCCTCAATGATTCTTCCTTCATTCATATCCACCAAAAACATTCTTCCAGGCTCTAAACGTCCGTGTTTTAAAATATCAGAGGGATCTATATCAACCACTCCAATTTCAGAGGACATAATGAGTTTTCCGCTTTTTGTAACAGTATATCTTGATGGTCTTAAACCATTTCTATCTAAAAGTGCTCCAACATAATCTCCGTCTGTAAAAGGGACAGATGCAGGACCATCCCAAGGTTCCATGATACAGGCATTGTATTCATAAAATGCCTTTTTTTCTGAAGACATTGTTTGATGTTTTTCCCAGGCTTCAGGGATCATCATCATCATAATTTCTGGTAAAGAACGTCCTGTATGAGTCAATAATTCCACAACCATGTCCATGGAAGCAGAATCCGATTTTCCGGGTAAAATGATGGGAAATAATTTTTCCATTTGCGGACCAAAAACTTCACTTTTCATGATTTCCTCACGCACACGCATTCTACTTAAGTTTCCTTTCAAAGTATTGATTTCTCCATTTTGACAAAGCAAACGAAATGGTTGTGCCAATTCCCAAGTAGGCATTGTGTTGGTTGAAAAACGTTGATGCACCAATGCTAAACGAGTTACCAAATCAACTTCTTGGAGGTCTAAATAATAAGGACCTATATCTTCGGGCATTATAATGCCTTTATAGATAATCGTTGTGATTGAAAAACTTGAAATATAAAAATAATGACTTTCAGAGATTTTAGAATTGGTGATGGTGTGTTCTGCAATTTTTCTGGCAGCATATAATTTTGCTTTGAAAATTGCTTCAGAAATATCACCCGTTTTTCCAACAAAAATTTGTTCGATTACGGGCTCTGAGGCTAAGGCAATTTCTCCTAATTGAGATGAATCAACAGGAACTTTTCTCCAACCCAAAATAGTTAGTCCTTGTGCTTTGATTTCTTTTTCAAAAACACTTTTGCAAAAATTATATTGATTTGAGATTTTTGGTAAAAACACCATTCCTACTGCATACTCTCGTGGGTTTGGAATGAAGAAATCACAAACGCGTTTAAAATAATCATGAGGAATATCAATTAGTAATCCAGCACCATCACCAGTTTTTCCGTCTGCACTAACACCACCTCTATGTTCTAGTTTTACGAGTATTTCTAATGCATCGTGAATGATTTGATTAGTTCGATCTCCATTAAGATTACATATGAATCCTGCACCGCAATTTTCGTGTTCAAATTCAGGGGAGTATAAGCCTTGTTTCTCCATGTATTAATTAAATTATTTGCACAAAAATATATATTTAATTAAATAAAATGTATTCTTTTCGACCCTATAATATAACTTTTACAATGAAAATAAAATTATACTATTAAAAATATATAATTTATATTTTAAGTGGCTTTAATTATCAAATTCACAAAAACAAGATAACATCCTTAAAAAATACTTTTAAGGATGTTTAAAAATGGAAAGTTGTTGGTTTAATGTTCGTTCAAACGGAAGTCTGGATAAGCACCCATTCCATGTTCATGGGCATCCAACCCTTCTAATTCTTCTTTTTCACTAACTCTAATACCCATAGTTTTCTTTAGGGTAAATATGATGATAAATGCGGTAACGCTGCAAAAAACAGCATACGAACCCACACCTATTAATTGACTTACAAATTGATCAACACTTGCTAAATTTCCAAAAAGGCCTACCGCTAAGGTTCCCCAAATTCCGCAAACTAAGTGAACAGCAATGGCTCCAACTGGATCGTCAAGTTTTAATTTGTCAATCAAGCTAACAGCAAAAACAATAATAATTCCTGCAATTGCACCAATGATTATGGCATCTGTAGGAGACATTTGATCTGCTCCAGCTGTGATTCCTACCAATCCTCCAAGAATACCATTCAAAAACATGGTTAAATCTAAATTCTTATATAAAATTGTTGAAATTAACGATGCTATTACTCCACCTGCAGCAGCAGCCAAACTAGTAGTTACTAAAGTTAACGACGTTAATTCTGCGTCGGCAGAAAGCACTGATCCACCATTAAAACCAAACCAACCCAACCATAGGATCAATACACCTGCTGTTGCTAATGGAATATTGTGGCCAGGAATTGCTTGAATTTTTCCGTTTTTGAATTTTCCGATTCTTGCCCCTAATAAACAAACAGCAACTAAGGCTGCCCAACCACCTACAGAGTGTACTAAGGTAGAGCCAGCAAAGTCATAAAAAGGAGTTTCTAATTGTTGTAAAAATCCACCACCCCATTTCCAAGAACCTGCGATTGGATAAACCAATCCTACATAAATAATGGTGAAAATTAAAAAAGGAAGTATTTTCATTCTTTCGGCAACTGCACCTGATACAATAGTTGCGGCAGTGGCTGCAAACATTCCCTGAAATAAGAAGTCTGTCCAGTAAGTATACCCGCTATTGTATGTTAAATCAAGCGCTCCAGCTTCTGTAAGTGGTGCTGAGAGTCCAAATCCTGAAAATCCAAAAATTCCTGAAGAACCTTCTGCGAAACCTGGATACATTAAATTAAAACCAACAAGGCAGTATAAAAGTAATCCAATAGTAATGATGAAGACATTCTTAAATAAAATATTGATCGTGTTTTTTTGTCTTGTTAACCCAATTTCTAAAAGAGAAAATCCAAGATGCATAAAGAAAACGAGTGCTGTACAGATCATCATCCATACATTATTGATTGTAAGTAATTCCATTTTTTTTAATATTTAGTTTAAAGTTTGTCCTCCTTTATCTTCTGTTCTTATTCTGTAAGCTTCTTTGATATCACTTACAAATATTTTTCCATCGCCAATATCTCCAGTTGAAGCGGATTTTAAAATGGCATTTATTGTGACGTCCTCAAAATCATCATTTACAACGATTGATAAATAACGTCTTTGAATATCGCTTGTGCTGTAGCTAATGCCTCTATAAACGTGACCTTCTTTTTCGTTACCCAAACCTGTAACGTCCCAATAAGAGAAGAAATTAACGCCAACGTTGTGCAAAGCTTCTTTTACTTCTGAAAATTTAGATTTTCTGATGATTGCTTCTATTTTTTTCATTTTTTAGAAATTAAATGTTTTTGTATTTGTTAAAATAAACTTTCTAGTTTTCGTTTTTTAGAAAGAGTAAATCGCTGCAAGAGTCGCTCCAGTCATTGTTTTGTCTCCTGGGAAACCTGGAATGATCAAGTCTTTTGATGAATCAATTCTTACCTCAGGAATGATTTTCAAACTTTCTGTTAAAGAGAGATTTGCTGACAATGTAAAAGCAGAAACATTGGTGTCTCCCGCTCCAGATGTGTAAGTAAAAAACTCTGGTCTAAATCCTAAAGAGAAGGTATCGGAAAATGTGCTTTGTAAATACAATGCAAACCCTTGGTAACCTGCATCAGCATCTTTTGATTTTGAATAGGCCGCATTGATTCCTGCATATAAAGTTTCTGATAAATCAAATCCTCCTGTATAATCTAAATACAATACATCTGTAAAACCAAATCCATCAGCTCCATAAGCTAAGTTAAAATATTGCCCTTTATAGCCTGTTTGGAAACCTAATTGGTAGTCGTTTCCGGGGTTAGCACCTGAGGTCAACCCATGTGGATTTGTCAATGCAAACAAGAATGACAAATCTTCTGTAGCTGCATAATTCACTTTTAAACCTGTGTGAGAAAAAGGTCCTGCATTGAATAAATACGATACTGAATAATGATAATTTCCTGTTGGGGAAATTACCTCATATCCTAAAAAGGTATTGAACTGACCCAATGTTAAAGTTACTTTGTCTGAAGCTTTGTAGTATGCATACAATTGGTTGATAGCTCCTTCATACATGTTAGCAGCTACTGCTCTTGGTCCGTAAGCCAAATCAGCTACTACTCCAGCTTTTCCTTTTTCATACGCAAAAATGGTATTCGCCATACCCAATCCAAATCCGTTAGCAGCACCACTTCCTCCATAAAGAACTCCTAATGAGCCTGGAGAACCGCTTTTAAAATTACTTGTGTGATATACATCTACACTACCACTCAATGTAAATGTTCCTTTGTCGTCACTTTCTTGTCCAGTTACTATTAAGCTTCCTGCTAATAATAAAGTAAAAATAATTTTCTTCATAATGTTTGTTCTTTTTAGTTTTTAAATTGATTTTAATTATTTGAACGGGTCAAATATATATAGTTAATCCTAAAAAACAAGGGGGGTGATTTTCGAAAACGTTGTAATTTTAAAATGAACCCTCAAAAAAATAGGGGTTAAAATAAGATAAATGTATTTATTGATTAGTGAAGGGTTCGAAATAGGATGTTTGAAAAAAATTGGCACATTATTTTAGGATATTCATAAAAATGAAGGGTTTCTAAAAAATAATACAATAATTAGAAGTGATTACTTATTGTTAATTAAATGAAAACAAAATTATTTGGGTTTTTTATCGATTGTAAGTGCTTTGAAATCCAGTAATAATGTAGGATTGTTTGTAAAAGAAGCTGTGAGATTTATCGAAAACTATAACGCAAATAAAAAATCCACCAAAAAGGGTGGATTTTATATATAAAACGCTAAAAAAAGAAATTATCCGTTAATTACGCCTCTTGAAATGACGATTTTTTGGATTTCGGAAGTACCTTCGTAAATCTGAGTGATTTTTGCATCGCGCATTAAGCGTTCTACATGATAGTCTTTTACAAAACCATTACCACCATGTATTTGAACAGCTTCTACAGTTTGTTCCATGGCTACTTTTGAAGCATATAATTTTGCCATTGCTGAAGCCATGTCATAATTTTCTTTTTGATCTTTTAGCCAAGCTGCTTTCATCACTAGCATTCTTGCGGCTTCAATTTCTGTAAACATATCTGCTAATTTAAATGCAATTGCTTGATGATTGCAAATTTCAGTTCCAAATGCTTTTCGTTCTTTTGAGTATTTTAATGCCAATTCATACCCACCTGATGCAATTCCCAACGCTTGAGCTGCAATACCAATTCTTCCTCCAGAAAGAGTTTTCATGGCAAACTTAAATCCAAATCCATCTTCGCCAATCCTGTTTTCTTTTGGCACTTTAACTTCATTAAATTGTAATGTATGCGTGTCTGAACCACGAATTCCTAATTTATCTTCTTTAGGGCCAATGTGAAATCCTTCCATGCCCTTTTCGACAATAAACGCATTGATGCCTCTATGTCCCTTAGCTCTATCTGTTTGTGCAATCACCAAATATACATCAGAACGTCCGCCATTAGTGATCCAATTTTTGGTTCCGTTCAATAGATAATAATCACCCATGTCAATAGCAGTGGTTGCCTGTGAAGTTGCATCTGAGCCTGCTTCTGGTTCGCTCAAACAGAAAGCACCAATATGTTCTCCTGTTGCTAATTTTGTTAGATATTTTTGTTTTTGCGCTTCTGTTCCATAGGCTTCCAATCCATAGCAAACCAAAGAATTGTTTACAGAAACCATTACAGAGGCTGAAGCATCAATTTTTGATAATTCTTCCATAATCAGCACATAGGATATGGTGTCCATGCCACTTCCTCCATATTTTGGATCAACCATGATTCCCATAAAGCCCAATTCACCCATTTTTCGCACTAATTCTTGTGGAAATTCTTGTTTGTTATCTCTTTCAATAACGCCAGGTAATAATTCGGATTGTGCAAATTCTCTCGCAGCATCACGAATTAGTAAGTGTTCATCTGTTAAACTAAAATCCATTGTATATTTGTTGTTATATTCGTAATTAACATCCCCAAAGATATCGATTTCGTAAGATATTTTTAATAAATTTTATTATTTTTACAAATATGGATAAAAATAGGATTTCAGTATTAGGATTAATGTCAGGTACTTCTTTAGACGGAATTGACTTGGCATATGTCACTTTTCAGAAAGATGGGTACCAAAACTTTGAACTGGTTTTTGCAGAGACCATTCCTTATACAAAAAAATGGAAGTTAATTTTACAAAATGCCTTTCATTATAATCCTGAAAAACTCCAAGAACTCTCCATATCTTACGGTGATTATTTAGGAAAAGAAATCAATCATTTTCTAAAAAAACACAATATCAATTCCATTGATTTTATAGCCTCACATGGTCATACTATTCTCCATCAACCAGAAAAAGGAATTACACTACAAATTGGTGATGGTCAAACGATTGCCAATATGACTCAACAAAAAGTAGTCTGTGATTTTAGAACGCAAGATGTTGCTTTGGGAGGACAAGGTGCGCCACTAGTTCCAATTGGAGATGAGTTGTTGTTTTCTCAGTATGATTATTGTATAAATTTTGGTGGATTTGCCAATATTTCATTCAATAAGGTCGGAAAAAGAATAGCTTTTGATATTTGTCCTGTAAACGTAGTTTTGAATTTTTACGCCAATAAATTGGAATTCGACTTTGATGCAAATGGCGAAATTGCCAAATCTGGAAAGTACGATGAAACACTATTTCATCAATTAAATGCATTGGCGTATTACAAGAAAAATCCTCCGAAATCATTGGGGATAGAATGGGTGAATGCTACTATTTTTCCTATTTTAAACGCATCGAAATTGCCTCCTGAAACCATATTGAGAACTTTTTCAGATCATATTGCATGGCAAATTGCAAGTACTATTTCTGAGGGGAAAAAAGTATTGTGTACTGGAGGAGGTACCTATAATCAATACATCATTCAAAAAATAATTTCTTTCAAAAAATGCGAATTAGTAATTCCAGAAAAAAAACTTATTGATTTTAAAGAAGCCCTTATTTTTGCCTTTTTAGGATTGTTACGTATTGATAATCAGATTAATTGTTTGAGCTCTGTGACAGGTGCAAAAAAAAATCATTCTTCAGGCAATATTTTTTATCCAAACCTATAAATAAAAATTTTAGCAATCATTTTTTTTACTGTAAGTTTGTGCATAAAGTATAGGATTAATAAATTTTTTAAAATAAGACAATGAACCAACGTTAGCTTTTCTGGAGAAAAAAACTGCTTCAGAATAAGAAACAATTTAAAATGGAATTTTAGAAACGTCAGCATGAAAGATTTATTAAAAATATACGAAAATAAACAACCTGAAATCGTTTTTCATTGGAAAGACCAAGAAACTGAGGCTGAAGGTTGGACAGTAATCAACTCACTTAGAGGTGGTGCCGCTGGTGGTGGCACACGAATGCGCGAAGGTTTGGATATGAACGAAGTACTTTCATTAGCAAAAACTATGGAAGTAAAATTTACCGTTTCTGGTCCTGCTATTGGTGGGGCAAAATCGGGTATCAATTTCAATCCACACGATCCTAGAAAAAAAGGTGTTTTAAAACGTTGGTACAAAGCAGTAGCTCCCTTGTTAAAAAGTTATTATGGTACTGGAGGTGATTTGAATGTCGATGAAATTCACGAAGTAATTCCAATTACCGAAGAAAGTGGTGTGTGGCACCCTCAAGAAGGTGTTTTTAATGGGCATTTTAAACCATCAGAAGCTGATAAAATCAATAGAATTGGGCAATTGCGTCATGGAGTTATCAAAGTTATAGAAGATGTAAAATTGTCTCCTGACATTTCTAGAAAATATACAGTAGCTGATATGATTACTGGTTTTGGCGTTGCTGAAGCCGTGCGTCATTATTATGGCATTTATGGCAGTACTGTCAAAGGAAAAAGAACCGTCGTCCAGGGATTTGGAAATGTTGGCTCTGCAGCAGCTTTTTATTTGTCGCAAATGGGAGCCAAAATTGTTGGAATTATAGATAGAGATGGAGGATTGATTAATGAAGATGGATTTACATTCGAAGAAATAAAAGCACTTTTTTTAGCTAAAAAAGGAAATACACTAGTAGCAAAAAATATGATTCCCTTTCAGGAAATCAATCAAAAAATCTGGCAAATTCCCTGCGAGATTTTTGCGCCATGTGCTGCATCAAGATTGATTACACAATCACAAATCAATCAGATGATATCCTCAGGATTAGAAGTAATTTCTTGTGGCGCAAACGTTCCTTTTGCAGACAAAGAAATTTTCTTTGGATCTATCATGGAAGATACTGATAAGAAAGTAAGTTTGATTCCCGATTTTATCTCCAATTGTGGCATGGCAAGAGTTTTTGCTTACTTTATGGAACGAAAAGTGGAAATGACAGACAAAGCGATTTTTGATGACACCTCAAAAATTATTAAAAAAGCGCTGCAAAAAACCTTTGCTAGAAGCGCGGCAAAAACAAGAATTAGCGAAACAGCTTTTGAAATTGCATTAGAAGAATTGATTAAACTATAAACAACATGCCTATGGAATCATTAATTATTGGAGTATTTGTAATTGGATATTTGGCAATTACCCTGGAACACAACTTAAAATTGGATAAACTAATTCCAGCATTGGTGATGATGGCGGTTTGTTGGGCTGTTGTATCGCTAGGAATAGATTCTTTTTCCATGTGGTTTGATTCTAGTAATCATGGTTTAGTCGATGGATTTTCTACGATGCTGCATGATGAAAAAGTACATTTGGTAGAGGAAACCTTGTTACATCACCTGGGAAAAACAGCTGAAATTTTAGTGTTTTTATTAGGGGCGATGACGATTGTCGAAATCATCGATTATTTTGATGGGTTCTCAACCATTAAAAACTATGTAGGCTTTAAAAGTAAAAAGAAATTATTATGGATGTTTTCTGGATTGGCTTTTTTATTATCAGCAATTATTGACAACTTAACAGCAACCATTGTATTGATTTCCATCTTACAAAAAATCGTAAAAAATAGAGACGAGCGTATTTGGTTTGCAGGATTGATAATTATTGCTGCAAATGCAGGTGGTGCTTGGTCTCCAATTGGTGATGTTACCACAACAATGCTTTGGATTGGAAATAAAGTAAGTACTTTAAAATTGGTTGAATATTTATTTATTCCTTCTTTATTATGTATGGCAGTTCCTTCTTTGATAGCTTCTTTCATGCCTGCATTTAAAGGTGAAATTAAATTTGATGACAACGAAGAAGACAAACCCAAAAATAAGTTTAGTGGTAAAATGTTATTTATTGGTTTAGCAGCAATTGTTTTCGTACCTGTTTTCAAAACAATTACACATTTACCTCCTTATGTTGGGATGATGTTGTCCTTGGGAGTAGTTGCAACTTTTGCAGAAATATTCAGTAGAACAAAGTTCTCCTTAACAGATTTTAATACTTTGGAAGAATCGAACCAACAAGCCGTTCATGGGCCTGTGCACCATTCGCTATCAAAAATTGAAATGCCAAGTATTTTGTTTTTCTTAGGAATTTTAATGGCAGTAGCAGCGTTAGAATCGTTGGGAATTTTATTCAATTTTGCCACAACGCTAAAACAAACAGTACCCATGTTAGGAACTGAATTGCATGGTGAGGGTGTTTCGGATTTGGTGGTCATGCTGTTAGGGGTTGGCTCTGCTGTCATAGACAACGTACCTTTGGTAGCGGCGAGTTTAGGGATGTTCTCTGAGCCTTTAGACAATGAATTGTGGCATTTTATTGCCTTTGCTGCGGGTACAGGTGGCAGTATGTTAATCATTGGTTCGGCTGCAGGAGTCGTTGCTATGGGGATGGAAAAAATAGACTTTTTCTGGTATTTGAAAAATATTGCTTGGCTGGCACTTATCGGGTTTGTAGTAGGTTCTGCTGCATTTATGATTACGAGAACAATGTTTTAAGTTTCAAAGTAGTAGCGTGGCAACGTTGTTAGTATAATTTATTATGAGTTCGATTTATAAGTTATTAAATTACATTAAAATACATTTCTAAGATGAACAACTTTGTGTTTTTTGTGTCTTCCCTGCCTACGGCAGGCAGGTTTGTGAAATTTGTATAATAGCTTTAACACAAAATCTAAAAAGAATTATATAATTCATTCAATATACTATAAAGTGAGAATCATCATTAAAACATAGTAAAAAGTAAATCGGACTCATGTTATTTTAGCACATATTTTATACACTAAAAACGAAAGTTAAAACTAAAAACTTTTTACAACACAATTTAAAAAACAACACATCGTTAGTAAAATACATAAATTTAAAAATTCATGAACTCATTTTTTCAAGATAACTTACAAGAAATTACAGAACCAATTTCAACAGAAAAAACACTTTCTATTTACGAACTTATTGTAAGTGGCGGTTTGGGTGGACAAATAATTATTGGTATTCTTTTTGTTTTATTAGTAGTCGCATTATACATTTATTTCGAACGTTTTTTTGCGATCAAAGCAGCATCCAAAGAAGATAAAAACTTCATGAATCAAATCAAAGAAGCCATTTTAAAAGGGAAATTAGACGTAGCAAGAGATTTGTGCAAAAGCAAAAATACGCCTACTGCTCGTTTGATTGACAAAGGGATCTCTAGAATTGGAAAACCCCTAGATGATATCAATACGGCTATTGAAACAGCTGGCAAATTAGAGATTTACCAACTAGAAAAAAATGTTAGTGTACTTGCTACCATTTCTGGAGCAGCCCCAATGATTGGTTTTTTAGGGACTGTTATTGGTATGATTCTTGCCATTCATGAAATTGCCAATGCAGGTGGACAAATAGACATCAAAATGCTTTCTGACGGATTGTATACAGCCATGACCACTACAGTGGCAGGATTGATAGTGGGTATTATTGCGTATGTAACCTACAATCACCTGGTAGTAAGAACTAACAAAGTGGTGTATCAAATGGAGGCAAAATCAGTAGAATTTTTAGATTTGTTAAATGAACCCGTTTGATTGATGAATTATTAATGAATATTTAATAATTTATCAAAAATTTTGAATAACCAGTTAAACAAATAATTAGTTTAACAAGAAAAAGAAAAGAAACAACAGAAATCCTTAAACAATAAAAAAATGAATCTAAGAGGTAGAAACAAAATAGATCCTTCTTTCAGCATGTCTTCCATGACAGATATTGTTTTTTTATTGTTGATCTTTTTCATGCTAACATCAACCTTGGTTACAGTAAGTGCGATTGATGTGTTGCTCCCAAAAGCAGGCGGAAAAACTGAAAACAATGCGGCTGTGGCTGTTTCTATATCTAGTGATGCCCTGTTTTATATTGATAAAACGAATATTTTAGAAACGGAGTTAGAAAACGAAATTCTAAAAAGTGTAGGGACAGACAAAAAGAAAACCATCATTATTCGTGGAGACAAAGATGTTGCTTATGAAAATGTGATGAAAGTAATCGACATCGCAAACAGAAACAAGCTAAAAATGATTTTAGCAGTAAAAGCACAATAATGGCATTTCTGGACACAAATTATAAACGAAAATCAGCTGCAATCACTTCAATTTTGGTGTTAGCGTTGCTTTTTGTGGTTTTTAATTTTGGGATGCGCTATCTAGATCCACCACAAGAATATGGGTTGGCAATCAATTTTGGCGATAGCGATGTTGGTTTTGGAGAAGCGATAGAGGATGTTACACAAAGCCCTTCAGAAAATGAAACTTTAGATAAGGTACAAGAAGAGATTCTAGAGGCCGCCAAAGAGGACATGAAGGAAAATATCATTTCAGATGAAACTTCTAACGAAGTGATGGTAGTTGAAAAAAAAGATACCAAAACAGCCCCTGTAAAAGAGGTTGTTAAAAAGGAGGTTCAAAAAGAAGAACCCAAGAAGCCATCAAAAGATGCCCAAGATGCCCTCAATAGTTTGTTGAATAACAATACCACTAATGGCAAGCAAAAAGGTGAGGGAGATGATACCAAAGAGGGTGTCAAAGGAACTGACAAAGGCGACCCTAATTCCAGAAAATACTATGGAAATACGAATGCTGATGGAGGGAATTATAATTTATCGGGTAGAAAAGCCTTGTCAACACCCAAAGAAAAACCCGATTGTCAAGAAGAAGGAACTGTAGTAGTTAAAATTGAAGTAGATAGAAATGGCAAGGTTTTTAACGCAGAACCAGGTTTTAAAGGCACCACAAACACAGCTCCATGTCTGCTGAAAGCAGCCAAAGAAGCCGCTTTAAAAACGCTGTGGAATGCTGACAGCAATGCGCCTATCAAACAAGTAGGTACGATTATTTACGTGTTTTCCTTGTCTAAATAATCTTTTATCTTTACTCTAAATTCCAAAATTTGCAATTAATTTTATGAACTATCAGGAAACCTTACAGTGGATGTTTGCGCAGTTGCCCATGTTTCAAAGAGTGGGAGAGCGTGCTTTTAAAAAAGACCTCACCAATACCTTAGCGTTTTCAAAAGAACTGGGTTGTCCAGAGAAAAAATTCAAGTCGATTCACGTTGGTGGTACCAATGGCAAAGGCTCTACCAGTCATATGTTGGCATCTATTCTTCAAGAAGCAGGTTATAAAGTGGGTTTGTATACCTCTCCACATTTGAAGAATTTCACAGAACGCATTCGAATCAATGGCAAAGAAATTCCAAAAAAAAATGTTACTGCATTCATTAATAAAAACAAAGCCTTTTTAGAAAACCAACAGCTTTCTTTTTTTGAGATGACTGTAGGGATGGCATTTGATTATTTTGCGAATGAAAAAGTAGATATTGCTGTTATTGAAGTAGGTTTGGGTGGGCGTTTGGATTCCACGAATATCATTACACCTTTAGTATCCGTAATCACAAATATTGGATACGATCACATGCAGTTTTTAGGCGAAACCTTGCCCGAAATTGCAGGGGAAAAAGCAGGTATTATGAAAGAAGGTATTCCAGTAATTATTGGAGAATACCAAGAAGAAACAACCAACGTTTTTCGATCAAAAGCTTCGGCAATGAAAGCGAGCATCCATTTTGCTTCAGATGATCGTACCACTTACCAAACGGATCTGTTAGGGGATTATCAAAAATCAAACGCGAAAACAGCTGTAGCTGCGCTAAAAAAACTGCCTGATTTTCACATTACTAGTACACATATCAAAGATGGTTTGCAACATGTAGTAAAAAACACGCAACTCAGTGGACGATGGCAAATTTTACAGCACCATCCAACCGTGATTTGCGATACAGCGCATAACAAAGATGGGTTACAATTAACTATGAATCAACTAATTAGTCAGAAATATCAAAAACTGCATTTGGTGTTAGGTGTAGTTGCTGATAAAAAACTTGCGGATGTATTTCCGTTTTTCCCCAAGAATGCACAGTACTATTTTTGCAAACCCAACATTCCAAGAGGACTTTCAGAAAATGTTTTACAACAACAAGCGGCTACTTTTGGCTTACAAGGAAAAACTTTTTCTTCCGTAAAGAAAGCCTTGAATGCTGCCTTAAAATCTGCAAATCAGCACGATATCATTTATGTGGGCGGCAGTACCTTTGTAGTTGCAGAAGTAGTATAAAATAAATTTACATTTTCTTTTGGTAAATTTAAAATCTATAGTATATTTGCATCCGCTAAAGGGCAATTAGCTCAGTTGGTTCAGAGCATCTCGTTTACACCGAGAGGGTCGGGGGTTCGAATCCCTCATTGCCCACATCACCCACAATCCTGTCGAAATTCGGCAGGATTTTTTTGTTAGAAAGATTTTGTTTCAGTGAGTTTCAATTCATGAAGTGATATCTATAAAGTTTTTAGGCTCCTATTCGAGTTTTCCTAATTTTCTTGGACACCATGAATTCAGTTGGATTCATGCCTGTTTTATCCTTAAAAGCTTTGTAAAAACTAGCTCTGGTTTTAAAACCAGATTGTTGTGCAATCCCCTCAATAGTTAAGTTATTGTCTGAGAGATTGGATAATAACTTTATTGCATTATCAATTCTAAGATCTGATCTTAATGTTGTGAATTTTGTTTGTAAGACATTGGTAATGCAATAAATTACTTCATTTTCAGAAATTTTTAAACCCAATGCAATATCAACGATGGAGAAATCGCGATTTAGAAATATTTTTTCTTTATTTAAGTATTCTTTTATGTCTTCAGTGAGCTCAAAATAATAACCTTCTTCAATTGAAATGGAGTTTACTGGGTTTTCATTTTTTTTATCAAATTTCATTTTTTCACCTCCTTGTTCTCTAGAATTTTTTTTTGTAATTCCATACAATATTTTAGGGAATAAAAGGAGCGAAAAGGCTATCGTAAAATAGGCTATACCAGAAAGTATGTATAAGGGGTAAGAGTTTCTTAATCCTACGCTAGGTTTTATAGTGACTGAATTATAGGTTATGATTAAGAATTCGGTCACAATTAAAAATAAACTACTTAACAACACTACTAACCACCTCAAAGAAATGACTAGTGATTTTGCTTGCATGTTTTTGGCTAATTTTTTATCATTAAAACGTTTCCAAACCAAAAAAGAACAATATATTATATATAGTAAAAGAAGTATTGCCCTGATGGAGAAATTAAATGCGGTACTGAATAGGAAATTACTATCTACCGATAGAATTAAATCAACATCGCTAATAATAGCCTCTGCAATTTGAAGTTTTTTATCAAAAGGCTGAATAAAGTATGGGATGATTCCAATAAGATGAATCAGCGCAGGAATACAATGGATGAAATCCCACCTGTGTAATTTTGAACTGTTATATAAAGTGCCTCTTACATAGAAAAAAAGTAAGGGTCCTAGCATTAGCATTAATGGTGTAAAATGATTGTAAAAAATAGCCAACCAGAAAGGAGATTTTCCATATAGCACAAAATAATGCGCTATGCCATAAATAGATACGCAAAGTAGAAATAAGGATAAATAGACGGCAGTTTTATTAATTTTCCAATTGTTGTAAATCAACAAAAAGGATAATAGGATTGTAAAAGCAGAGATATATAATAACAAACTAAAAATATATATTTTTTCAAAAATACTAAAATTGTTTAAAAAATTTGTCCAAAAAAAATTTTTTTTGGACAAATTTTTATTGTACTAGCTCTGATTTTAATCTTTGAGTGTTATTTTTGCGGCGATATAAAAAAAATATAAAATGATAATTTTAAGATATTTAGCAAACAAATTCAAAATTTTACCGTTATTTCTTTTACTTTCTGGTATCTACAACTTTAATGCCCAATGGAAAGTGGAAACATCTGGTGGTTCTGCTGGATATCGAAACGCAGTAAGATATAATACAACAGGTGATGTTTATGTTGTATTGCAAGATGCAAGTAATGGATATAAAGCAACCGTTCAAAAGAAAAACGGAGCAACATGGAGTATTGTTGGAACCGCAGGATTCTCAACTTACATGGTGTATGAACCTAGCATTGCAGTAAATCAGGCAAATGGTGATATATATGTAACGTACATCGAATCAGTTTCAGGAGTATATAAGCTGTCTTGCAATAAATTTGATGGTACTTCTTGGGTAGATGTTGGTCCTCCAGAATTTTTGACAACCGGTGCGAGCGGTAGTCCAGGTATAACAATTGACAATAATGGAAATCCTGTAATTGTTACTCCTTGGGGTAATAATTCTCCTTCTGGATTTTACGTTTATCAATTCGACGGAACATCATGGAATAATCGAACAGCTAATCCTCCGGGGGCTACTCCTGCAACAACTCCACTTGATATTTTATACCAACAGGGTAGTAGAGGTGCTGAACAAAATAATAATTATTATCCTACAGTTGGCGCGGATGGTTCTATCTATGTAGCTGTAAGTTCACCGTATGTTGGTAATGATGGAGTTATGGTGATGAAGTATTCTGGCGGTGCTTGGACACAAATGGGTGCGAATATGCCCGGGGGTTCATAGACTAGCCTTCAGAGAGTAACTTTTGCACCTAATGGTGATTTGTATGTAGCCTACAGTGAACTAAGAAGTTCAACCTTTTGTAAAATTCATGTTCGTAAATGGGATGGTGCATCTTGGGTTGACTTAACCAGTTCCGGGACTTTAATTTTTGATAGTACAAACAAGAATTACAATAGTTTTTCATTCGACATAGCTTTTGATAACACAAATACTCCCTATGTTATTTATCAGAATACAGATAACAACAGTAGAGCTCATTTAAAGAAGTATAACGCATCAAATACCAATTGGGATTTGACCCAAACTACCAATTACCAGGGTTTTTATTTAGACGCTGGGGTGAGATTGTTTATTGATGGAAACAATAATCCGTTGTATGTGGCTATAAGTTCAAGTTCTGAGCCTCAGGTTTATATAGCGGATAAAACTCCGGTATTTAGAAATTTTACACCTATTTCACCTACATCTGGAGGTGAAGGTACTGCTGTAACTATTAATGGAGTTAATTTGTTAAATGCCACTGATGTATCGTTTAATGGAGTTTCAGCAACTTTTACAACTGATAACACAAATTCTCCAACCTTAGATATTATTAATACGTCAGTTCCCTCTGGCGCTACCACAGGTACAATTACCGTAACCAATAGTTTTGGAACAACAACAACTAGTTCTTTTACGGTAACAGCTCCAGCCCCAACAATCACTTCATTTTCGCCTACGAGCGCGGCAGAAGGAGCTACTGTTACGCTTATAGGAACAAATTTCACAGGGACTACTGCTGTTAGTTTTAATGGAGTCTCAGCTTCCACTTTTACTGTTGATAACGCAACAACCATTACTGCAACCGTTCCTGCAGGCGCAACATCAGGTACAATTGCTGTAACTACCCCGGGTGGTTCGGTTACAAGTGCTACGAGTTTTACAGTAATAGCTGCACCAACGATTACTTCTTTTACACCAACAACTGCTACTACAGGAGCAACAGTGACATTAACTGGAACAAATTTTACAGGCGCAACTGCAGTAAGTTTTAACGGTGCTGTTGCAACAACCTTTACAGTTGTTAGCGCAACTACTATAACAGCAACAGTGCCATCTGGGGCCAGTTCTGGTACAATATCTGTTACAACAGCTGGAGGAACAGCTACTAGCTCAGGTTCTTTAACATTACCTGTTATGCCACCAACAATTACGTCATTCAGTCCAACAAGTGCAGCTGTGGGAGACACTGTTACAATAACAGGAACAAATTTTAGCACAACACCTTCTAATAATATTGTTTATTTTGGTGGAGTAAAAGCAACGGTTACAGCTGCCACAGCCATTCAGTTGACGGTTACAGTGCCATCTCATTCTACTCAGTCATCAATTTCGGTTGTTATTAATAGTAAACAAGCTTTGACTAAATCGGCATTTAGAGTTGTTAATAATCCTATTGCTGCAAACTCAATTAATGGTTCACAGTTTGGAAATAATATATTATTTGCATCAGCAGGTAGCTCTTCTAACAATGACGTTATTATAGCAGCAGGAGACTTTAATGATGATGGATTAACTGATATAGTTAAAGGAGGAAGTTCTTTAGTTAAAGTACATTTAAACCAGATGTCTACACCTGGTGCAATTTCAACTTCTTCTTTGGATTCTGGAACTGACTTTTCGATTTTAGGAGCTGCTAACTCTCTTGTAGTTGGTGATTTAAATGCAGACGGAAAACTTGATATTGTTACTAGTAGTTCAAGTGGAATTAGTACTTTAATTAATACTTCTACATCAACTACACTTTCCTTTGCAACTAGTATTAATATTTCAGGTAACTTTTCGGGAGTAAGATTGGCCGATATAAATCTAGATGGAACTTTAGATTTAATTACTCTTAATAGTTCAGGTATAAATATTTATGAAAACACGACTACTAGTGGGGCTATTTCTTATTCTTTGGCTATAAATACAGCGGTAAGTTCTTTTGAAGGATTAGATGTAGGAGATCTTAATGGAGACGGAAAATATGATGTTGTTATTACTAAATCAGGTGAGACACAAATATATTTAAATAATAGCTCAAATGGTTCGAGTGCATTTATGTCTCCAATTGTTGTTTCTGTTGGAAATAGCAAAGTTGTTGTAATTGATTTAGATAGTGATGGCGATAATGATCTATTTCTTAGAAGTAAATTATTAAGTAATAACTATCAATCAGGTACTTTGCAAGCTTCAGATTTTACAGATTTTAATAATAATGTAAGTAATGATGATAACTTAGGTTTTTCAGTAGCAGATTTTAATGGTGATGGATATCCAGAAATTATAGCGGGTTCATCTTGGGATAAAATGTGGGTTTATACAAATTCTGGGGCAAATACAGTATCAGGATCTACATTTTCAGGAAAGTGGTATCCTAGGCAAAACCTTTACTGTGGTTCATGTGGGACAGGTATAGGTGTAGACATTGATGGAGATGATAAAGTTGATGTTGTTTCTTCTTATAGGAATCAATCTAGCTTAACAATTACTCAAAATCAAATGATTCCGCCTCCAGTAATTTTAACTACAGGAACATTAAATGTTTTTGAAGCGTGCTCTAGTTCGCCTTCAGATTCTCAATCTTTTACTGTTGAGGCTAATTACTTATCTCAAAACATCACAATAACTTCTAATGATACAGCTTACTTTGAGTTCTCTTTAGATGATATAATGTTTTCAAATTCTTTAACTTTAAATCATATAAATGGTGCCGTAGCACAAGCTACAGTTTATGTTAGAGTAAAAGCCAATACAGCACCAGTAAGTTCTGCATCAAAAACAATAACAATTGATGATGGTACGGCTAGCTCATCAGCAACTGCTGAAACTTATACTGTAACAAGACTTGTTAATGCAAGTCCTTCGATAACTTTAGGTACTGTTGCAAATTTATTTACAGGTGCTTCAAGTTTTAACATACCATATACGGCAGTAGCAAATTCCCCAAGCATATATTCAGTTTCAGCTGGCACAAATGCTTTATCAGGTTTTACTTCAATAGTTGATGCATCATTTACGGGTAGTTCAGGTAATTTAGCAGTGGTAATACCAGCTGGTACTGCTCCTGGCTCGTATGATTTCAATATTACGGTAAAAAATAGTACAACAGGTTGTATTAGTACTCCTTATGCAAAGTCGATAACGATATTACCACAAGCATCATTAATTACTAGTTTCTCACCTCGAGTTGTTCAGCCTGGAGAGCCCGTTACGATAAATGGATTAGGCTTTAGTAGCACAACGAGTGATAATATTGTTTACATTGGCGGAATAAAAAGTTCCGTAACTTCAGCTACAGAAACTACTTTAGTAGTAACCGTGCCAAGTGCGGCAAGCCATGGTAAGATATTGTATACTAACATAGGAACAAATAATTCAACCGCATCAGGAGATTATATTACTGCTAAATATGACTGGGGTAATAGTTTGCCTACCTCTTCAAATTATGCCAACACTCAAACCAGTATTGCCATAGGAACACCTCTTTTTTCTGGAAACTCCGATAGGTTCAGTATTGCAGATTTTGAAAACGATGGAAAACCAGATATTGTAACATACACAAATTCTGCAGCAACTTTACGTTATTTTAAGAATAGTTCAACAACTACTAATGCTAGCTTTACCTCCTCTCAAATGAGTCCAACAAGTTTATCTTCTATTTCAACATCTGGAAGAGGGGGACATGCTTTGTTATTAGATATAGATGCAGATGGTGATTTAGACGTGTTTGGAACAGTTGGAGGGTATTCTGGTTCTAGATTTTTTAACAATACCACAACTACAACACCACAAATTACTGCTGTAAATTATAGTGGTTCTTCATACACGGGCTCACCTAATGTGATTGATATTGATCATGATGGAAAAATTGACATAATCTCTGGATATACAATTTCAACAAGTAGTGGTTTTTATACTCACAGAAATACCACATCATCGGTAGGAAGTTTCACCTTTAGTTATTCTACAAGTCCAGCAAGTAATGCAACCTCTATGATTAGAAGTTTTGATATGGATAATGATGAATATGAAGATATATTATCAGTTCAAACAAATTCAATTGTTGTCAGAAGAAATAACCAAAATGGTACTTTTTCTTCATCTGCAATTACTTTAACAACCTCTTTTACCCCTTTCGATATCCGAATTGCAGATATGAATGGAGACGGATTATCTGATATTGTATATACAGGGTCAAATAAAATAGGAGTATTAATGAATACTTCAACATCTGGAAACATTTCGGTTGCATCCGAATTGATCATTCAGACTTCAAATACATCAAATACTTTTGGTTTGACTTTAGTTGATTTTAATAACGACAATAAAGTTGATATTTTGTCAAGTGGTAATTCTAAAATGACTTTATTTTTAAATTCCACAGCTAATCAAACGCTATCTTTTGATAACGAAATTAGCTTAGGAACAAATATGAATGGATTGACAACCATAATGGCTTTAGATTTAAATGGAGACAACAAAATGGATATTATTGGTTCTGATGGAAATTATCTTAAATATTTTGTTTATGAAGTTGTTCCTGAAATCACACTTTCGTCTACCAACTTAACGAGTTTTAATAGTTGTTACGGAACACCATCAACCTCTCAATCATTCAATGTTTCTGGGGCTAATCTAACTGCAAATGTGAACATTGCAGCTATCACTGGGTATGAATTCTCATTAGACGACACTACGTTTTCAAGTACACTATCTATTCCATTTGGTACAGGTACATTAACTAATGTTCCGGTTTATGTTCGATTAACAACCACAGCAACTGGAACTCCTGCAGGAAATATTTCCCTAAGTACAACCGGTGCAACCACCCAAACTATTGCCGTAAGCGGAACCGTTAACGAAACCAATCTCCCCCAAACAAATACTAGTATTTCATATTGTCTAAATGAAACAGCGTCCGCTCTCTCTTCAACTGCTCTAACTGGTCATACCCTACAATGGTATACAGCTGCCACAGGCGGTACTGCAAGTACAACGGCGCCAATACCTGGTTCGTCTACTATTGGAACAACAAATTATTATGTGTCTCAAATTAATAACACTACAGGTTGTGAAAGTGATAGAGTAGCAATAACTGTTACGGTTTACGATATACCTGTTGAGCCAACAGCCTCTGATGTCACTTATATTAAGGGTGAGACAGCTACAGCCTTAACGGCAACTGCTACAACGGGTCATACTCTTCAATGGTATACAGTAGCATCAGCAGGAACAGCGTCTACAACTGCCCCAACACCTTCTACCGCATCAATTGGTAATACAAGTTATTTTGTAAGTCAGAAAGTGACACCTCAAAGTGTAACTTCAACATCAAGTAATGGGACTTCTCAAAGCTACACAGCAATTGGTCAGGCCAACACATTTGGTCAAACTTTTGAAGTGCAAACAAGTTTAAGTTTGAATAGCATAACTCTAGGTCAATTATTCTCTTCAGGTTCTAATACTATTTCTGTTTCTGTATATGACTCTCTTGGAGGTACACTATTAGGTACATCTTCCAATTCACTTACATGGTCTAGTTATTCGTATAGTCCGGTATTTGCGTTTCAAGATATTATTTTAAACCCATCTCAATTATATTACTTTGAACTTACAGGTTCAGGAATTACCTATGTAATGGATCCAAAGTCAAATATTGTTTCCGGAAGTGCTTATAAGAACGGAATAGAGTATTCTAATTTAGATTTAAATTATACTATTTCTGGTTCTTCAAACGTAAACCCATGTGAAAGTCCAAGAAAAGAAATTATAGTAATGGTTAATCCTCAGGCTCCCGCGGTTACTTCAGAGATTGCTTACTGTGTAGGCGAAACAGCCTCTTCTTTATCAGCAACAGCTCAAGCTGGTTATACATTACAATGGTATACAGTAGCAACAGGTGGCACGGCGAGTACAACCGCGCCAACTCCAGACACCGCTTCAGCTGCTGTTACCTCGTATTATGTGAGCCAAAAAGATGCTAATGGCTTTGAAAGTAATAGAGTATCAATAACGGTTACAGTAAATACTTTACCTACAGCTCCAACTGCAAGTGATATTAGTTATTGTATCAATGAAACAGCATCTACATTAACTGCTACAGCATCTAGTGGAAATATTCTTCAATGGTACACTGTTGCTACTGGAGGAACTGCTACTACAACCGCACCAACTCCTTCTACAACAACTGTTGGATCGACTACATTTTATGTAAGTCAAAAAGCAGAAGCGGGGTCTTTTGTTATTGATAATAATAGTACAAGTAGTTTCGCTAATAACATTCCAAACTTTGGTCAAACCTTTACGGTTGATAACAACGTAACCTTAAACTCAATAACGCTTAAAGAAGTTTATTTTAACTCTAGCGCGAGTACACAATTAAAAATATATGACGGTTTTGGAGGAACATTACTTGCTACTGCAACTCCTTATTCCAATTCAAGTGGTTGGCAGAGTAATATTTTATTTTCATTTGCCAATCAAAACTTATCTTTAGCTTCAGGGCAAACGTATTATTTTGAAGTTACTTCTACTACCAATATGTATCCTAAATATTCAGGAGCATATGCTAATGGTACAGGTTATGTAAATAATAATGTTGTGACTCAAGATTTTGCATTTAAATTAGAAAGCACAATAAATTCGAACCCTTGTGAAAGTGAGAGAACACCAATTATTGTAACTGTTTATGATATTCCAGCAACCCCTATTGCTAGTGATATTACATATTGTCAGGGAGACACAGCAACAGCTTTAACTGCAACAGCTTTAACAGGTCATACCCTTCAATGGTATACAGCAGCAACGGGAGGTACTGCGAGCACAACAGCGCCTACACCATCAACGGCAATAGCAGGAACAACCACCTTCTATGTTTCTCAAAAGAATGATACTTCTGGTTGTGAAAGCGCAAGAGAAAGCATTGATGTAACAGTAAGTGCTTCACCATATCCATATGATAGAGCATTTAATTTTACAAATGGTGGTTTAATGACAGCTCCAACTAGTTCGTCTTTAAGTTTTACAGATTTTACAGTTGAAGCTTGGATTTATCCTACTGCTTTCAATAATTTAGCAGGTATCATCGCTAAAAGAGATTTTCAATTAATGACAAACTCAAATGGTGGGTTATCGGTTATGATAGAAAGATCATGGAGTTGGGAGTTAACTGCTACAGCGAATAATATTTTAACATTAAACGAATGGCAACATGTAGCTGCCTCCTATGATTTTACTGCGAAGCAAGTTAAAATCTATTTAAATGGTGCATTAGTTCACACTTTTACGAGAAGTCAAAATTTTGTTCCTGATTTTGCTTCTTATGAATTGCATGTGGGATATAATAATGGACAAGGCAACGGCACTCCATCAAGAAAGTTCTCAGGAAATATTGATGAAGTTAAAGTTTGGAATACAGTTAAAACAAACGCAGAAATCGCATCTGGTTTTAGTACTGAATTAGTAGGTAACGAAACAGCATTAGTTGCATATTATAAGTTTAATCAAGGAATTGGTGCAGCTGATAATACCTCAATAAGTAACATTACAGATTTAACCTCAAATGCGAATCATTTGTATTTAACAAATATGACAATGAATGGGTCAACAAACAATATTTTACAAGTTGGACCAGCTATATTTGGTAATTCAGAATTATGTTTAAATGAAACAGAAACGTATACTCATACAGTTTCAGGGGGTACCTGGTCAACATCAGATACAGCTGTTCTTTCTATAGATCCTTCAACTGGAGTTGCAACTGCAAACGCAGACGGTTCAGTAATTATTACCTATTTATATACATTTAATAGTTGCTCATATTCAAATACTAGAACTGTAACAGTAAATGCATTACCAGCAATTCCATCGGTAAGTGATGTGTCCTACTGCGAGGGTGAAACAGCATCCGCTCTTTCTGCAACTGCTCTTACTAGTCACACCTTACAATGGTATACGGCAGCCGCAGGAGGTACGGCAAGTGCTACAGCACCAACGCCAACCACAACAAGTGCAGGAGTAACAACATATTATGTATCTCAGGTGAATGATACCAATGGTTGCGAAAGTGATAGAGCAGCTTTAACTGTAACAGTGCATGCATTACCATCTGAACCAACGGTGAGTGATGTAAGTTATTGTATTAACGAAATAGCAGGCCCCTTAACAGCAACTGCTACAACAGGTCATACCTTACAGTGGTATACAACTGCAACGGGTGGTACAGCAAGTACCACAGCGCCAACCCCAATAACAAGTTCTTCGGGAATTACTACATATTATGTGAGCCAGAAAAATGATACTACAGGATGTGAAGGAGATAGGATAGCAATAAATATAAATGTAGATGTGCTTTTATCACCATTGGTTGGTACAACTTTGACTAATAAACAAGTGTTTACCGATGTTGGTTCTACTTCCTGGACAGTGCCCGACGGAGTAACCTCTGTCCAGTACTTAGTTGTTGGCGGCGGAGGAGGCGGCGGAAATGGATTTGATACTGGCGGCGGCGGCGGCGGCGCTGGAGGAATGGTGCTTACCGGAACCTTAAATGTATCACCAGGGCAATCGTATTCTGTTACTGTAGGCGCTGGAGGTGCTGGAGGTGACAATATAAGATCGAATAGGAACGGTCAACTTGGAGGGAATAGTATATTTCATACAATTACTGCACTTGGTGGATCAGGTGGTGGCGGAAGTAGAACCGGTGGGACTGGTTCTGGGGGCTCTGCTCAAGTAGGAACTTCGAATGCTCCAATAGGAGGTGCTGGTGGAGGGAATGGTAGTTCTAGTGTAAGAGGATCTGGCGGCGGCGGCGGCGGCGCAGCTGGTAATGGAGGTAACGGAAGTTCCGTAAGCGGAGGAAGTGGAGGTATAGGAGTTGATTCTGTAATTAGCGGCCTTGCTACATTTTATGGTATCGGTGGCGCGGGTGCAAGAGGGAACGCAGCAACAACTGGTGCAGACGGTGCAAATAATCGAGGGAATGGCGGTAGTGGCGGCGGAGCCCTATCTAACAGTTCTAGACCAGGAGGTGATGGTGGATCTGGTATTGTAATTGTAAGTTATAATTATACTGTTGGTGCATCTTTGGAATATTGTGTTGGAGCAACGGCAACTCCACTAACGGCAACTGCGGCTTCAGGAAACACCTTAAGATGGTATACCACGGCTACAGGAGGTACAGGGTCTACTACTGCCCCAGTACCTAGTACAACTACTGCTGGAGTAACAACCTATTACGTAAGCCAAGTAAATGCGAATGGCTGTGAAAGCACAAGAGTTCCTATTCAGGTAACTGTTAAGTCTTCGCCTGTAATTTCTGGTGACACTTCAGTTGCAGCTGGTGAATCCATAACACTTTCAGCAACTACGACACCTGCAACTTCAAATGCATGGGTTTCTTCTAATCCAACAAATGCTACAGTTGATGCAAATGGAGTAGTTAGCGGCTTGATACAAGGCAATACAGTTATTACATATACGAATACAAACGGTTGTAGTACAGATTATTCAATTACAGTTACTGTTGGTACTACTCAAGATCCAGTGTTAACATTACCTGCAACGAATACAACAGGTGCTACTACATTACAAGTAGATTACACGTTACCAGAAGCACCATTAAATGGTTCTGTGACCTTAACATTTAGTCCAATAGATGGCAGTACTGCTACTGTTTGGACCATGACCGATGCTACTTCAGCTACTTTTAATTATGAAGTGGGGTCAGACCCATCAACAATTACAAATGTAGTTTCGGGTGCAGCACTCTCTTTTACAACCTATAATGTAACAATAAGCTACCAAGACGCCTTTAGCAATCCTGTAGCTTCAGTAACAAATACAAATATTCAAACATTAGCTCCACCGGTTATCACTGTAAGTCAATCAGATTATAATGGTACAATTAACGTAGCCTTAACTGCAATTAGTACGACAAATACCGGAGGCATTATTAGCTCTTATGCTATTTCACCAACATTACCTTCTGGGTTGATCTTTAATAGTTCAACAGGAGTTATTACAGGCACACCTTCAGTTGCTTTAGCCCGAACTCAGTATACTATCACTGCTACTAATGCAGCTGGTTCAGATGCTGTTAATTTTAATTTATTTATTGATACCGATATAGATAATGATGGAGTAGGCGATGCGAATGACCCGGATATAGATGGCGATGGCATACCAAACGATGAGGATGCAGATCCAGACGGTGATGGCACGAACGACAACGGAGAAGATACCGATGGCGATGGCATCAACGATGCGAATG